>JAABUQ010000725.1_pt1 | contig 76047 bp, 87 predicted proteins | sample 5560001 | NCBI WGS metagenome assembly JAABUQ01 (sample SAMN10711888, study PRJNA513371) | rock metagenome | isolation source: Antarctica rocks | place: Antarctica: Victoria Land, Finger Mt nord | collected 2015-12-18 | reverse complement strand
TTATAATCTCTTTTATAAATATTTAATTTATTTTTATTAAATTTTCTTAATTAATTATTTTTATAATTAATTTTAAATACTTTTTTAGTTTATATATTAATAACGTATTATTATAATTATAACCTTTTTTAATTGATTAATTATTTTTTTTAAATATTTTATTATTACTTATTATTATATTAAATATATATTATTTATATTTTTATATATATATTACTATTTGCCTTATTTTTTAGAATATTATTATTTTTTTTTATAATTTTTTTTTTATTTTTTTTAAATTTAATTATATATAATTTTTTAATCTTTTTTATTTCTTATATAATTTTATTTTATAATATATTTTTTATATATTTTATATTCGTTCTATTTATTAAGTTTTTATTAATTATATAATCTTTATATTTTAATTACGTAATAATATTATTAACGAATTCTTATTCTCCTTCTTAATTTAATTAATATTATAAATATTTTTAAATACTTTTTAAATTCAAATTTTTCTTATTAATATTATTAATAATATAAAAATATATTATTATTTTATATTAATAAATACTTTTTAAAAAAAAATTTATTATTTACTTTTAATATAAAAAGAATTTAAAATAAAAAGTTCATTTAATTCGCAATAAATCCTAATACGAAATTGAAAGAATAATAAGATTATTTATTAATTAAATAAGTTTTACTTGAAAAACCTATTAAATCTTTTATATAAAATATCGAAACTTTATTTATTTCGGCAAATTATATATAATATATTCGAATAATATTTATGTAAATTAAACATTTTTCGATACAAAAGATTAAAAAAGTATAAATATATAAACAGAATAAATAAATAATACTAATATTAATATTTCTATATAAATTAAAATATATAAAATTCGATTATTTTTAATTATTTATAAATAAACGTTTAATATTTAAAATTCAACTTTTATAATTATTACGTTAATAATTAAAACTTATAATTACTTAAGTTTTATTAAGAATTTAATTAATTTCGATTATTTAAGTTTTCTTAATTATATTTTAATATATTATTATACTTTTAAATTATATTTTGTTTAAAGAAAATTTATCATTTTTGAAAACTTCTTAAAAATACGCTTTTTATTATAATTAATTTAATTTACTTTTTTTGATTACATAAAAATTTAAACTTTAAAGAAATAAATCGAAAACTCGTTATTTTTAATTAAAATAATATATTATTTATAAGTTCTTTTATATAAATAAATTTATTATATTATTTTATAAAAACTTACAAATATAAAAACGATATAAATTTGGACAAATTTATTCAATTTGTAATAAAGAACTTTTCTTATATTGATATATATTTTGATTTATTTATTATATAAATAAAGCCTTTTTCTAAATAATTTAATATAATTTTTAATATTTTATTTTTAATACTTCGTATTTTACTTAACATTAATTAACTTTAAGCGAAAGGAAACGTTATTATTAACAAAAGAAAGTCAATATTATATTAAAACAAATAATAATAAAAATATACAAATTTTCGTTTATTTATTTACTTTATTAGTTTAATATTAATATATTTTATATATTTTTTAAAACAAATACTTTTCAAAGACGGACAAAATATTATTTATAAAAAACAATTATTAAAGTTTCCAACCCTATTTGGTTTAATAGAATAACACAAGTAAATATAAATTTATCAAGATTCCTTTTATGATTATCAATTCCATTTATAATTAAATTATAAATTGTTTATTTCTACGCAGTACTTTAACAGCTTTTAATTTTAATAATCCTTTTTAATTTTACAAAAATGTATAAATTAATATTATGATATTATTAATATTTAAATTCCGCGTATAATTTCCGAATAAAGTTTTTAAATAAAATTATTTAAGAAGATTTCTTTATAAAAGAGCCGTAAAGGAAATGTTTTAAAAATATTATAATCGAAAAAGGTAAAATTAATAATGAAATTTTTAAAAAATTAATTTAAAAAAAGATAATATATTATGTTAAACGAAGGTTAATAATTAAATATATTTTAAATATAAAATTGAATTTGATTTAAAAAAATTAATTTTGTAAAAAAAAAAGATTTTAATTAATATTTTTTGGATTTTTTTTCCCCCTTTTACGTATATAATAATAAGTTTTAAAATATATTTCCAATTATTTTTAAAAATTATTTAATTTTTCGTTTTTCTTATTAAAAAAATTATATTAATTCCGAAAATTATTATATTATTAAAGTTTAGTTAGGAATAAAATATAAAACAAGGAGAAAATATAAAGTTTTAAAAAAAATTATTAAATAAAGAAAAAGAAAAGATTAAATAATTGAACATAAAATAACGATAATAAAATTTTAAAATTAAATTATTTTAAAAATAAGAAATTATAAAATATAAAAAAGATCGAATTAACTAGCATATAAAGATATATTAATAAGTTTAAATTGAATAAATATTTTAAATTTATAAATTTCAAGTAAGAACTTAGCCCGAAGTGATATTGCAAACTTAAATATTCCAAGGGGATTAAATACGAAAAACCGAATATCATCACAAACCCCCCCATTCTCAGTGGCAAATCCCCAACTCCCCCCCCGCTTTCCCCTCTCCCTTCAGCAAATACGCACCCTACCTTTACCCCCCTTCGCCGCTCAAGTAGCCACCGAAAGGCAGACAGAAAAAAAATCGAGATCCAGCCCAGGTATAGATACACACCCAAAACGTTCAGCTACTCAATTTGGATACGTACGGCCTTGGGGGAAAAAGAGATATTTAGGGGATTAAACCATATATATATGGTACTTGGAAAGAAACAGATCTCCCAATCAGCAGCTGAAAAGCAGACCGAGAAAAAAAGGGTTCGGGCCAAGTATGAATTTATTCTATCTACTCATAGCAGTGTTAGATTGTCCGGTTGGAGTACGTACGCTATTGGGGAAGCGGTATCGCAAACGTAAAATATTCAAAGGATTAAACAACGAGAAGCCAACATCATCACACATCCCCTTTGAAAAAATCTCGAGATCCCAAATGGATCCATACCCTCTCTCTCCTCCTCTTGGCAAGCATACATACATCGCCCTCGGAAGAGGTATATCCCGACTCCTCCCCCCCCACACCTCTCTGCCCTCACCAAACCACTTCCCCCCCCCCCTTCCCCTCTCACCCCTATACCCCTCTCACTACCACCCGCAAGCCCAACCTACCCCAACCTAAGCATACGCATGCACCTCAGTAGTCCCACTATTCTTATGCGTAGCGAGCATGCCCCCACAATGCCCACATTTATGCTCCACATCCTTGGTTGCGCGGACGAAATAAGGCACGCAGCAGAGACAGAGGCAGCAGCCGCAGACGATGGCCCAGAGGCTGTTTCTTTGTCAGCGTTGCTTCATTTCGATTGTGGGAAAGTGGGTTTGGATGGGGGAGAAACGTACTGGGTAGTATTCCCCGAATGATACTCCGTGCGCGTCATAGTGCGGGTATGGCAGATAGGGCAGTCGATCGGGGCAGGGGCCTTTTGGAGACTGGCGAGCGGGATTGCGGTTTGGAACGTTGACTGCGTGGTTGCGGGTTGCATTTGTTGAGGGGCTTGGCCTGTGGGCTGGGGGCCGGAGTAGTATTCCGATTTTTGGGTTTCGATAGGGGGGTTGGCCATGGCTTGCTGGTTGGGGTGTTAGGAGGGTGGTTGTGGTTTGGAGGGGCGGTGGTGCTGGAGGGGGGAACCTACCGGGTGTTGAGCGTAGGTTTGGGCGGGAGGGGAGATGGCGGGTTGCTGGGTGTGGTAGGGACTGGAAAGTTTGGAAGTGTCAGTGGAAGAGGTTGGAGATGTGAAAAGATGAGGAGGCATTGTGTTTGGGGAAAGGAGGCTCACTCTTGGCTCATGGGCTGGCCTAGGGCGGAGCCGTAGGATCCTGTGTGCTGCATTGGAGCAGGCTGCTGGGGGTATTGGGGCTGGGTGGCCTCATATGGTGGCACTGAACCTAGATTTGTTTCAGACGTGCATGCTTCATGGTATGTTTAATACTGATGTAAGCAACGTACCGTGCGACATGGGAGTCTGGTTGTCCATTGCGTTGGGCGGGTTGGGCGGATTAGAGCGGTGAAGATGATTTGGGTTAGGAGACAGGATTAAGGAGATGCGTTGAAATATATTGTCGGAAATGCGAGAGTAGGTTTTGCAGGTGAGAAGGTGGAAGAGGGAGAGAGCAGAGTGTTATTAGGCCTCCCACATCTTGTTAGACACCTTCCTTGTAATTTTTTGGTGGTACTAGTGTTCAGCTCAGCTTCAGCCTCGTTACGCTCTCGCCGCACTCTCGCATTTACGGTGCACGTAAGCTCCCCCCTGAAAGTCTTGGCCTAAATCCAAAACGTGCGCCTGGAACAAGGCCGACGGGGGCGCCCCTCTCCCTAGCTTGATCCACTACAGGTATGATCCTTAGGTACCTCTATATTTAGCCCGAGCCATATCGTTTACGGCCTAGACCAGGGGACTAGGGTTCCAATAAAAGGGCGGACCACGAGCCCTAAGCGAGATTAGTGGAGGGCTGGTTGCCTGAGGGTTTCACATTCGGACACGTGACCAGACGCTAGAATCGAGTGGAGAGGTGTGGCGAAGCTAAGCACTGGCTTTGGATGCTGACGGCTGTGTAACAGAATATATGAGTCTTTCACTTACACTTCAATCCTCAGTCCATCTCAACGTGTAAAAGGATCTATGTGGAGAATTTAGCAAGGGCTGGAAGCTGTGGATCAAAGCAGCTTACCTTACACACAGTACACGTTATAAAGATTACGAAGAAGGATTGGCGTACAAGAGACTAGGGTGTGGATCCCGGCTATGTTCTGGGAATATTTACAAACGTCCCTTTCGAGCGTAATTTCTCCACAATCGGCTTCAACTCTTTGGGCGGGCTTGACCAATTTACACCAAGTAAATCCGTATCCTCAGTGGCGAGGAAAAGGGCGTCTGCTGCATTGTTGCGGACCTACAACAATCTGTTAGCAATGGCTTTAGTGAATTACTTCGATTTGATTGTCTTACCATCGCCATGCCATGAAGAAGCATATTGTGCAATTTCTGCAAAGCATCAGTTCTGGTGCTTGGGACGGTAGTGAGCCCATAGTAGACGCTGATAGCAGCCTCCAGCCTCCGCAGATTGCCTGATTTGTAATGGGCCTTGTGCGTTGCGTTTAGAAGTCTACGCCAGCTGCGCCCTGTCAGCCGCAAATTGCGTGAGTAAGATGGAGGGCTCAGCTTACGCAAATTTGTCTTCTTCCAGACGTGAAAAGACGCCATAATCGAGCATGAACGCAATGACTTCTAGAGTCGGGACGAGTACCCGATCAATGGAGGTGTTATCGCGGACGATGTCCACAAGGTGAGTGCAGAAGATTGCAAGCTGGGCTGAAGGCAGTCTCTGGGCATGGAGGACCAAAGCCTCTCGTGATACTTGCAAAAGTGATTGGGAGCCTGCTCCACCGCTTGTGACATACTTGGTCAAGACCGCCGAGGTGATGGTGTTGGCTGTGCACAAAGCCAGCATAGCCAAGAAGTATTCGATCGTGGTCACATCAGATACGGTATAATCATCAGAATGTGCTCTTACAGGGGACCGTAACCCTAACGCGCTCCAATGCTCTCCCAGACACTGCGCGGCTTGAAACCGAACCTTGTCGAGCTTTTCCACTGCAAGACCACAAATCTTGGCAACTACAAGCTGCCTTTGCATTGCGTTTCGAATCAGCTGGGCTTCCAATGCGGCGCTTGCAGTTTTGGTGGCCTCGATGCGAATCAACGAGCCCACGTCTCCGCGCTCATCTATGGTATAGTCATCCAGACAGCCCAGCAAAGTGCCAATCAATTCGTCGGAGACAATTGGGGAAGATATCTCTGTTGCCGGCAGAACAGGCTTCGGCAACGAAGATCCTGACTTGCCTTTGCTCTCGAATACAAATGTCAACGCCTCTAAAGCGGTGCACCTCAAGTCGATAGCATTGCCGGCTTGGATCTTGTTCAGCAAAGCGCCGAGAACTCTTTCTTGCAAGTCGGGTGCCTCCGGAACCTCCTCGAAAATAGTTGCAAGTGCATAGGCCAAACCCCGTCTTCGAGAGGGAGGAATCGTCCCGGAGTCCATTGTCAACAACACGCGGAGCATGTCTCGCCTGGCAGATGCGGGTGCTGTTCTGCAGATCAACTTCTCTGCGGAGGCGCCAAGATGTACAAGAGAACTCTCGGGGCGGAGTAGAGTAGCTCGGATGGCTTCGAAACATCTAGCGAGATGTTTGGGTGAAGGAGGCTGTATCATCCCGCACCTAGTCATTTCGGCAAGCTCTATATACAATTCGCAAACAGCTTCATGAATGTATTCAGATCGCATCGCTGCAGGATCGGTCCCTGGGGAGCCACTATTTAGACAGTCATCAAATGGACACACCCAAAGCTCTTCTGTTGGGAGGTCTTGGAAGTCGTCTCCTAAAGATCGACATGGCTTGAATTTTCCCTCCCTTTCTGTTACATTCTCATCTTCAACATGTTGATCGGTAATTCCTTCAGCTTTGTCTTTCACAAGGCGCGTGGCTTTAATTACCCGTGAAAGGGAGAGAATCAAGCCATGCCGTTCTTCAGCCTGACTCAGTTGACACTTCGATAAGTTAAAACGTATCCTTGTTATTATCTCTTTGGTAGGACGAGAAAAGCGGTTGACAGATAATTGACCTATAGCCTTTGCAGCCAAACGACGAGATGGGGCATCTCTGGCCTTGATACCCCTCCAGCCAAATAGACCATCCAGGAGAGCACTCGAGTAGGCTTCGTCCAGCAACGATGCTTGTTCGGCAATTTGTACGACCGCGTTTGACCTCAAGGCAACCGCATTATAATCTACCTTCTGAACAAGTAGTATGCCCGATGTAATGGTATCTGAATGTCGACCGACAGTCTCTTGCAAGGCTGCGGAGGCTCCTCGGCGAATATTACCAGCTGGATCCAAACAAGCTGCGAGGACCAATTCATTGACCAGCACTTGGAGTGTACTTAACAGATGATCACGTGTGCCGTTTCCGTGTATCTCCTCTGTACTGTACTTCCTAGCCAAGGCCCAGAAGCCAAGACATGCCGCGTCTCGTACATTTGCACCGACAGAGCTACCCAGAGAAGATCTTTGGTTGAAATCAAGTGCTAGTATGAGGAGGTCGATAGCCTCACCTAGCAGCGATAGGGGTACGGAATGGCGATACAAGAGATAAGAGAGGGCTAGAACCAAACCATGCCATCTGAGAGCGCTCACTGACGTGTAGTCTGAGTGCAAAGACGCTGCCATGCCTGATCCCAGCTCTTTACGTTCGTACTCGGAATATGTCAGGCTTTTCCCAGTCTTAAGCTCCGTCCAAGTAATGCTTTCCTTCAAGCTATCCAGAATAATTCCCAAGAGATCGCCAGCATTCTCAGGTCCAACTTGCAGAGCGATAGCGCTAAATGCTTTACTAGCAGCAAACCTGACCGACGTGTCGTTGTCGCCAAGCATGGTCAGAGTATATTCAACTACGTCGCTGAGGATTTCGTCACTATTGTCGAGGTCCATACGATGCGCGGCTACGGCCATTGCCCGCTGTATCTTGACCAAAAGCTTGCGTGCGACCGCTGATGAACACAGCTCAGCATGACGAGGCTCTTGTCCCGTACTGATAGCCTGAATCGTTTCAAGTATAGGCGTGTGAAGTTGCCGCATTGCAGAGTCATCGGCAGAAGTAGTAAATTTGTGTACGATTCCAAGGTCACCTATCTGCTCATATATTGAAGTCCCAGCGCTATCAACAGCATTCCCCTCTAGCGATCGTAACACTTTGTTGATGATTGATTCATGAACATTAAGCTTGAACCTATCCGCCCTGAGTAGCAATCGTACGAGCATCGTTCCAGCAGCCTCTCTTTCTTTGCTAGGGGATTTTACATAATGCATGGCGAGGTAGATAATTCGACTGGCAACTTGGGGCAAAGATGGTAATTGAAGTGCATCCGAAAACGGCTGGGGAAGTTCCTCAATCTTGTGTGGGGTCGATATCGTGACCAGGTCGAAAGGCGCCAGCAAGAGTTGGGCAAGCCAAAGAAGCATCACATATCTCTCTTCCCACTCCATGTGCTCATGTAGAGCCGTCTTCCATTCCACGGATGCCTTCGCTGGCCAATTCCATGCCCAGAAGGCATCCAACATGGGATCCAATTGTTCGTTTTCATGGTTGAGCAATTGGGAGATGACTTTGTACCCGCGAACCTTGCAGAAGGAATACAGGATTTTGCAGACGGCTCTGGGTAGTGGAAGGGAGGATGATCTGGCTGCTTGATGTGAGTGGCGTGAGTAATCTGCTGCATGGTTATCGAGGTAGTAGAGGAAAGCGAAAGAGAGTGACTTGATAAATCCAGCAAGGTGACGGTCGAGTAGTTGTGGCGATTCTTGGAATTGATCCAACTACATGAGAAGAAATATCTATCAGTGACGACTACAAGGTCAAAACAACAGGCGAACATACCAGCTTGATTAGTTGGGATACCCTTCTAGCTTGTACCAGTCTTCGCACGGAGATCCGGACGGATAACAGATCTTGCGGATCAGCTCGTTTCCACAGTATTAACCTAAGAGAAGTTTCAATTTCGATGAGGTATTGAGTAGCACTGCGCTCCAGTTTAACGTCTTGCTCCTCCGCATTCTCCATTAGGATTTTGAGGGATCAATTGGTCTCTTGCAAAAGTGGGTGCAAATAGTATGGATTCGCAGACACTTTGAAAAGATGGCAAGTAAGAAACTTATTTGCAACTGTCATGGCGTCGAGGAGATTGCTTTGATTTCCATATAATTCAGAGGGAGTGTCATTCAACCACGCCGGAACTATGGAGGAGGATCATAGGGGTGGACGTGCGCACTGACTCCCACCTCTTCTTCCTAAACACAAATGGGAGAGGAAGATGCGTATAGTTACAAGAATAGTACAGAGTACCCTTGGGCCATACTATTTTTTGCACCAACTCTTAGCATCACGCGGGTCTGGTATCATCCACGTCGTATCGATAATGATTGCTGACTGACGTCCGGCATTACCTGTGATTGGCCAGGGCTTCGATGCTGGCTTGAATACAAGTAGGACGCAGTGTTTCTTATCATTGACTCGCTCGTGCTCGCTCCAATTTGCTTCCTTCTCCCTCCGTGCGAGAGATGAAGTACTGGGACGAAGAGCCTTTGTATTCCTACAGGCTGATGTTTGTTTATCGTCTGTTGGACCCGAGGACCGTTTCAATTATTAATTTTAAACCCACCCGATCTAGTTCGCTAAACCCACCTCGATCGACCACGCGGCATTTCCGAGGAGATGGAGGCTGAAACGGTGACCAAAGTGGAGGAAGCAGACTACGCATCCGTAAATGGTATTGACACCTCTGCCGAACACGCCCCGAAATCTAGCAAAATCAAGGCTCGTAACATCGATAAAGCTTCCGACAATTCTGCCAAAAGACGTTGTGTAAGCACTGCGTGCATAGCTTGTCGCAAAAGGAAGTCCAAGGTACGCTCCTGATCTTCCTTTGCCTTCTTTCACTGGTAGATATCTCCTGGAAGCGGGCATCGGCTGACCCTACCACGTCCAGTGTGATGGGAATACTCCCAGCTGTGCTGCTTGCTCCTCGGTTTACGGCACAGAATGCATCTACGAACCCCACTCCGACCACCGTAGAAAAGGCGTCTATAAGAAAGATATCGACAATCTCAAGACTCGGAACTCGACCCTCCAGACCCTCGTACAGGCGATCCTCAACTCCCCCGAAAATGAAGTGCCAGATCTGGTCAAGCAGATCAGGACTTGTGAGAGCTTGGACGATGTGGCCGAATCAATCATAGCCCGAGAGAGCAACCTCGGAGATGACGATGGGGACTCGGAGAGCGTGCTGGCAGAATTTGACACCTCCACCAGTGTACCACAGTTTGAAAAAGAATTGTCGGGGAAGATGGGCAAAATGCGGCTTGACAATGGCTCTGTCAGTATCGTTGGCGGAACATCGAACCTGATATTCATCGATTCATCCACCGACCGGGACGATGCGGCCAGTTCAACAGATGATGAGCTGCACATGCTGCAGCAGGAGCCAGTGACTTCATGGACCGAGGTCACCAAAGATCCACAACTTGTCATGCATCTTTTGAATATGTACTTCACTTGGCACTACACCTACTTTACCACATTGTCAAGCCATCTCTTTTGGCGCGATTTCAAATTAGGAAGGCCACCTCGAGACACAAAACATAAGACAGAATACTGTACATCCTTGTTGGTCAACGCAATGTTGTCTCTAGGGTGTCATTTTACATCGTGGCCTGCAGCGAGAGCTGATCCCCAAGATTCTGCAACAGCCGGCGATCACTTCTTCAGGGAAGCCAAGAGGATGATACTAGAGAATGACGAACACGAGAAACCCCGGCTTGCAACGGTGCAGGCATTCGCTCTGATGTCTGTACGTGAAGCCGGCTGTGGGCGAGAAGCTAGGGGCTGGGTATACAGTGGGATGAGCTTTCGCATGGCTTATGATCTCGGTTTAAACATCGATTCTGGATCATCGAACCTCGACGACGAGGAGGTTGACGCGAGGAGAATCACTATTTGGGGATGCTTCCAATTCGACAAGTATGTTCCATCGAATGTCGTTGATGGAAGTATGACTGACAAGGCAGGTGTTGGTCAAACTATCTCGGTCGCCAACCTCAACTACCTCTCTCTGGCATCGCGGTACCAAAATTCGACGTGTTTCCAATAGAAGACGCAGAGATCTGGCGACCATACCTGGACTCTGGCACTGGACAGGCACACTCCCAGCCTGCTAGGACGCGTGCTGTCGCTCTTCAAACTTCCCAGCTCTGTGAGATTAGCAGCGACCTACTCCTCTACTTCTACCACCCTCATCAACTCGAGAAGCCTTTGGGCAAGCAGGCAGAACTCAAGAAGCTGAGCGAGTTACATACTAGGTTGGAAGCATGGAGGAAGAATCTACCAAAAGAGATGGAGCCCAGAGAAGGCCAATTACCGAATGTTCTGGTCATGCAGTATGTACCCTCCCCTGACTCCAAGCAGCACCCTGACGTGAGACAGCATGTTCTTCCAACTTCTGTTCATCCACCTCTTCCGCCCGTTCCTCAAATACAAACAAGCCGCCTCAACATTACCCGCCCACGTGTCACCACGCAAATTCTTGACTCATTCCGCCACAGCAATCTCCAAGCTGCTCCGGCTTTATAGACGAACCTACGGCCTGCGGCAAATATGTAACATTGTGGTCTACATTACCCATTCGGCATGTACTGTCCACCTCCTCAACCTCCCAGACAAGAACGCCGCGCGCGACATCGTCCACGGCCTGAACCACCTTGAAGAAATAGCAGACTGCTGGCTTGGCGCCCGAAGAGCCCTCGGTATCCTCTACTCGGTAGCGAGACGGTGGAATATAGAATTTCCGGAAGCGGCGGTCAAGACATTGATGCGCACCGACCTGAAATTTGGCACCTTCAAAATCTCCGAACACGAAGCCGACCGCAAATCCGAAAGCCAGGCGTCTACCCCACTGGCCGCGCACCCACGCCTCAATTTATCAGCGAGCCCGCCAAGCAGTAGCGCCCACTCAACTTCAACAATCCTACCAACATCCTACTTCACCACCCCCGATCAACTGTCCAGCCCACCTTCCAAGTCCTCCCACTCCCACTCCAATCTCTCCACCTCTCGCCCCCATCACCCCTCACCCTCCACCGACTTCTCAATCCACCCCCAGCAAAACCACTACCCCCTCCCAGATCTATGGCCCCCTCCCCCCATCACCACCCTCCCCCCTCCTCCAACCAACACCCCCGCCGCAGCAGCAATGCAATCACCAATCACCCTTTTCGGGGGCGTGCACTCCTTGATGCAAGACCAAGAATGGTGGCTGCGGGACTCGAACCAATTCTTCGCCAACTGGAACGAGATGGACCAGCACGACGCGAACGGACTGTGGGGCGCTGTGAGGGGCATGAACGGCGATGGGGCTGATGTGGGGGGTTTGGGGATAGCTTTTCAGCATGGTGGTGGTGGTGGTGGGGATGATGAGAGGGGGTACGGGAATGGGAGTGTGGATGGGAGTCGGGGTAATGGCTTTGGCCGGTGATGGGTGGGCTTGATGGGTTTTGTTTGAGTGAGTTTGTGATTTATGAAGCGGGGGAGATTGGGGCTTTTACTATGTCTTTATGAATAAGGGATAGACATCTTATCCCCAGCTCCCGCAGGTTGGGGTTTGGGATGCGCCTTGGACGCGGCAAATGCAGTCCTCTTCTTGCACCCAAGCTGCCCGTTCACATAAACCCCTAAGACCTTCTAAATATAATAGATCTATGTACACCCACAACTAGACCCGGCCAATACAATCTAATTATTACACCCGAACTGCCCTTCCACATAAACCCACCACCACAAAACCATCCCAGATATATGAAACCGTCGGCCAGACCCGACCAATACAGTCCTCTCATCACACCCGAACTGCCCATTCACATAATCACATGACCCTAAAGGCCACGGGTATCTCATAGTAGAGACTCGATGAGTGATCGAGGTGGTCAGCGAGATAGGCATTGGGGCTTGCATCTTATTTAAGTGAGTAATTAAGCAGAGGTTCCATTGCGGGGGCCAGTCTTAGAAGAGGAGCTCAGGGGAATCTTATAAAAATTTGGCAGCACGAACGAGGCGATATGTTGCTGAGATGGGGGGAAAGAACATGAGCTGCTGTCGGCCTGGCTAGCTAGGCTGCCGTCCGCTCGGCTTGAACAAGTGGAATATTTGCAACCGCCTTGCCGTTCTAGGAGTGAATGTGGGGAGCGCCAGCTTCTATCCGGCAACGATCGAAAGAAGTGGTCTGAGGTAGGTTTGGCGGTGAATGGGACGAGGTAATTGGGGTTGTGTGCCACTAAGGGGGGGTGTAGTGGTTCTTTAGGGTAGAAAGCAGGATTTTCTCCGTGGGTTCACCGCTGGAACTTCAGCTGAACGGGTTTGAATGATTTTGGGCTGGTTTGGGAGAAGGTGGCGATCTGTTTGTTTGGCGTGGTGCGCTCGAGGGAGTTGTGTCTCCAGGTGGTATGAGCGGAGCATGTTGTTTCCCGTATGCAGGAAAAGCAGGTTTGATGTGGTGGCTTGGGAATTACATGTTCAGCTGAAAAGCAACTCTCGGGTCTGTGGGTGGATTGGAATGGGGTTCTGTTGCAGGGGCTGAGTCTGCAGGTTTGATTTTGGTGCATGAAGTCCTGGGTACCTTAGGTATGTAAATGGTAGAAAATCAGACAATAGAGAAATATCTGCGAGAAAGAGCGAATGTTTTTCTGGTAGATTTGGAGTCTACATCCTCGTCTGCAAAGAATACCAGAGCTTGCGGCTATAGCCAAGGGGTCCAGATGATGCCCATGCAGTCAATGGTTAAGGGTGTACTTCCGTACGGTGTACAGATGCCATCAATGGGGTGAACTTTGATGGAAAAGCAGGGTTCTCCCGGTGGCTTGCACACTATGTTCAGCTGAAATGGAGTATACACCATGTGACAACATGAAAGTTGGTTGACATAACCTGAGATTTCAACATAGCGAGGGATAGACAATAGGTCGCAGATTGTTACAGCATAAAGCGAGATTGTAAATATGGCCGTTTGCAGGCAACCGCGGAACTGCAGCCACTCTGCGGCATCATCTCCTGACAACCGCCTTCGAGTATGGGAGAAGTACAGACGGACGAAGAAGCCCAAACAGGATTTTTGATGCGGAGACGATGTTTCATTGGATAGCTGCACGAAAGCCACACTTGGGCACAGCCACGACACCAGTGGAGAATCCTCTGGACGCTCTCCCGTTACCGTGGCAGTAGGTCGGGAAAAGGGTGCAAACGGTTTGACGGTAAACCACAACGAGGCAAGCTGTGCTGGCTAGAGAGGTCACGACTGGGCGCGTTCCAGTCTTTAGGAGTGGCTTTCAGCTGGACAGGGATCGTTGGGCCTCCGTTTTGGAGAGGCTGAAGAAAGACGTTGAGAGCTTGTGTGGCACCATTGTGGTGTTTTCACTGTTTACTAACTACTTTAAGCTACTACCGAGGCTTGAAGGACTTCTCTGAGGAAAGTCTAGACCATGAAGGACTCTGGCAAAGCAAACATGCACGACTGGACTTGTGGCGAGTATGAGATGGGTAGTGTGGCGCAGACCAATTGTGGAGAGATTGTATGAAGGAGGCAGAAAGGTGTAGGATTGATAGATAAAAAGGCGTTGCACTCTCTGCAGTCTCTACAATTTCTGATAGAGGATAGAAAGGCAAGAGTTGGCAACACGCTCTTCCATCGACACCTTATCCCCAGACCCTCTTCTGCTCTCGAAGCAAGATTGCAGCCGCATCGATCGCCGAGGCGCACTCGATTGGCAGACGCAACCAATCATATTTAGGGTGTTTAGGGTGTTTAGGGACTGTTTAGGGAAGGACTCAGGGACCAAAGACGACCGGCTCTCGCGCAAAAAGAGACTCGGACCCCCAGAGCGCTAAGAAAACGATCGTCATCATCCGTCCATTCCAAGTTTCTATCCTGGGCCTGGGCTACAAACAATCACTCACACTCAAATCTCAACACTCTCATCTCAAGCCTCAAATGCATACACCCAAGCAGTCTTCCCACCCTACTGCTCTCTACATTTGAAGAGATCAACTCAACCTGCTCGACTGGTGTTTGTGTGCGACACTTCGTTCATTCCTGTTGTCGAAACGACCATGGCCGAACATCTCCTGTCCAGAACCAACGTCCTTCTCCCTCGTCAAAGTGTACGTCCCATGAAACAATTCACTCGACCAGCCTCGTTGTTATGCCACTGACCTTCATCGCAGCAAGGGTCTGCCGGTCAATCCTCTCAAAACTCCGCCTCCCTGTCGCAACTGGTCGCAACCCTCGTGCCCGTCCTCGTCGTAGCCGTCATCTACTTCTCCCTCTTCTTATGCCTCCGTCCCCGTCTGAGGCGCATGTACGCGCCCAGGTCTTATCTCGGCTCCCTCCGTCCAGAGTGAGCTCACCTACCCTCAAATGCCCTTTCTTTGCCCGACTAATCCCCCCTCCCAGAGAGCGATCCCCAGATCTACCGAATGGACTCTTCAATTGGATTGGAGCCTTCAACAGAGTTCCAGATAGCTATGTCCTCAACCACCATTCCCTCGACGGCTTCCTCTTGCTGCGTTACCTTAAAATCTCTGTCGTGATATGCTTTGTTGGATGTCTGATGACATGGCCCGTCTTGTTCCCTGTCAATGCCACTGGTGGAATGGGCGAACAGCAATTGGACCTCATCAGTTACAGTAACATCAACACCAAAGTCTCCGCGGGCGTCAACCGGCTCTACGCGCACACCTTCGTGGCCTGGGCATTCTTCAGTAAGTCCGCACGCGGCACCGCGGATGCGGAATCTGGGCTAACCGGGCTGCAGGCTTCGTGTTCTACATGGTGATGCGTGAGAGTATCTACTACGTCAACCTGCGACAAGCCTACCTCCTATCGCCCCTTTATGCAAATCGCATATCGTCGAGGACCGTACTGTTTACATCAGTGCCCGTGGAATTCCAGAACGAAGCCCTTCTTCGCCGGATGTTTGGTCGTCAGGTCAAGAACCTTTGGATCGCGAATGATTGCGAGGAGATTGAGAAGCTCGTCGAAGAGCGTGATAAAGTCTCAATGAAACTCGAAGCCGCCGAGATCAAGCTCATTAAAAGCGCAAATACCAACCGTCTCAAGGCCGCCAAGAAAGGAGGACACCATGAGTCTGCTCTTAATGCCGCTGATGGCAACACCATCGATGGCGAATCTGGTTCAGTCGCCGCTCGTTTCGTCCAGCCCAAAAACCGTCCCACTCATCGTCTCAAGTTCCTGATTGGCAAAAAGGTCGATACCATCAATTGGTGCAGGTCCGAGCTCCAGCGTCTGGTTCCCAAAATCACCGCGATGCAGAACAGCTACCGCGCTGGGGAAGGCAAATTTATCTGCTCCGTCTTTATCGAATTCTACAATCAACAGGAAGCCCAGGCCGCCTATCAGAGTCTTGCACACCATCTCCCTCTACACATGACACCCCGTTTCATTGGCATCAATCCTGAAGAAGTCATCTGGAAAAACCTGAAAATCAGCTGGGCCTCGAGAGTTGTCAGGAACATTGCTACCACTGCGTTCGTCATTGCTCTCGTCATCTTCTGGGCTATCCCGGTCGCCTTTGTCGGTGTCCTTTCGAACATCAGCGCTTTGACCCAAGGTCAACCAGCCACGGCTACTGCACCGGCCAAGGGTCCTTTGCTTCCATGGTTGAGCTTCATCAACAAAATACCACCAGTCATTCTCGGAGTGGTTCAAGGTCTGCTGCCATCCATATTGCTTGCAGTGCTGATGGCCTTGCTTCCTATCATCCTAAGATTGATGGCTAAACTGGGTGGAAAACCGTCGCTTTCAAGCATTGAACTTCGGGTGCAAAATTCATACTTTTTCTTCCAAGTCATCCAGGTGTTCTTGATCACCACGATAACTTCTTCGGCATCCGCCGCGGTTGCATCGATTATTGCTAACCCGAGCTCGGTCTTGTCTCTCCTATCATCCAGCCTTCCTAAAGCATCCAACTTCTACATCTCCTACTTCATCCTCCAAGGGTTGGCGATAAGTTCTGGAGCTGTACTCCAGATTGTCGGTGTTATCCTCTTCAAGCTATTGGGCAAATTCTTGGATACTACCCCAAGAAAGATGTACAACAGGTTCATTACCCTTTCCGGCCTGGGTTGGGGTACTGTCTTTCCGTTGTACACATTGTTGACCGTCATTGGTACGTGCAAGTCCAAACTTCTGAAGTCGATCCTTGCTGATTTCATCCAGCTCTGACATATTCTATCATTGCGCCTTTGGTCCTCGGCTTCGCGACGATCGGACTGTATCTGATCTACCTCGCCTACCGCTACAACTTGCTATTTGTCTTCAACTCCAACGTCGACACTAAGGGTCTTGTGTACCCTCGTGCCCTTCAACAGACAACAACAGGCATCTACCTTGCAATCATCTGCATGATCGGATTGTTCGCCGTATCCAAAGCCTGGGGCCCGCTCATCCTGATGATAATCTACCTCATCTTCGCAGCCCTCTTCCATATTTCCCTCAACAGTGCCGTCGACCCTCTTCTTTACGCCCTGCCCAAATCTCTAGCAGCGGAAGAAGACGCCCTACTTGCCCAAGAAGATGGTCACACAGGAAACAATACGGATCACATGGCCGACAACAAAGGTACGCACATCACAGCCAAAGACTCCGTGGGCTCGGACAGCAATGGCAAAGGTCTTCCTCCGGCCCCGCACAAGCAACCAAACTTCCTCTCCAAGTTCCTATTCCCACACAAATACACCGACTACCACACTCTCCGCCGTCTCGTTCCCCGCGGCTTTGCGGAGATTACCTACAACCCCGAAGTCGAGCGCGACGCTTACTACCACCCTGCCATCTCTTCTCCTACTCCTGTTCTTTGGATTCCAAGAGATGAGATGGGGGTCAGTAGGCAGGAATGCCGGCACTCGAGCAAGGTCATTCCAATGACAGACGAGATGGCTGGATTTGATCACAAGGGGAACATGGTGTGGGATCATGAGAGTGCGAGACCGCCCATCTACCAGGAGAAGGTTTATTATTGAGCGGGCTGGAGTGACCGAAGCGACGAGGGGGAGAATTGGTGAAGATGTTGGAAGCACATGATACCACTGCCTGCGTTTGATTTTAGTGCCCTGCCTTCTTCCCTTTTGCTTAGCCACTCAGGACACAGATAACGGTCGAACTCGTTTTAAAAACATACCCAAGCGATGGATTGTTAAAGATACCACTTTCTTTTGTGAGAGCAGCTTTGCGATAGGCTAGCCTAATATTGTTAATCGAATGGTTTATCAGCCCCAGTTGCCGCTTGCCTTGACATGGATTTACGGCTGGAAAGCACGATCCAAGCACTGGAACAACAGCTTCCGTTTGCGCTAATTCGAACGACATCAACTACTATGTCCTCGCTGGGAATTGACCTGCTGAGTAAGAGGTTTGCTATGATTCTTCTGGTATTCCCTGCATCCAACCCACATGTTTGGCTGATAGTCCCCCACCAATCGAGTGTGCAAGGCCCTGTACTCTACAAGGTCAGTCAATACAATACCAATGTTCCCACCCCAGATGGACTTTAACCAACTTAAAATTCATAATAGAGAGACCAAAGCCGAACAACGAAAAGGACCCTTCTAGACGACTAGATACCATTCCCAACCTTCGGCCAAGGAATATCGACTGCCTCGAAGCTTTTACATGCAGGGCTATTCTCGAATTCTATCCTATTATAACATTGATAGAAAGCCAATATGAGCTTAGCACTATCCCGGCTGTCGAAAACCCAATCTTCGGTCCCTCTCCTTTATGCTCAGAACTCCAGATGTTTATTTAGTGCTCTTTGATCGAGTCAACTGGCTTTTGTTCTCGCTTCCATCTTGCCGTTTGCAGCTTCTCTGGCCCAGTTCACATTGTATTGGACTGTTCTCAAGTGGGTCTGGATAATGCTATGTGCAATAGAAAGTATAATGAGAGATGATATTGTATATATGGAGATGTTGATCTATCGGACTAATTTTCGATGCTTTAGACTGCTTCGTCGACGCTGTTGCAAATTCTTCTACGGCCTTTGAACTGATTCACACATATTGGAATAATTATATGACCATGCGACTTCCAGTCTTTACCTCGAGCCTTTTTGCTCTCACTTTCTTCCTACTACCAGCGCTCGTCAATTCAGCACCCCTTACTTATGATGGGGAAGATGCGTTGTATTGGTATCATTCTTACGCTCAAGATGAAGCACCATCGCCAGACACACCTGCACCACTGGATGGTCGGGTTGTGAAACGAGATGATTCTGAGATTCCCAAGACTGCCATCGCTGGTAACAAAGCCTCACCTTCAGTTTTTCCATTATCGGTACTGCAATATCGTTGAAAAATGAAGAAGCTGGTGTAACGAATGCTGCTCCGGCACCAAGCACAACCGATGACGCATACACGCTGAAGAATCCAGGTGGGATACCAGTCCCTCATGAAACATGGGAGCCACCAACCACTCTACCAGGCCCTGCAGCTCCAACTACCTCATCTACAGAAACGACTTCGAGCCTTGCAAAACCGACTACAAGTGCTCCAAAATCAACGGCAAGCCCTGCCACATAATTCCGCTCGTCCTCCGTCACCACAACAACGAGTCCAGCTCCAACACCAAGCTCCCAAGGATCGGGTTCCCAACTTACGCCTCCCTCGTCGATTCCTCAAAACTCGTCTACACCAAATACTCCTGGCGCGCCCGACACTCCACGCGTTCCTGTGCAGAATCCTGGCCAGCCAGGCGCTGGTCAACAGGCCTCAAACCAGCAAGGCAACGCGGCGAACAATGCATTCAAACTCCGGAATGATATTGGGAAGCCGAACTCGAATAGCAATACTACACCAGGTGGTAGCAGTAGTAATCCTCCACGCGGTGGCAGCAACAATCCCCAGCCGAATGCAGGAGGAGGAGGCTCGGAACCCGTCTCCCCCGTAAGATCACGGCCTGGTTCGCTGGATTCGGGTCTTGGAAGTCCTGTTTCCCCCGTTGACTCCCCTCCTGGTTTCCCCCGCCCTCCTGGTCTTCCAAAGATTCAACCTCCAAATATTCCAGAACCTTTCGGCCCCTTGGATAACATTGGAAAATCCAATCAACCACCAGATCCCATATTGCACCCGATGTGGGGCAGCCCACGGGACACACCGCTCGTAAGTGTTTTTCGACCCTACAGGTTTTCAGAGCTCAGGCTCCTGGAGGATACTTTGCGGATCTTGAATTTATTCCGATAGACAGCGCTGACTCAAATCTCATATTAGGTGCCGCCACTCCCAAAACCTCCCCCGATAAAGCTTCCAGATCCTCCAAACTTCGATATCCCACCAAGGCCAGCACCCAAACCTCCTCTGCCTATCGGGCGTCCGAATCTGCCCAATATACCAAAGATCTTGGGAGGTATTTTACCACTAGGTGCGATTATGGGAGGAGGTGCGATTGCGGGCGGTCTCATAGCAGGAGGTGCTGGTGCTGGTACAACGAACACTCCTGGATTTGCCCCACTTTCTACACCTGGAATCAACACCCTCTCGACTTCTGGCTTTAACACCCCATCTACAGCACCTATCCCTGGATTCACCACTCCTTCTTCAACCTTGCCGATTCCTCCTATTCCCACAACCAATACGGCTACAACTACCCCTTCAATTGGATCTGCAGCCGGATCGTCAACTTTGGTCACCACAACCAGTACACCAAATCCAGCCCCTCCTTCACCTACCGATTCCCTTTCGGCAAGTCCTTCTCCTTCAGCCAATACTGCCGCTCCAGCAAATACCACGCCAACAACATCACCTTTAGCAACCCGGAATTCAACAAACAACGTACCCTCGGGCTCCAATGGCCAATCTCAAGCATCTGGAGCAGCCGCCAGCGGTACCTTCACGGGCGGTTCCACAAGCATCACGGGCAATCCCTGGGGCTTAGCCATAGGCTCTACGACAATCTTTGCTGGTGGACCTGCCGTTACTGTCAACAGAGAGTCAATCTCACTCGACTCATCAGGTGAAGCGATCGTCGGTCCTATTTTCAATCCTTGCGCCCTGACTGGCTTTGCTTTTGGAACGGCAACATTAGTCCCTGGTGGACCCGCTGCCACCGACTCTGGTGGGAATTCGATGAGTCTGGCACCTTCCGGGGTACTTTACGCACAAAATACGACCGTCGCTATCCCTTCGCCAGTTGTTATCTCCGACGTGGTTTTCACAAGGTCCACAACTTTCACAAGTGATCTTATGGGCTATGCTATTGGATCAGCAACATTGACACCCGGTGCAGCCTCTACCTCTCTCAGTGATGGCAAGCCCATCAGCCTAGGATATGACAATGCGCTTGTTGCGCAGAACGCGACCATCTCTCTACCTTCGCCAGTTGTAATGAATCAGTGCAGTCAGACTCCAGCCCCATCCGGATATGGCAACTCTACTGCACCAAACAATACAAGCGTTCTCCTACCGCCATGGTACAACGTCACTTCCTCGCCTGGGAATGTAACCAGCGTTTCTGGAAGCTCGACTAACAATACAAGCGTTACCCTTCCACCATTGTACAATAACATCACTTCCTCGCCTGGGAATGTAACCAGCATTTCTGGAAGCTCGACTTCGACCGTGACTCTGATCCCTCAGCCTTTGACGACTCCGGACCGACTGGTTTTCTCAAGAATTATGGCAAACACGAACGCCCCGCCTGCCAACACGACCACTTCCAGTACAGCTCCATCTCCACCTCCACCTCCCACCACCACCACGCCAGGACCCCCTCCACCCTCACCAACCCCAACATCCAAATGCGGCCTCTAGTACAAACTCGCCTACGACCACTTCGAAATCCACGGCGGCGGCTTCGACCCCGCCAAATTCGGCCCCGACGGCGCGGGCCTCGAAGCCGCCATGAGTTCCTGCGGCGACCTGACGTCGTGGTCGTTCCGCTACACGACGGACCACTTGGAAGGATTTGATTGGTACGCCGAGGGCGATCTGCCCATCGGGATTGGGACTTGCGTCGAAGCGGGTGTGAATAACACGGGCGGGGTGGATGGGTGTAAGGATTCTACTGGGGATTTGGGGGGGTGGTATTTTTAGGGGCTGGGGAAGGTTGGATTGAGGGGGCTGGAAATGCGGATTCGGAGCGGTCGCGTCCCGTCGTTATTGTCACTGTTTTTTCGGTTGTCATTTTGTTTTTGCCTACTGGGGTCTTTTTGGACGGTGGTCGCACCGCTGAATCCGTACATCAGCAGCTGTAGTATTGAGTATGAAATAGAACCAGTTCCCGAAACCGCGAGCCCAACCCCCCAACCGGACAAACGCCCGCAATGGGCCCCACGCCCCCAACGCCCCCCACCAATTCAATCGCAATGCCAAACCCTCCCTTCCCCAAAAACCAAATCCCTCCATAACCCAGGGGGGAGTACGCCCCTACTCCTGCGGGACAAACGGTTTAAACCCCAACACCCCCACCGCCCCCCCAGCACTAACATCAACACTAGTGCCATAAATCTGTTTCGCGCTTAAAATCTTCTGCACCAGCGCCGAATAAACACTATACGGCCCCGTCTTGCCAATCAGCTTCAGGGTCGTGGTGGTGGAAGTATCGATAGCAGGACTAACGGTGCCGGACTGCGGGACAGGGATGGAATAAGAGGCGGTGAGGGTGGAAGGGGGGGAGGTGGAGAGGTAAGCGACGGTGGTGTTGACTTTGAAAGCGGTGACGGTGTTGGCGGCCGGGGTGGTGATGAAAGTGGGGGGGTTGGGGACGACGTTGGATTGGCCTACGTTGACGAACATGGTGTCTTGGAAGGGGAAGGATTGGGCGTTTACGGAGAGGGCGCTGACGCCGGTGGTGGCGGGGAAGGTGAGGGTGAAGGGGTAGGATTTTGTGGGGCCCCAGATTCCGGTGCCGGTGTCGGCGGAGGAGGCGGTGGCTTTGGTGGTGGTGGTGGTGGTTTTGCCGGCGCGGGAGATGAGGGTGATGGGGAGGGAGGGGGGGGGGGAGGGGGAGCCGGCGACTTGGATGTACCGGAAGAAGCCGGTCATGGTCATTGTGCCTTTCCAGTCGACGTTGAGGTAGATGTCTGCGGGGCGGAGGTTGTTGGTTGGGGTGGGGTCGATGGCGGGGGTTAGTTGGACGGAACCGGGGACGGTCTAAGTAGGGGAGTTAGTGGGGGTGGGGATGGGGAGGGAGCGGGGAGGGGGGAGGATTACCTCGATCATGCGTTGGAAGACGGCTTGGCATTGGGATTCGAAGTAGGTGGAGCCTTGGGCGGACAGGCGGTTTACGGTTTGGTTCTGGTCGGAGACGTAGAGGCGGAGATCGGATTGGACGGTTTTGTTGGGGGTTGTGACGAGGGGGCCACCTTTGAGGCCGGTGGAGTGGACGTAGTCGTTGACGCTGGATGGGTTTAGTGGTGGTTCTGGAGAATGGGATGGGCGGAACCAACACATTGATATCGAAAGTAGCCACAGTCCCGTCGAATGGTTGGCGGCCGTCCGATCCTGTCAGTCCAGTCGCGTTGCCCACTACTCACATCACTGTGTTAACATTCGAAGTCCCCAAAGCAGGAGTTTCAATCATATTGCGGCAAAGACGCTTAAAGATCCCAGCCTCTTGTGCGGCGTTGCGCGGCTTTGCATCCAAGCATCCGCGCTATTGAAACATTCACGGGTTCTAGAAACCGAAGTCTTGAACAGGAAGGTGCGATATCGAGACACATTTTCGATAAAACGGGCTACTTTCTACTTACCGACTTGAGGAAAGCTCGATTTGTGCACACTAGGGTGTCGATTAGAATGCTGTTTCGTTCCTTCTGGCTTGATTTCGACTCACCCTCCCATGCTGTGTCCACATGCTGTCAGAGTAATTGTATCATCCTGATTAAAGCCAGCATTGGCGAAATCGGTCAAAGTGTCTTGAAGATTGGTTTCAGGTTCGGGAACGCCAGTCGGGCCTGCTGCCGTGGCGTCCACGCGACCACCTCTCAGTTCAATATGAGGGCCGCCGCAAGCTCCTACTGCCAAAACCGTCCCTAGAGCAATGAGATCTGACACTGTTTTCGAACGTCAATTGACCGGATTGCAAAAGACTAAATGGCGAGGACTGACTAGACACTTCTTTGCTGAAAAAGTAGCTGAAAAAGGTGAGAGAATCGTCAAAGGCAGGGCCGACGTTCTCCGCTCTTGTTGTTTCGAACCCAATGGATGCATCGATACCTCCGCTTTCGGTATAAATGTTGGCGGTCACGAAGTCGTCTGCAGTCTTCTTTTAGCCTTCTGATTTTCGATCTTATTTATAGCTTTGCATGCTTACGGAAAGTCGTCCGGATCCAGGAAGCAGCCTGCTGTCGGCCAAGATTGTTGTTGGGCTTTCCGGTCGTTGGGTCGATATACTGTGTGCATGGCTGGACACCATTGATCATGCCACTGTCGGCCTTGTCTAGGTAGAGATGTTCCAATTCTTTGATAATCATTGTATTCTTGTCCGGAGGATATTGAGCCGCAACAGGGTGAACAGCTGTGAGTGCCGCTAGGCAGGTCCAAATGTATGGGACGTGGGCGAAAAGAGTCAACATTGTGGAAATAGCACGTGGAGTTGTCTACCAAATGAATGGTGTTCAAGTCCTTCGGCCTTGAATAATTAGAGGATGTAAAGAAGATGAAATACACAATGAACTTCTCGAGGCAATGTTGCAGAAGATTAGAAGAGCTGACGGAACAAAAGAGCGAGGGGCCATGAACATCTTTAAAGACGTGCATTATTATTAGCGTGCTCAGAGGTGAAAGGTTCTCGAAGGCAGGCATCGAAGATCCGGCTTCCCTGATTTGGGAGGCACTTGCGCTGTAAGCACTTACTAGTGCCTTATGTTGGTAACTTTAGAGCAAGCAATTCGATTCAATTCAGCCCGCAGCGTGGGGCCTCGAGAAAGAATTATTAGGCAGGATTGCCAAGACAGTAGTAAAGTATCGACTGCACGCCATAGCATGGCCAGCGTGCCACCACACTCTGCACCCGTGTAACGGCAACAACGCGCACGAGCCGGGCACAAGCTTTTGCGCACGTTTACTCCGTCGGCTGATCAAGACGAATCATCTTTCGATGAAAGCATGCTTACCGAAGGTGTGCGAGCCCAGGCGAACGAGATGCCCAGAATGGACGTTAGGTCGGCCCCGGTCGTAGCAAAACCAGCGGATTTCATGCAGCATTGCTGCAGGGCCTCATCTCCACTTCCCCAATTCTCTCGTATCGCCCACGCTTCAATCGGTCTCGCCCCTCAACAATCTCATTCTCTGCTGAGACATCCCCAACTGTTGAAGCTGACTCTTGAAGATTCTTGTTAACTGAATAGAGATGTTTTGAATTGTTTTGAAATCAACTCGAGGTACGGTGAATCCCCGCAAACTCCTCTTTAGGTAATAATTGGTACCCTCCAACTTACTCAGCATCAGCCGCGGATCGACTGGACCAATGAACTCTCCCCTCATTTGAGACCCTGTTTCCCAATCGGGAAAGCCGAGAGAACCCGAATGCCGGCCCCCCTTAGTGGCGGAAGGGAATACGAGGCAATCACGACGATCTCGTTTATCTGCTGCCCTTTGTGCATGCTCAAGGAAATGTGCAATTTCTTCACGAATATGTTTGGAGTGTCGCTGACGCGTCTCCTGCCGGTGGTAAATCCTGTCGCCCCTATCAAATGAGGGGCCGGGGCACAGGGGCCACATTCAGACTCAGGGGCGGAAGCCAGATCTACAGGGGTTGGGGGCGGAGCGGGACAACCGCCCGACTCTGAAAAGGGGAGAAGAACGTGCTTGGGGAAAAAGGTCTATTTCTCAGACTTCCACAGTAGATGCATGATAGTATCAATTCGTGATTTCGCTACCAAGTCCGCCTTTCCCGTCGTTTTCCGTCGCTTTGACTTGTGGACTCCCATGGCCAACTGCCCTGGGTTTTAGCCAGGGCTTGGTATCTACTTCTTCGCTTTGTCGCCTTGCTTCAACTAGACTGGTCGGTAGATCGAGATTTGGTATACCGCTGTCGGCTACTGGAGTTTCTGGGCCTCTATTCGGTGTTTTGCCGCCCATGAATGGCGAGTTGGGGCCAGGACTCGATGCTCTGCTCAGCTGCTCGGTATAGAACCGCTCCAATCCAGCAGCATCACTGCAGAATGACTGGAAATTCTGGGTAAGCTCTTCTGGTGTTGAAGGTACTACAGGAGCATCTGGGCGAGTGGAGCCTCTGGATTTAGAGCTAGAAATGGGCGACGCAGAAGCACGACTGAACTTTGCTGGGACATCTAATGCCGCGCGGACGGCAGGCGACGAGAAAGGTGAAGCGCGAGGCGAAGATCGGGTTGGAGGACCTCTGCCACCGCGGTGCGGGCTGGAGCGATAGAACATTGGCCCTCTGTCTGGCAGGTTGCTCGTTGCTTTGTCTTGCTGGCTTGTGGCATTCGCTGCACTGCGATTATTGTAAAGCCGATTTGCTAGCAGCAGAAAATGACCATCTTCTGTGATCTGAGCAATCAGGACACCTGTCCGATGTATATACTGCGCATAACGGTAGTCAGGGCTACCCCAAGAGTAGGTAACGTCGACGCCGGATGGGAAGTCAGACGCAGCTTCAAAATCGAGGACAAAATTAAATTGCTTCAGGATTGCCTTTTGGTAAAAGTGTTTCTCTGTAGCTTTGGTTTGAAGAGAAAAGCTGTGGCTTTCGATGTAGTTCATTGGTTGCTTAGCCGGAGGAGCCTGTGCAAGCTTGAGGCGATATGGTGCGCGGAACGGATGCATAGTGGTGATGGATGATGCTTCACCAATCGGTACCTCAACCAGGCGTAAGCCATATTTGTCGACAGTCGTAGCCCACGACACAACCGCTGCCTGGATGAGACGCGACGTGGTATTCATCCATTCAATGCGAATGTGATAGCAATTGTCCGGGTTGTGAAGACGATCGTAGTGTAAATTGATGAATTCTGGCCTGTAGGATCTTTTGCGATGGTCAACATCGTAGAGCAATGATTTGCTCAGCGCCACACTCAGTCGTTGAAAATTGTTGCTCGGTGTCGCTACGTCAAGTTCAGATACTGCCACCGTGTCTGAATTTGCACGTGAACGACGGAACGCTGCTTGCTCCACTGGCGGAGCTTCTGTAAGGGGTGTTGATGGTACCGATGCTTTGACTCGACCAAACCAGCCCCTCGACTCGGGTTTTGGCACTCGATACTCTTCCGACAACTGGTAGAAGTAGTTCCCATCGCGAAAGCCATGTCGACCCTCGACATGTTCAAATAGTCCGTTCTCCATTAGCTCTTTCCCAAGATCCACGGCCTCGTCACGAGTGTCAACGTCTCTGAAGTTCTCCAAAAGCCACGTTGTCAACTCAAGCCCAATGAAGGAATCATGATGGAATCTCCAATGCCATCTCCTATCAGTAAGCCGGACACCTCTCCCGCTTTGAAACATCTCGGCAAGTGTTCTCATGTTCAAATTTGACCGCTGTAGTAGGTCAGGCTCAGGCAATATCTGAACTGGCATACCTGTTGCCTCCCTTTCTGCTGCATTCTCCAACTCAGAGATGATGACTGCAGATGGATTCTTAGTATGGTAACTGATATCGAGTGGGTTCGTATCTTTGCGAGATCGGACAGCCGCCTGAAAGCGGCGCTCCTCTGGGGGAATATAACGATGTTGTTGCCAGATCCGTGTCAATTCTCTGATCCCTTCAAGTCTGATTTCTTCTTCATTGTCTTCGCTTGATCGAATAGCTCGCCGGGCATTAGACGGAGCGTCATTTGGGATCAAAACAAAACGAGCACGCCAGGGACGTAGATTCGCCACATACTGCGCTGCTTGCGGTCTTTCATGGCCTGCAATGAAAGAGTCAATCATGTCCCAATTGAAGAGGCTCTTCTGTGAAGCAATGGAAACTGCCTGACTCTCATACGTCTTTGCCAGCATAGAGCGAATGAGGGGAGTATAGAGCACTCGACCATCGTCCAAGTCGCTGCTCACCTTCGCTGTTGTATGACGAGTCAAAACCTTCATCTCAATTCTATCGGCTCCGAGGCGCGTTAAACGGTGAATTGTGCTACCTCGCGACAAGTACATGGACGCCCCTGGTTGCGAAAGTATCTTCTCGTCAAACACGTCCAGATCTTCAAACAATGGCGTGTCAGTCGCGTCTGCAACACGCCGGCCAACAACAATTTGAAAGCCTCGCGAAAGCCGGAAAGCCAGCATTTCATTTGCAAGGGATTGAGGATGCTCGGAGAGGTCCATCTCTTCGGGTAGTGTGACAAGATAGCAACTCTCCCTGAATTCTTCGGCGAGTTGATCGGCGGAAGGAAAATCCTCGGTGGTGAGGGGTACTACTGCAGGTGAACACAGGCTTTTCCATTTGATCTGCGAAGCCCGTAGAGGACGTGGGAACAGATGATGCCAGCGTCCTAGGCGGCTATTTTGTATAACGCCAGTCTCGGATGGGTTAGACGGATTCAGGACTGTGAGCCAAGGGGCCAGAGAGGTACTGGGTGAAAGAGTAGGAAGCTGTGGTCCGTACTTGGGTCTAATTTCTTGATCTAAGTCCATCTCTTCTTCCACGCTTAAATTCATAAGTGCGGCCACTCTATCGTGTGGCTCCGTAACTTTTGACGTATTGCGGCTGGGACGGCTTGTCAATTTGTACCTACTGCCAACCTCATCTGAGATGCGCATAGGTGTGGTTTTCCGGATGGGAATGGGTCTTGAAGAATATTGAGGCTCCGAATCGGTCGATTGTGCCTCGTCTTGTGAGCTCTCCGACAAGTGCACTGATATCGAGCTGGAATTATCTTGATTTTTAGGGGCCACTGACACGGTTTGTGTCTTTCGATCTTCGGTGGTGGCCGAGAGTTGCGACAAAAGCCCGCTCTGTGATGTTGAAGCTGGAGTGGCATGACCAGTTGAAAGCTCAGTACTCGTGATAGCCGCGACTGGCCTTGGTGCGCCAATGCCGAGTCCTCGAAGACCAAAGCTGATTTGGCGTGGCATCAGCCCCGGTTTGTGGCTTGTTTGGTTGTTGCTAAAAGCTACACGAGAGTCGCTATCCCTATTTCCACGGCTCTTCTGCGAGACTTCCGAACGGCCGGTATCAGCGGGACTGGCAGCAAAGGCAAAGCCTCCATCCGAATTTGAGTTGGTGTTCCTGACAGGGGCTCTTTCCCTACGAGGTCGATTAAGCTTGGGTAAGGTCCGTCTCCTCGTCGTTGCTCTACGAGCTCTCTTCTTCTCCATAGCAGGATCCCGGAACAAATGATCATCGTATTCATCCATCCATTTCAACGAAGGCTCAACCTGCTGCTGGAGTTTCCCATAGGCATGGGTTGGAGATGTGGATAGTCTAGGCGTATGCACGCCAGACTTTTCATCCCTCGAGCTCAGAGAGCCTGTGGGAGATATGTTTTTCACGGTACCTCTCAACCAGGGTACTGTCAGAGGGCCACGCGATTCTGGGGATTGAAGCACAGTGATAGGAAGCTGAGGTATGGAGATATCGCTGATTGCGTCCTCCATGACTCCCATCATCTGCAGCGCATACATCCTCACACGTGGGACAAACGGTTTGTGTTTCGGTATGTCGAGATTGTTCTTGGTTCTCACCGCGAACACTTTACTCGGCTGCGCTTTATGATGATCGCCCCCTGCAGCACATGTCCAGAATGATACATCAATCCAGTGGGGAATGCCATGGCTCCACAAACATACTCTCGCGGCTCCTGGTGGGGGATCTGAGGGCCAGACTGAAGGGGTTTCGTAGCTCATGGTATTAGAGAAGCTCTGCCGGATGGAACTTCCTACTTCATGCCCCTCCTGATTTGATGGCGGCTCTAATTCGGTCAAAGACTGCTTGTATCTGAAGAGTGGTACTGAATGTAAAGGCATTCTCGACAGACATACAAGATCAATGCCAACGCCATTATCCGTGAGATTATCCGTAGTCGCGACGAGGAGATTAAAATCTACTTCGAAGAGACCGGCACCAGGCGAGATCACTACGATAGAGACACCTGTCCGAACTAGATCACGATCGATGTAGTCAGAAGAGAATTGGGATGAGGCCAGATTGATGGCCTCGAGGATGTTTCCTTTTGTAGCCGCCGAGGGTCGCCCAGAGATAATGTCACTGGGTAACGCTGCAGACGCTGCAGATAGGCCTTCTCCGAGTGGGACATAGTCACCAAACGCAGGCGTTCTTATGGACGTGTCTCGAAGGAAGACATTGAATTCTCGTTTCAGTCGATCCATAATGTTCGGCCATTCTCCACTGGCCATGTCGCTCACTACCACGCGATAGTAGTCTTTGGATGGGGATTCCTCGGCTTCATTAGGCACGTCGATGTTTGTATGCTCTTCAACAGATGGCTCAGCTTGTCTGTCATCGTACAACATTCTTGTGAACAGAACAATGCTGACCAGGTGCCTGACTTGTAGCTGCTGCCATCTTTTGAAGAGTTCCGGGAGGAATCCATTGATTAATTTGTCGAACATAATTTCCCCAGTACCTTCCGCATCAAAGTCCCACATCTCTTTAGACATTTGTATGAACAGAACATAGCGAGCGGATTCGCTGCGGAATATAGGTTTGGTAGAAGAGTTGAATAGAGCGGATTGTACCCTTCTACCCGCAATGAAAATCGATTTGATGTTCGCCTTGATCGAATTCATGAACTCGATTCTCTGACCCTTATAGATGCACTTGTTAGCTAATTCGGCATTGATCAGGCGCCACATATCTGCGCGAGCAAGATATTGATCACGGAAGACCAATTCTACATGAGATGCCCGACAGGTCTGGCTTTCAATCTTTGATAGTATTACTTCACTGCCCTTGGTGAGATTGAATGCTGTGGCAATGTTCTGTGAGACTGATATCTGTGTTTGAGGTTGCTTCAAGAGCATATCAGGGCCAATAGGCGTAACACGGAAAATATACCCCATGCTAGAATCTATACCCATGCCATTAGACTTTTGAGGCACCCTATGCCCGTTAGATGGTGGCTCCGTAGGTGCTTGACTGGAGTGCGTAGCATTGTTAGACTGCTGGTGACTGGTGATTGAGTTGGTGTTGTTAATGAGTAACAAGTCGCCTTCCTTGACCTCGTCAGTGGGAAATAAGGCTAGATTTAAGACAGCGTCGTCTTTACAATGAGAGGTGTCATGAATGGAAAGAACACAACAGCGCAGGACTGGCTCTGCTGAAGGCGCTGATTTCTCCTTGACTTCTCCACCGCCAGACATGGCGACAGCAACTCCAGTCGTTACCCTGCTGCCTGCGCACACCTCCTAAGGCGGGACGGGTATGAAACGCCGTTTCGACTCATGTCCCCGAGGAGAAGGCCATGAACCCTGTCCACTCAGACTCCAAGCGTACGTTCACGACAAGACGCTTCGATGGGGAGTTTCGACACGACACAAAACAGGGGGAGGGTCCACTAGGTCTGGCAGTGTTGTGGAGACCGAAAGGGAGCAGCCTCCACTTGAAGCAACCCCAACTCGAGCACCCAGAGCCTCGCTAATGGAAACATCCAGTCAGCACTGCAACCACAACTGCGATGGTGTTTCCGAACGGTTTCGTCTTCTGTACATAGAGCCTTCAGGCGGCTCCGCAGTTGTGGGCTGTGTTGTGGCGCATGATACTGATTGCGTGATAAATACCTGATTGATATGCTGCTTTTCTTCTAGCAATAATCACCTTTGGTACAACCAGGCCAGGAGCTGCGACGTGTGTCCTGAGATCGGTAGATCGTTAAGATCCAAGTGGTGAAGTGCAGCTGGACTGTTCATCGTTGGTTTGAGCGTTGAGCCACTCAGCCACTGGCGCCTTGGTCCCAAGCCCTTAGTCGCGCCAAGAACGGAAATCATTGCCCTACCTAATTTGCCTTGATTTTGCACTTCCTGTCGCATCTAAACCAAGGATCGAGGTACATCTTTGTTCTTCACTTTGTAAACATCACCTTGTCTCTGCCGGAATCATACACAATCCTCACGATCAGTCACCTCGCTCTTTACTCTTGTCTTCAACTATCAAATTGCGAAAAAATCGTCATCAGCGGCAGCATCAGCTCGGGCCCCTTGGAAGCCGACAGTGCCACACAGCCACATATTGTTACGCGGTTCAAGGTTGTGAAAGACCTCAAAGGTGGAACCCACAAAGTGAAAACAGCAGTGAGTGGTTCAATATGAGCCTTGGTCTGACGTCATTCAGAGCTGATCCGGCCAAAAAACACATTGAAGCGCCTTTGCAACTACAATTTGTCTCCTAGCTGCTTGAACCCTACCGCCTTTTCCAGTCATGCGTAAGTCCTCGAGACATCCATTGATCTTGGATTCTGCTTCGCGCTCGCCTGCTTGGGCTAATGATTGGCCATGTAGACAAATACCGCGCAGCTGCGAGGTATGCGGCGTGGTATGATGATGAAAATGACGACTTCCCCAACTACAATCCCTTCCAAAAGGTCAGGACGCGAATGAGGACACCAGAAGACGAGGAGTTTGGGACCAGGGTACCGACAAATCAATCAGAAAGTTGTGCTCTACCTACGATTGAAACGAATCGTCGCTCGCTAAGACTTGATACACCTCAACATGCCTCGACAATGCCACCTGCATCTCAGCCACCAAGCTTGTCGTCTCCAATTGTCAGGGACATGATCACCGAGCATAACCCCACTGAAAAGAGTGAAGATTCCGGTGCCGGAACGAGCGAGACTCTGGTGGATAAGAGTATACCAGAGATTTCACAGGAGGGCCAGCCACGGAGGCGCCGCCCTGACTTTGCAAAGCTGAACCTGTTCAAGAAGGGCGGGGAAGGCAAGCCAACAAAACCGCACTCATCATCGTCACTTTTCGCGAAGGACAAGCACAAGTTTACGGCCGCAAGCCAACTGCGCGCCACAATCTTGAACTCGTGGATCAACATTTTGCTCATATTCGTCCCAATTGGCATCGCCGTAAATTTCGTGCCTACTGTACCAAAGGTTGGCGTTTTCGTCATCAACTTCATTGCCATCATTCCTCTTGCAGCCATGCTGAGCTATGCTACTGAAGAAATTGCTCTCCGTACTGGAGAGACCATTGGCGGATTGTTGAATGCAACATTTGGGTGAGTCTTTGTCGGGGATTTCTCAATATCCGAAGGATGCTGACCCAGATCTAGTAATGCTGTTGAACTTATTGTTTCTATCATTGCTCTGATCGGTGGACAAGTCGACATAGTCCAACAGTCATTGATTGGTAGTATGCTGTCCAATCTCCTGCTCGTCATGGGGATGTGCTTCTTCTTCGGCGGAATCAGCCGGGAGAGGCAGTACTTTAACATTACAGTAGCCCAAACTGCATCAAGCTTGTTAGCTCTCGCTGTCAGCAGCTTGATCGTCCCATCAGCTTTCCAAGTCTGGGCGGATGGCACTCGTACGTTCCACTAAAATCAGTACTGATGGTCTGCGCTGACTTCTTGTCTACAGAATCGGTCAAAACAACAAGAATAACAGAGATTTCTCGTGGTACAGCAATCTTGCTGCTCCTTGTTTACGGCTGCTACCTATTCTTCCAGCTCAAAACTCATGCCTCGATGTACAATGCGCCGAGTAAGAAGGTGGAAAAGCGAAAGAACAAGCCTAAGGGGGGTGACGCCACCAAGGGACTCGCCAACATGGGTGCTGGAATGGCAGCAAGCATGGGTGGGGACGCCTCTCAAGAAACACCTGTGCGAAAACCAGAGGAAGAGCGAGAACAGCCTCAATTGAGCAAATGGGTAGCACTGGCTACACTCGCGATCTCAACAGCCTTGGTCGCCCTTTGTGCTGAATACATGGTCGCTAGCATTGACGCCATCACACAAAGTGGCGGCGTTTCGAGAACATTCGTTGGCTTGATCTTGCTACCAATCGTTGGCAATGCCGCAGAACACGCGACTGCCGTGACTGTCGCATGCAAGGACAAAATGGATCTGGCCATCGGAGTCGCAATTGGATCTAGCATGCAAATTGCACTGCTCGTCATTCCCTTCACGGTCGTGCTTGGGTGGATTCTCAACAACGAGTTGATGAATCTTGCTTTCAATGGATTTCAGGTCACCGTTCTCTTTGTTACTGTTCTATTGGTCAATTACCTCATTCAAGACGGCGAGTCGCACTGGCTGGAGGGTATCCTACTCCAGACCCTGTACCTGATCATTGCCCTTGCTGCATGGTTCTACCCACCGGACGACCCCCTCACGAACAACACTCGGTAAGGGTTTCGCCCCAGGGAGAGCAAGGCTTTCAGAGCATCGATTGTACGCAAGGCAGCATCCACTCGCCTATGTCATCAGAGAAGACATCGCCCTGACCTGATCCTTGAAACAACCCGGCACAATCAACACGGCTTCCACTTTCACACATCCACAACAGCACAAATTGACGCAGATCACGAATTTCCTTCTCAGCTTCACATGTATTGTTCAAGCGGACATATGGTAGCACCTTGGCCTAGGCATTGGGTGTCGAGAGCTGTACATACATTTCCGGTAATCCGTGGGCATATGGCGAGATGAGATCCAGCAGGCGTGGCCCAGAGCGTATGGCGCTTTCTACATACTAGCTGGTGGTATCAGGCACTCAAGGGTCTTGGACCGGCTATGGGTTTGCTTCAGGGCAGAAAATTTGTTTCGTAGTAATGCAAAATATTTGACCACTAGCCCCTGCGCATTCTGGGCGGGTTTTCATCTATCATCAGGCCGATACAGATATCTGTATTCGACGAGCCATTGTTCTGGACGTGGCTTCCTGCACTCCTCACCCATACAAACACCCGTCTCACAAGAACCACGTTTGCCTCTTCCTCTCCTACTCATGTCAAGCCACCACTCCGGCATATGGCGAGCTTTTTCATTGCCACGCTCCATTGGCAATATCCTCTTGAGGATGCCAAGATCAGAGTGGAACAAGGAAAGTCTACCACAGGAATACTCTGGTCATGGATTCAGTCCGCACCCGGGACCGCCTACCTGGGGAAGAAACGCAGCGTGGACGCATCTGCGGTGGCCATATGGGCACGAATATAGCGACTGCGGTGATGATAATGGCGTTAGAGAAGAGTCTTTGTGACCCCAACGATCCTTTTCGCGTGAAACATTCCTGGTATTTATCTGCTGGCAGCCACCATCCCTCCGATGACTCGACCCGTGTTGAATACTTCATCATCCGGCCTGGAGTAATATCCTATGGATCATAGAGTACACATACCCATGTTGTGGAGAAAGTTTAGGCAGTCTTCCTCTAACGCAGTCATCTGCGTACTCGGTACTGAGAGAGAAGGGCGATTCAGCAGACACGGCAATTTGGTCTGTTTGGTTGGTAATGGCAGCCTCTCATGCCAGATCGTCACCTTTCATCCTTCAGTTGTTTCCTCTATGAGACTTTGTCTACATCATATCCGACTTACAACTTCTCTCGGCACTCTTCTGGCCTCGAGCAATTCAGCTAGGTTCGGCAACATACCTGCCTCCTCCAGTTCAACTCCTCGCGCCGCTTTTGACCTATTCTACAGGGCCCTAGATCCTCTTACCTCCCCGAAAGTACTAACAACAGCTACCACCGACCTGTTCACTCACAATTGCCGTCTCGGGTCTTGTTCTTCATATCCTCTCTCTATTCTTTGGCCCTGTCTCCCGCTGGAACTTTACGATCTCTAGTCTCTATTACCTACGAACTTCCAGCACTCCACCCTCATCTTCCAAAACGCTTCATCTCAACATGCCGCTCACGCTCAGCCTCTCTAACATTTGAAGACGTTTCAGTCGACGCATAGACCGTCTTTCAAAGTCCTCCTCACGCTCTCCTTTCTCACCACATCACTCGACTTCACTAGCGACATGGCTTGACTTCAAAACGTCCGAAATTTTCGTGGCGAGTCTTCATCAGCTCCATCACTCCCCACCCAGATTTTCTCCGTCCTTGTCTACAACCTTCTACACTGCTCCTACTTCAGCGTCAACCCGTACCTTCATCCGCTAGCAGCCAAACTTATGCCACACACGTTGACCTCTATGATCCAAAAGCTTCGGCTTCACCTTCCGGTCGACTACTGCTTCAGGTGGGTTGAAACTCACTTTACGATGTAAGTGCTCATCATCCCAAAAGCTCCGAACTCTCAATTTCCCGAGGAGTTCGCTTGAAAGAAACCTCAGCCTCCCCTAATTTCCATTTCCCAATTTTCTCACGATATTTTACAACATAACTCCAGAAATCTTCACAACCCATTGGAAGGCTTTGACCATTGAATGTGCTCATTACCTCATTCATAATCTCAGTCCTCTGCTTGCATGCTTCAAGGAGTACCTCGTCACTCTTTTCGCCACTGGGCACATCCCCTCACCTCGTTGTTCACATTCCCCTTGAGACTAACCTCAATTCGCGGCTCCTAGTCGACGCCTTTGGAACGCGTATCTCAACGCCTTTCTTTCAACACTGTAACTATAGAGGCAAAAGAATTGCGGGACCCGATCATTAGCCTCGATTTTCTCGACAGATAACCTCACACGCTTCTAAACTCGGTCTACGAGTGACTTTTCCTACCTTGGATCTAATACAGCCAGCGGCTCTCTAAGTCCTACTCATGGCTCGACCCAATTTGCCCGAAGAGGCCTCTTCAAAAATGGCTCTTGAAAGCGGTAATCCTATAGCTGGGGCCTCCCTCGATTCCCTGAATTCAGACGATGGCGGCCGTTACAACGATCTACTCAACACTGACGTACACACTGATGCCCTTGATCTGACAAGGCATGGAAACGCAGAAGGTTCGGACTTGTTCGATTCTGCCCCCCCTGATGCAACGGCCGAGAAAATCAAGCTTGAAGATTCGGAGCTAGTCATTGCGTGGGACGCTATGGATGATGTCGTAGACCTGACACAAATCAAGGAAGAAAACGACGAAGAGCCATATGACTGGAATGATATGGATGAAAGTATGATTGAGCTATCTGATTCCAAGGAGTCGGAAGTGAAAGAGGAGCATGAAGAGGAACCATTTCAGTGGAAGTCAATATCGAGGGGAACTATCGATATTGACAGCAATACTGACGACGACGGTGACTTGCGTATACTCGATCAGGTCACGGTTAACGATGTTCCCATCAAGACAGAGCCAGAGGAGGTAGAGTTCCTCTGGCAGAATACTGACAATCGAGTCGTTGACATACTCGACTCGGACGAGGAACGGATGCTCTCCAAAAAGCCCAAATTAGGTCAGTCCCCCCTTGACAAGCCTGGGGCCAAGCGACAACGACCCAAAATGGACGTCGCCGAGATGAAGCGTCGCCAGCAAATTTATGCTGAAAAGGCGCGGAGCCAACATGGCCACGCTCCCCAAGGGCAACATTCGTCTACCGATTCCAGCGACGAGAGTGACAAATCTGGTCCAGACTTCGAGGAGCTGAAGCGGGCCTACAAAGCTAAGAAAAAGTCGCACACTGACACTCTCAAAGACGATGTTTTGTTCAGAAAAGCGCAGAATGCGGAAACTGAACGCATTAAGAAAAGGCGCCGCGAAATGGCATGTGGTGACTCCTCGTCCGACGAAGCTGAGGAGAGTGACGATGGCCTCTTTGTCTCGCAAGAGCGTTCCGCTCACCGTTTTTCTGCCAGGCAGTCGTCTCCAACAACTGATGATGATGAAAGCGATCGAATCCATAAGTCCAAGGGAAAGCCTACCTCAAAGAAGAGTAAACCTGACAAGGGCAATCATCAAGACGAGCAAGCAGAAAAGAGGTGCCGAGCAAAAGAAAGGAAATCAGAACTCTTCTACAATCGCACGGCTGGTATTGAGGCAATAGTTCTACGAGATCAGCTGAAGGAGCATGAGGCAGGAGAATTTCAGGACGGCACCAAATTCTCTAGGAGGAAGAAAGGCGCGGATCTGTCTACCAAACGAACGAAAGCGGGTCGAGTCTCCAATATCACAAGCTTGATGAAGAGCAATGTTTATGATGATTCAAACGCCAATTTGCACAAAGCTGCTTTGCCAATGGCCACCGGCAAGAAGAGAAAGGAATTCTTAGCATCCTTGATTGCAGACATCCCACTTAAAGACCAGAAGCAGGCCAACTCTGACCGGATCGATCTGGACAATGCTGCAAAAATACTGTGGCTTCGAAATGTTCACCCTGACGGCAAAGGTGGCTGGAAGATGAAGGGGATGAAATCTTCTCTTTATCACTACCAGGTGCAAGGCGCAGCTCGCATGAAGATGAGAGAGACTGGCGAGCAGGCACCAAACGGTGGGATACTCGCTGACGATATGGTGGGTTTTGGAATGTCAATATATTCGTGAACTTACTTGGGCAGGAAATGCTGGCTCAAGATTGGGACTAGGGTCTGGGCAAAACCGTCATGACGATCGCCACAATTTTAGCGAATCAGCAATGGGATTCAGAACGGCCGAAATGCACTTTGATCGTTTGCTCTCCATCTCTAATGAAGCAGTGGGAAAGGGAATTCGAAAAGCATGTCGAGGCCGACTATCTGCCTGTCATTTCTAGGCACTACGGTGGGAACAAATTCTCTGGTAAAGGCGCCGAGAAAGTGATGGAGAGATCAGATGTCATGTAAGTCAGAGGCAGAAGTGCTGTAAGGTCAAGGCTGATCCTCGCAGTCTTACGACCTATGGAGAGGTAATTAGGTCGTATCCAAAATGCCAGGTGCCGGAGGAGATCAAGGGTCCGGTCAAAAAGGAAGAATGGTGGACAAAAAAATGGGAGGATGGACGAGACTTGCTCCACAGAGCACTCTTTTATCGCGTCGGTAAGCACCAATCATGGGAATTCGCAGTCCAATGACACGCTCATAGAAGTATATCTGACCAAATATCCTTCTAGTACTTGACGGTCAGTATTGCTTACTTGCTATGAAAACAAATGAGGCACTAACACATCTACAGAAGCTCAAGCAATCAAGACTCACACTTCGCAGACTTCCATCGCATGCCGTGCGTTGATGGCGAAACACCGTTGGGCGATCTCCGGTACACCGATCCAGAATCGTCTAGAAGAGTTGTTCCCCTACTTCAAATTTCTGCGACTTAGGCACACAGGATCCATGGCGGTCTTCCGCCGCAACTTCTGTCTCGAAGACAACGATGTCTGCAATGCTCGTTTGGTCAGCATTATAGGCGCTTTGATGATTCGAAGAGTTCATGCAGATATGGTGAGTCGCCAACGTAATAATTCCCATGTGAAGCGACTGATATGCCTCAGTTAATGGGCGCTCCGCTGTTCAAGCTACCAGAGAATCATCAAGAGACTATTTCCCTCAAGTTCAACAAAGTAGAACGTGAGATTTACGACGCAGTTCGGGCGCGGTATGTCAGGGCTGTCAATGCGTACGTATCTCATTGGCGTTGATGCAGAAAATGATGCTAAGAGATTTCAGTGCTGGCCGACAAGGACCAGAGGAGCAGAAAAAGATGGTCATGGTAGGTTTTTTACCCAATAGCTTCCTGACCAGCTACTTATTGAACAGGTCGGGCTGCAACGGCTTCGTCAAATGGTTTCTCATATCTTCCAAGTCCAAGAAGTACTGGAGAAAGAATATGATATACACAGTGTCAAGGCCATGTGGAAAGACTTAGCTATTGACTCAAACAACGAAGAAGATCTTGAGAGAGCCATGGTGATCAACTTTGAGAGCATGATTCGATACAAAGGAGAGGTTGCAGACGGCGCGCAAGGAGAAGCGTTCTCTGACAACGCCACGAAGCAAGCAAAAACATCAAGACGTGGAAAGAGAACTTCAACTTTGGCTCAAAGATTTGGAGGGTTCTTGCGTGATCTCAAGAAAATCAAGAACTGGCCATTGTATAGACAGCGTGCTGTCTGTCAGTCTTGCGGCCAGCCACCAAAGAATGCCTACGTAACTAGCTGCTACCACGTCTACTGCAAAGATTGCCTAATGTCACAAGCCTGTCAAGCATCTGAACGGGACCAGGACAAGACTCCATGCATCAAATGCGGCCATGACTACGAGGAGACTGCTGCTTGCTCTGGACTCAAGGACCTAGACCTCAAGGATCTGTCGGCAACAGTCTTTCAAGGGATAAAGCATACGCCTGTTGCCAAGCCAAAGTTCCACCTTACGATGGATTATGTCGATTGCGACGACGAGCTAGTGCTCTCTACTAAACTCATCGCAGTGAAAAGGCAGCTCAAAGCCTGGATGGAGTCGAACCCAGAGAGAAAGATCATTGTCTTTACAGAGTGGCTAATGGTGTAAGACAATTATTCAATCCTTTCCTGGGCCGTTTGCTGACATGTCACTCCAGGGGCCATCTTCTCGGACGTGTCTGCCAGCAAGAGGGCTGGCTGTCTTGCCATGTAAGTCTGGTCTTCAAACAGACTGAATTTGGATTTAGCTTACGTGAGTAGTACAATGGTAGAATGTCTCAAGATGCTCGGGACCAATCCCTTTCCGTGTTCCAAGACGAGCCAAAGATGAAGATCATGATTGCCTCCCTCAAATGTGGTGGGACTGGTCAGTTTCCCCTATCTACGAATTGCAATACGACACTGACAAAGTCGAGGCCTCAACCTTACAGCAGCCTGCCGAGTCATTTGTGTTGACCTATGGTTCAATAGTTGCGTTGAACAACAAGGTAATGCTCGCTATGTATGCATGGGGGAAAATGTTAACCCTCGTGTTACAGCCTTCTGCCGTGTTCACCGCATCGGCCAAATCCACGACACATACATCACTCGCTTCAAAGTCGAGGACAGCGTGGACGACCGCCTCCTTGCAGTGCAGGAGAGAAAGAAGCAACTCATCAGCGCGGCCATTGACAACAAAACTGTCTTGTCTCAGCTCTCCCTTGGTGAGCTCATGGACTTGTTTGGCCCGGTGTCGTACAAGGACGGCAAGCCATTCATTCTCGTGGATGATGAGGCTGGCATGTGAAGGAAGGAGCGTTCCGCATAAACACTGCCGGAGATATTGAAAAGAACGACATCTTTTTTTCTGCATTGATTATCCGATTTTCCTTTTCGTTTTTCTTTCCTTGCGTGGAGGACTTTTCAGCGTCAGAAGTCCCCGCGCTCTCAGTTCCCAGCGATTTCTCCAGCCACATTCGATTCCACGTGTGGGGGCCATTTGCCATCAAAAGCCCTCACATCTTCAGCCTACAGCAATGATCCGAGCACTTCCTGCTTATGCGAAGGGGAAGTTGGATCAAAAGCCCTAGTCGTATCTTCGGTCAGCATCTTTGCTCGCTTCTGGCGCTCGGGACCGATTCTGCATTCTGCAGCCTGTATATTAATCAAAATCAGCAACTTAGCTAGCTTCAAATGAAATTGTATTATTAGATCGTTGTCCCACCTGGTCATTTGACCAGTGTAATAGAGCAAAGCAAGGAGAAACCTAGAGCGAGAAGTAGCACTGTAGAAAGCCGTATCAAAAAAGTTTTTCATTCTTTCGGTAAAATCCCATGCCGAGGCTCCATGAAACAGAACATGGCCAGGCCAAATCTAGCGTGCCCCACCGGAACCACCAAAGATATTATATTTCAAGAATTTACATATAATTATTCACATATTCGATTTCAATAAAACTCTATAGTAGGAATCAATATGTATACTCCTAGCTCTGTAAAAATTTTGAAGTAAAATCGACAACGTTTTAATAGTATGTTTTGCCAGTCAAATTTTGGCTCGGCCATGTTCTGTTTCATGGAGCCTCGTGCAGTCATGCTGAAATACGGGGCTCGGTTCAGCCCTACGCGGAAACTTAGGGCTGATGATTAATATGTTCCGGTAATAAGCAAAATTCGGATTTTGCAAATCGAATTTTCCGAAATGGCTTCACCCTAAATGGTTCCCCCCCAAATCGCTTTTCCCCCCAAATGGCTCCTCCCCAAACGGCTCCCCCCCAAGTGGTTGCCCCTAAACAGCTCCCCCTATTCCCCCCAAATCGCTCTCCGCCAAATGGCTCCCCCCAAATGGTTCACCCTATTCCTCATATGTAGAAGGCTCCCTTTAAATGGATCCCCCAAAATAGCTACCCCTTAAATGGCTCTGCTCCTAAATGGCTCCCCCTAAATAGCTATATCCAAATGGGTCCTCCTATTCCCCCTAAAAGGCTCCCCCCAAATGGCTCCTCCCAAATGGTTCCCCAAATTTTGCGATAGAGAGATTCTTTTTGTTTTAATGATTGAGAGATAATCGATTATTCCGCTATCTTAATATTATGCTACTACATAAAATTAGCAGAATAACGGTTATCGCCGGGCGATCGCAATAACAAAAAAAACTTCTTCGTCGCAAATTTAAGGAGCCATCTACGGGGAGGCTTTTCGGAAAATGCGATTTGCAAAATCCGAATTTTGATTGTTGCCGGAATGTACTAATCCCCACTGTCAAACCACTTTACGCGTGACGCGCCCAGAACGCGTCTTTCCTTGAATTCTCGAATTCAATTTCTTCACTTCAAGATTCATCATCACCTTTCACGCACCCTAGAGTGCACACTTCCTGCAATCATGTCTTCTGTAGTGGGAGGTCCCATCACTTCCGACAATTTAGCTCTCGACCGCCCAGCTAACGCTCAGAAAAATGGTGCCCCAAGAATACCCAGTGGTCGAAGCGCCGCACGATCTTCTGTGGCACCTTCCGATACCAATGGAGCGCTCAGCGATATGGACGGTTTCGCCGATGATGAGGTGGTCGGAGCCCGAGGTACAGATCGAAGCAGACCTGCGGATCCAATGGCACGGGCTGTGCCCAAGGTCGTGGACAAAGTTGGCGAGAAAGTCGCCGAAGAGTTCGAGAACTTCTTGGAGCAGTATGACCTAATCTTAAATGGAAGATGTATGGATGGGAGTTGACAACTGCAGGTTCGTTGAAGACATTACACTCTCCGGCGCCCCGCCTTCAAGCGCTGTAACCAGCGACAAGTACTACATAGCCCAAATCCACGGTCTCCGGATCTACAGCCTCTCTACCCTTTACGTCGACTTCCAACACCTCATGTCGTTGCAAAATCAGACTCTCGCCAATGCAATCGCGAATGACTATTACCGATACCTACCCTTCCTCACGCGAGCCCTTCACAACCTAATCGCCAAGTACGAGCCACGATATTTCAGGGAGCATAGACAACCTACGAGTGCTTCATCGCAAACTAATTCTTCCATCACTGGCAATGGAGTCAGCCAGGCTGAGACGCACGGATCAAGGACAACGAATCAGCAGACGGACAAATTGTTTACGCTTGCTTTCTACAATCTGCCGCTCATTTCTCGCATCCGGCAGCTGCGGACGGCTTCAGTGGGAAAGCTGCTTTCTATATCTGGTACCGTCACGAGAACTTCAGAGGTTCGACCTGAGCTATATTTGGCCACGTTCATTTGCGAAGGATGCAGGACCGTCATATCGAACGTCGAGCAAACGTTTAGATATACAGAGCCCACACAATGTCCCAATCTGACTTGCGGTAACAGGCAAGGATGGCGTCTGGACATACGCCAAAGCACCTTCGTGGACTGGCAAAAGGTACGGATACAGGAGAACAGTGCGGAAATTCCCACAGGAAGCATGCCACGAACTATGGACGTGATACTTCGAGGAGAGATTGTGGACCGAGCAAAAGCTGGCGAAAAATGCGTTTTCACAGGCACTCTCATTGTAGTACCAGATGTAAGCCAGCTTGGACTTCCAGGTGTGCGACCCGAGGCTACAAGAGATAACCACAATACACCCCGAGGTGGAGAAGCAGGAGGGAGTGGTGTCACAGGCCTGAAGGCTCTGGGTGTCCGGGATCTGACGTACAGAATGGCATTTCTTTCGTGCATGGTAACACCTGATACTTCGACTCCTGGACAATCTGCCAATCAACAATTGAACGGTCAAGCGAGCAACATCCTGGCTTCACTAAACCAAACCGCCACAGTCGATCCACAGGACACGGGGGATCATGCTCAAGATGCGTACCTACAGTCGCTCACGTCCGCAGAAATCGAGGACTTGAAACAGATGGTGCATAGCGACCACATCTACTCCAGATTGGTCAACTCGCTCGCGCCAATGGTGTACGGGCACGAAATTGTCAAGAAGGGGTTGCTTCTACAATTGATGGGCGGTGTCAGTAAAGTCACGCCTGAAGGTATGCAACTGCGAGGCGATCTCAATATCTGCATCGTGGGCGACCCAAGTACGAGCAAGAGTCAATTCCTCAAGTATATTTGCTCCTTCCTCCCTCGTGCAGTCTACACTTCCGGCAAAGCCTCCTCCGCCGCCGGTCTCACTGCCTCCGTAGTCAAAGACGAAGAAACAGGCGAGTTCACCATCGAAGCCGGTGCGCTTATGCTAGCAGACAACGGTATATGCGCTATTGACGAGTTCGACAAAATGGACATTGGGGACCAAGTTGCTATCCACGAAGCCATGGAGCAGCAAACCATCTCCATTGCCAAGGCCGGTATCCAAGCCACGTTGAATGCTCGGACGAGTATACTTGCGGCGGCGAATCCAGTGGGCGGGAGGTATAATCGGAAGACCACTTTGCGAGCAAATATCAACATGTCCGCGCCCATCATGTCACGCTTCGATCTTTTCTTTGTGATTCTGGACGAATGCAATGAGTCCGTCGATACCCATCTCGCGCAACATATCGTCAATATCCACATGAACCGCGACGCTGCCGTTACCCCTGAGTTCAGCACCGAGCAGCTCCAGCGGTATATTCGGTTCGCGCGAACATTCAAGCCGGAGTTTACCCCTGAAGCCAAGGCACTGCTGGTACAAAAGTACAAAGAGCTGCGAGCGGATGACGCGCAGGGTGGCATAGGCCGGAACAGTTATCGCATCACTGTCAGGCAGTTGGAGTCGATGATACGCTTGAGCGAGGCCATCGCAAAGGCAAATTGTGTGGACGATGTCACTGAGAATTTTGTTCGCGAAGCCTTTAATCTTTTGAGGATGAGCATCATCAGCGTCGAAAAAGACGATGTAGAAGTCGAAGACGACGAGGACGCTGTCCTCAACAACGGGACCAATGGTCATGTTGACAGAGAAGGCGATTCGCCAATGGCTGATGGCGAGCACGAAGATGAAGGGGAAGAGGATGCGGCCGCACAGCAGGGGAGGAAAACTAAAATCTCCTACGACAAATACATGACTATCCTTAACATGCTCGTCAGGCGGGTCAATGAAGACGAGATGACTACCGGTGAGGGTGTGGAGGGAGAAGAGTTGGTTGTGTGGTATCTAGAGCAGATTGAAGGGGAGATGGAGACAGTGGCCCAGGCAGAGCAGGAGAGGGAGTTGGTGCAGAAGGTCATTAGGAGAATGGTCAAGGTATGATCTTCCCTACGCCCCTATTCGCGTTTCGTGAGGGAATGGACTTGGACTTCGGATGCTAACCCCTTTCCCTAAGGACAATATTCTCATGCCAATCCGTGGCCAAGGCGAAGAGGGTCTCGATGCTCAAGAAGGCAGCTCGAGCGACGCGGAGAAGGTGGTTTATGTGTTGCATCCCAATTGCGCTGTTGAGGAGATGTGATCCGCTTTCCAAGAATGATGTTTCAGCGTGTATGATAATGCATTGAAACTGTCTATTTCGCTCGCATGATTAGTGTTGGAGGAGGAACAAGGACGAGGGCGTCTGGCGCTGTTTTTGTTAGATACCATGCCTTAGGCGATATCATACAGCATTTGTCGGGATGTATTAGACTCGACATCCATGGCCAAATCTGTTCAACCAACCGCTTCGATCGAAGGTCTTTCCAGTGCTACCCGGCGCTGAGAAAACACGGTGGAGCGAGACTGCTGAGAGCAATTTGACCTCAATGGGAGTGCCAAAATGCAATCATTGCTCGCAACGCCAGTCTATAAGAATGTAATGGCACGTTCCTATCAAAAGAATGCGGAGATGTGGACATATACTTGTTTCTGAATGTGGCCCACATGCAGATCAACCCTTCCTTCTGCACCTACGGTACTACGCAAAATCTCCAGCTGTCCATTCCTGGCACAACAACATACTGCCATGTCTCACAGCGTGGGCTCGAGCTGCTGGGATCCAGCTTCCCTTCAAAGCAACGACTCCACCGGAAACGATTGGTCTTGGGACCGAAATGTGGTGCAGAAGATGTTCTCACGCCACTATCCCTTGACGTCACTACTGAGATGGTCCATTCATTAAGTCCAGAGCAGTGCCAATTTCTGGAATAACTCAACCAAAACTTCCACATTCCCAATTTCGAGCACTGTCCCATAGCCCACATTGATCCAAAAGCTGGCCATTGAAAAGCCCGTACACCATGACGCACCTACTCACTGGGAACAAGTTCGACCCTGTGAAGGATATTCCAGACCTCAAGGGAAAAGCATGCGTCCCTTGCCTCGATCTTCATGTCTGATAGCTAACGGTTGCATACTCCAGGTCTACATTGTGACAGGGGGCACCGCCGGGATTGGCTTCGGCATCACCGCCCATCTGCTTCAACACAATGCCTCAAAGATCATCATCGTGTCCCAAAAGGAAGAACATGCGGAAGAAGCAAAAGAAGAGTTCAAGAAGTATGGGGATGCATCCAAAGTGCACTGGGTACAATGTGATTTGAAAGACCTGAAGAAGACAGAGGGGGTGGCACAACAGTTGAAGAGCGAAGAGCAATTAGACGCGGTAAGCCACTCACATCCAAAATCGGCTTGAAAGGATCCTGATTTTCCCATCAGCTCATATGTAACGCTGGTGAAGGTGTGGGGAAGTACAATCTTACCACTGACGGATTAGGTGAATACACCTTCCGCCCCCATCTCCATGAACAGCATTCGCTGACCCCTTCTCAGATTCCCACTTCCAAGTAAACCACCTCTCGCAAATGCTCCTCGCCCTGACCCTCCTCCCCAACCTCCAATCCACACCCAACTCACGCCTTGTCCTCCAATCCTCCGACCTCCACCGCGCCCCCCTCTCAAAAACAACTTTCACTTCCCTTGAAGAAATAAACACCGATCTGGGACCCAACTCCCTCTACGCGCGCACAAAGCTAGCACAGATCCTCTTCGTACGAGCCATCGTTCGACGCATGAACAATAACGAGCCAGGCTTTCAGGCGCCGAAGGCCACGGGGCCATGGATCAATGCCACCCATCCTGGTGGTGTGAGCACGGATCAGCAGGATCAGGCCGTGGAGGCGTATGGGACGAAAGGCTTGCTGGGGGTGAAGGCAGTGAGACCGTTCTTGAAAGACCCCGTAGACGAGGGGTGTAGGCCTGCGCTGTTCGCGGCGACCAGTGAAGCTATCGTTCTCGACGGAGTGCAGGGACAATATGGGGGTTAATTTATTTCTTTTTAGAAGGTGTGATTGATCGCTTGCTTGAGCGGCTTCGCACCTCTTCTTCTTGGTCAGGGGCTGATGTTTTACAATTTGGATTGTACCCGACCGCAAAGTGACCGATCCATCTACACGAGCACAGGATGAGCAGCTGGGGGAGAATCTGTGGAAGCTGAGTGAGGAGATTCTGCTACAGAAGTTGGGGAGCTTGCCTTATAAACAGGCTGTGTGAGACTTGTGTTAGAGGGACGTGTCAGTCAGAGTGACTGGAAAGAAAGAGAGGGGGAAGTCACGTGGGATTATGCGATAGAGCTGCCCAGTAGAGAAGTCTAGGATTCAATTTGCCAGCTACTATTCAGCCAAAGATTATTGCGAATACTTCATCATGGGCCGGCGGTGACATGCTTTATAAGGTATGCTTCTAGTAGGTACATAGATACATAAACTACATAAATAATACGTACATGAGAAGGCTGACGGTACACCCGAGAGTCGTTATTCCCGCTAGACCCTTGGAGGCCCGGCGCCAAGCATCCTGCCTTGCGGCCTTTCGCTAAGCGCAACAGCGTTGACCTCCATTTATCCTAATCTACCTTATCCTACAATGCCTACCCTACCTCAACTTAGGCTGTCTGAGGTGGCGATTGTGCTTGACTTTCAATCCAGGACCTCCGACTATGGAGGCATTCTCGCCTGAACAGAGCCCTGATCCTTGACCTATCGTATGGCGCGAAGCCCTACTGGGATTTCTCCTCAGCAGGGCGATGCGTTCGCTCAGCATAATTAACATCGAAATCACTCTTGACTACAATGCCGTTTCCTCTCGGCAGTATGTTCTCCTCGCTCTCGCTGCTGCCAATAGCATTGTGAGAGACGCGATTGGCTGCATGTGGTTTGGACCCGGGGAGTGAGCGAAGTTGCACGCTGCCGCCCCCATAATTCTCTTTGGAAATGCTGCCGCCAGTGCCGAGGCCGCCGTTGGATTTGCTCATGCGAGACTTGTTGAGGGAGCTGACGGTGTGGAAGAATTTGACAAAGAGCGGTCGTAAGGTGGGGATCGTGCCCATGATGATGATCAACCACATCTCGATTCTTAGATTCAAGACGTTGCGTTACTGATTGTCCGGTCGGAACCGAGGCAGGAAGTCACTTACGCTGCCCATATTACCAAGGGTAGGATGGCGTCTGTTTCGAAGGTGAGCGAATGCGAAACACGACTTCAAGTCTTTTCTATCGCTCACATGTAACGTCATTCGAAGCCTGGAGGGTCAGAATATATGAGGTCTTGATCGCAGCAGCCGCACCGGCCCTAGACGCAAATGTGAGTCACTGTGCTGTTATGATTACACAAGGGCATCTTGCACTGAACCGCCCGCGAAGAGGCCACTGAGACCGAGTCTTCTCTGCCAGCTGACTTGCAGATTCCAAAAGATCAGAGCAGGATAGAAGGCGAGGAAGAAGTCGCACGCGGCCGACCAACCTGTGGAACACCCGAATGAGCACCGCCACCTCCTCCGCTGACTTGTAGATGCGAAAGAAGACAACTTACTGCCTTGGAAGACGCCGAATGAGAGGATTACATGCTGTGCGTCGCAGCTTCCTGGGGCTAGTACATTCCACAGCTTATCAATAGGCTTGCACTGGAACCACACAAGGACGCTTTGATTGATGTTCAGGATCATGGTTGAGGCCCCCACGAAATAGAGGATCCAGCGCCTGGTCTTGTTGGTTTGCCCTTGAATATGGAGCAAGATGTCGAGGATGGCAAGTTTTCCAAACCCGCTCGACATGATGGTGCAGATGTTGAAGAACCAGTCGTACAGAAAGCCCTGGCCGAGATGTTTGGGATCCACCGCCGTCAAGTGGTTGCCAATGCCGTAGCGAGTGGACAGCACGAGGAAGACGTGCGCAATGAGACCGATTACCTATCGCCGAGTTTCTGATTAGCCGAGTCGATACTACCGCAAAATTAGAGGAAAGAATTACATAGGCAATGGAGATCCATAAGAGATCCCACGACGTCGTCCGCCCGACGAGTCGAATGCTGGTATAGGCCCGCAGGGCCAGCAGAATGGTCGCGAGACCCAACAGTCCGGAAGCTAAGCCGACGGCCAATGGGCCTCCGCCGCCAAAGGAATTGGACGAAGACATGGGATTGAACCGGCCACGCGTGGATCGAACAGTAAGGGTGCTTGTCTCACTGCTTGTTTTGCCGTGATAGCGATGAAAAGGGAGGTAATTGCCAGCGTGAGAAGGGATTCACATGTCAAATAATGGGAACGGATCTGGTGGTCGCTCGCTGGATCTATTTCATGAGTGGGTAGGGGATCGCCCCATACGCAGGTATCTACCTAGTATATACTACTCAGGGCGGTTTTTTGGGACTATTCAAACCAGGGCCAGAAAAGTATAAGGGGCATCTAACATCGCTGTGGTCGACATGGTAATGTGGATGGTGGCGCAGGCGCTATTCTGTTCGGGCACTCTAGCCCTGGCGGGGCTGCTGACCCGGACGGCAACTAGGTACTGTAGGTACCTTCAGTCGGAAAAGGGCTCCCCTCAGTCCTTGGAGCGTGGGCGCAAGAAACACCAAATTGAAATTAGGGTTCTACTAACAGATCCTTCGGCGCCTTTAGCTCCTGCTGTCAGAACACTCTAACAACCACCAACGAGACAATCAGACACGAGACCCTCGACGCTAGAGCCCACAGACCCGAGAGTGAGACCCCCACGGTATAACGCGTTGGTAGAATGGTCCCTAGTCTTGTCCCTAATGCAGGCCAATGCTTGGGGAACCCTGGAAACGAATCCAAGCAAGCCGAAAGAGAAAATCTTTCCTGCGACCGGTAAGGCTTTTGGTGCGAGGAAGATGCTAGTAGCTGCACGGCCCTTTTTGTGACGAGAAGCTCCAAGCCATGTTGTTGAGTCCTAATCTCCCCATCTTTCATTCTGCGTGAGCGACTTGTCGAATGCAGCCCCCCAATCTCCTGCCTATCATACCCTTCCCACCCACCCTCGTCCTCCACACATCGGTATCATGTCGGTCATCACTCCAAACTCGAAGGAAGAAACTCTCGAGAAGAACGCCCACACGGTCAGGATCGACGAAAAGAAGACTGCCATTGAAGGCTACGTCGTCAGCGCCGACAACTACGATGACAGCTCGAATCTCAAGAAGACCGCCGACGGGCGCATTGCTCTTATACCCCAGCCCAGCGACAGCCCAGATGACCCTCTCAACTGGGTGCCGTCCAAGAAAGCCGTCACACTCGCCATCATTGGTTTCATTGCATTCTTGCCCGATTACACCGCTGGGACAGGCATTGTCACCCTGATTCCACAAGCTCTGTGAGTCCTCAGCATTCTCCCACATTATTCTTCCACGATGCGCCTAAGAGCAAGGGCTGATGGCAAGTTGCAGTGAGTGGAACGAGACTCAGTACAATGTGCAAAAAGCCGTTGTCGGCAACATTTTCAGTCTGGGAATCTGCGGTCTCGTTGTCGTGGCCCTCTCCAACTACTTTGGACGACTGCCCATCATCTTCCTCTTTCAATCTTTCGCGCTGGCAACATGTGCCTGGGCGGCTGCAGCGACGAGCCTGAAGTCCTTCATCGCAGCACGTATTCTGAATGGTCTCGTGGCCAGTGCCGCCCAAGGGGGCGCATTGATGTGGATCAAAGACCTCTTCTTCTTCCACGAGCATCCCCGCAAGATCAACTATGTCGAGTTTCCCATCATCTTGAGCCCGTACCTGGGGCCCTTGATCACCGCTTTCATTGAGTACAAGGTCAGCTGGCGGTGGGGGTTCTGGGTGTTAGTATTCCTCGGAGCCTTTTCTCCCCTTTGCGTGTGAGACAATTGGCCTTGAGATTCGTTTCGGGGCATTTTCAAGACTTGTTTCACTCCTCGCTTTCTCGCACTAGAAAAGCTGTGCTGACTCCGAGACTTACTACAGTTGCACGATCCTGTGGGGAATCGGCTGGCTTCTGATTGCTGGCCTTTTGGACGAACCGTACTACGACCGTAGCATACCAGAAGAGCAGCAGGCACCTCGCCAGTCGCGTTGGCTCCGTTTGATTGGGGTAGAGCAGCTGAAGGCCGCCCGGTCGGAGAGGCGACCATTGTCCGTGATGTTGCAGCCGGTCATGGTCATCACGAAGGTCCCCGTCCTGCTGATCGTCATCTACTACTTTTTGAATTTCGCTTGGGTCATCTCGGTCAATACAACCATCAGCATTTGGTTGGTCAACTTTTACGCCTTCAACACCAAAAATTTGGGTGAGCCCCGCATGATCACTTTCCCCGCTCCATATTCTCCTTCCCCAAGTATTTCCGCTAACAAGTTCTCAAGGTTTCTTCTACTTCTTCGGCATCACAGGCGTAACCCTCGGCTGGCTAGTCGGCCACTGGCTGCACGACGCCTTCGGCACCTTCTACGCCGCGCGTCACAACGGGCGCATCCTCCCCGAAGCGCGCCTCACAATCTCCTACCCCGCGACCCTCCTCATGGTCGTCAGCCTCATCATCATTGGGCTGGGCGTGCAGAACCACTGGCACTACATGGTCCTCGCCGTCTTCGCCGCGGCCCAGTGCGCCGGGATCATGATCTGCACCACGGCGGTGAACGCCTACCTGCTCGACTGCTACCCTGGCCGCTCGGGCGAGGTCAGCGCTTGGGTGGCCATTGGGCGGATTTGGGGGGGGTTCATGGCGACGTATATCCAGCTGCCGTGGGTGCAGGAGATTGGGGCGGCGAAGGTGTTGGGGATTCAGGCGGCTATTACATTTGCGGCGAGCGCTATTGTTGTGTTTCTGCAGGTTTACGGGCAGCGGATTCGGCTGTGGCAGGAGGGGAGGGAGCTGGGTGAGAAGTCAGAAGGGTAGACACGCGAAGCAGGATGGATGGATCGCCCTCTTACTAGCATGCTCTCGACGAGGCCTTGAAATAGATAGAGCTCCCCAGCCAAGATCCAAAAATGGAATTGAAAAATCTCTTTTCTTCCTTTTACCGTTTTCAACGGAAATGAGAAGATAGTCCGTGAAGGGGTGAATAGAGAAAAAGATCATTCTTCTAGCATGTTCGCGACAATGCCTTGGAATATAGTAAATAGACGGGCCTCCGTTCCATGGCCAACATACCAAAACCGAACTGAAGAATCGCCCCCCTTCCTCTCTTCAGCGGACGAGGCGTGCGAGGATTCGGAAAAAAAATAGTTATTTCAAACATCGAGCAGTAAACGACTCTTCTACCGAGTCATCAATTTCCTTCCACGCTTTCATTTTCAAAAGTTGAATTGTTGAGTTGGAATCATACAGAGTACTGTACACAAAAGGGAAGGACTAGATAAATTCGGATAAATAAACCAGCCGCGTAGAATTCTGTAAAAGATGGGTACTTTAATACAGTAGGAGGGTAGGTCTGGCGGGGGGTAAGGTACATAGATATGCTATGCCATCTTTTTCCAACATCAACGCTTATGAATGCGGAAGGAGACCCTGTTAGTAAAGAAGTAAGTGATGGAAGAATATCTCGGTACTGTTTTATTCCCTGGGAAAAAGGGGAAAGGGGGAACAGGAAGGAAGAGAACGGCGGGGGGTTTCGGTAGGGAAGGGCCAGCTTCAAGGGAAAAAGGGGAAATGAGTGGGTTGTGTAGATAGGGGTAGGGGAGGCGATTGCTGGATTTGTTGGATTGGTGGAGGGAGAGGGAGATGGGGGGCAAGGATGGTGGACCGGGGGTGGGGGAGATGGGGGTTGGGTAGGTGCTGGTAGCCCTCCTTACGCTTTTCGGCGCAAGCGAAAAGGAAATTCGTAAGGGATTGAGGAAAGAAAGACCCCGGTCAGGAATCCTAAAAGGAATGGAAAATCATGAATAAGTGAGTAGAGAGAAAGAAAGGAAGAAAAGAGATAGGTGTGAGTTTTCTGTATGAATAGGAAAGCGCGAACATTTACGGAGAATGAGTGGGTTATGCTTGGTGGAAAGGGAGATAGGGTGTTGAGGATGGTGGAGGGGGGGATGGTGGATTGTGGAGGGGGAAATGGGGGTTGAATATTGAGGATTGTGAATGGGGGGGAGGGGCTTTGGAAGGGTGTTTGAAAGGAAAGGGATAGGAGCGGGAAACGGGTCCCCCCTTCGGCCCTGCTGACGGTCCATCCTTCCTTTGTTCCTGTATCTTTGGAAATGTATATCCTGCCACGCGGGGTCCAGAAGCTACTAGACTGCCCCACCACTCTAGATGATCCCCTTAATGTTCCTCCCCTACCTACCACAACACCTCTTCTTCTCCCATACTGACTCTCGTCAGCTTGGTCCTTCCATTTCAGTCTTTCCACCTTTAGGGAACACTGGTGGAGAAAATTCAAGAGGAGAACGAATATCTTGGTGGGTAGGGAATACGAAATAAGGGGGGCGATCTCTAGTGGGGCCCAGTCCCGCTTTTTCTGGACCCCCCGCGTGCCTGCCAAACCACTTCCCCTAAATCTTCCTCGCCTCAATAAGCGCCTCATGCTCCGCCACGCCATCGGACCATATCTTCACAACCTCCAACCCCACCCCCCCCAGCAACTCCTTCCAATGCCCCTCCGTCCTCTCAATCCCGGCCAGGGAGAACAGCATATGTACGTCCATGGCCGCGGCGCGGTATGTGGCGCCCGTGGAGGGCAGGACGAAGTCCTCGAAGAGGATGCGCGAGTAGTGGGGGTCCATGGCGGCGACGGTGTGGGTGAAGATCTGCGCGCAGCGGGCGTCGGACCAGTCGTGGGCGATGTTGCGGAGGAAGTAGAGGCGGGCGCCTGGGGGTGGGGGTGTTAGGTGGGGGTGTGTGGGAGAGTTTTGGGGGGGAGGGGTTGGAGGTGCGGTTTAGGAGTGGGGAAGAGGGTGGGTACGGCTGGGATAAGGGTGGTTTGCTATGTGTAGGGGAGGAATGAAGATGCATGGGTGAAAAGGAAGGAGGGGTTGGCGGTTTGTACAAGCGAGGTTGTGCTCCGATAGAGCGAGCATGGAGAAAGTGAGAAGTGTGGAAGAAGAAGAAGGGAGGAGCGTACCTTTGATAGGCTGCGGCGTGAAGAAGTCATACTCCATCAACTCGACCCCCTGCGGCGGCGTCGTCTGCCTCACCTGCGCAATCGTCTCCGGTAGTTCCTGCAACACACACCTGCCAGGCAAGTGCGGGAATTGCGCCCGAAACTTCTCAACGTCGTGGCCGCGCCCGCCCGCCACGTCAACAAACAGCACATCATCTTTGCCGGTCTTCAGACAACCGGGCTTACTACCACTGGTAGTAGTCGTCGTCGTCGTAGTAAGAGGCGCCAACTCCGTCTCTACAGGATAGAGTTGAAACCATTCGGGCACCAGATCGCCCTCTCTTCGCGCGGCCATGTACAGATCAAAGTCGCGTTTGTACTCTGGATCCTCTTCGAGGATCTTCCAGAAAGATTTGCCGTTGTGGGAATACTCCCAGGGGGCTTGCTTGCCGGGCTCGTCGTTGAATTGCTCGATGCCGGCGCCGGTGCGCATGTATTCGACTATGCGGACGCCGACGGAGGTGTGCAGATCGAAGCTGAGAGAATGGGGGTACTATGTTAGATGATCTGTAGGTGGAAATTTTAGGGAGATTTTGGGTTTTGGACATGTGAAGGTAAGGATAAGTGTCCGGGCATCAAGGAGATGGGACCTAACTGATGTTTCTCTGCTCCAATAAGGCCTGGCTTATTCATGAACTGGGTGATGGCGTTGGGTTTGTATGTGTTTTCGGCTACTTCGTCTACGATGCCCACGGCGGTGAGTAATCGCATGAGCCGTGCTGTTTCCTAGGTGAGAAGTTTTGTCTACGACAAGGGGGACCAAGTCCAGAGTCGTGGAGAAGATATACACACCAATCAAGAGCTTGTTCTCGCCCGCAGCCTTCGAAAGCTCTTCGGCGGTGATTTGCGGATCTCCTTTGGTACATAGAGTTGCGAACACGCCGTCCTCGATGAAGATACGGATCGCGAACTGTTGGAGGAACTATTTTATATAGAAAATCAAATGAGTTCTTTCCTCGGAACAAACATGGGAAGAAAGAAAAGAAAGAGATAGGCTCAAAAAGAGTTCTAAAGAGGAAACTTGCCGCGAATCTCATCTTGAAAGTCCTCTCAGCGGGCGTCTCGACTGCACGCTGTAATTGCGCGCTGCTGTCCACGAGACGAGTCCGTGCGGTGGGATCACCTGCTTTGAGCGCGCTTACATCTTTCTGGATGGTTTCGACCAGCGCTTCTAGCTGAGTCGAGTCTTTTTGATCTGGCTGCATTGTTTCCGAGAACAAGCGTTGTGGTTATACCGGCGAGATTGGTCGTCGCTTCTTTGAGGATGTCCTGTGCGTGCCAAAGTGACAAAAGTCTCTCCCAGCGTACGGTGAGCGCCGCATTGCTAGGGCACTGGTCCCAATTATAGTGCATCGCACCGAGTCCCACTTACGGGTCTAACCTGTCAAAGATAAGGTAGAGAGTGGTGCGGTTTTGGGAGTCGATCTCAGACCCTACAACCATAGGGCTGAGCGCCAAGACCTTTACGATTTCCCGAGCCTTTCCCGCCTCTGGCCCGAGTACTTCAGTACTCCAGCTAGCTCAGACGGATCGAAAAGAAGTGAGAAGGCTTCTTTTGAAGCTGGGGAGTTGGGAGCTCGGGTAATATTTGGAAGAATGGCTGTGGCGTTGTTGCAAAAGCCGGTGTTGCAGATTGAATGATTGATTGGGTAAATTCCGAGTACTAGGTGGACATGCAAGGCCATCACGGCGGAGCGGTAACAGATGTTGATTAAGACTAGCAGCGTAGCGTCGCAAGAGTACACATGTTCAATCTCCTTCCAACTCGAACAAATGAAGGGCATAATAGACAAGCCTAGACAAGCTTCCCATCTCGGATTCAAGCCCCCGAATTATCCACCCCCAACTCTCCCAGCGCGAAGACACAAGTTACAGGTCGATCTCCACTCCCCCCAACCCCCCAATCTCCCCTCTTATCCCTCCCCGCATCGACACCAATGACTTCTCTTGCCCTAGCCATGCCCATCCCCCGGCCCTCACGACCTTCCACTCTTAGCTGACTCCAAACTACTCACGTACATATAAGACAGGACGGCACGAAGGTCGGCGTGCATTGATAAACATTGCTGCCTTCCCTACACTTGTAAAGACAATTCCCGTTATGCTCACTTTTCGAGCAAGTTTCCACTTGGCGTTCGGAGAGGGGAGCGCCTTGTGGATTTGGGTCTGGGAGCGCGAGCGTCATGCCGTGTTGCACAGTGGCGGTGAGGAGGACGACAAGAGTGGTGCGTAGATGCATCTTTTCGTTTGAGCCTTGGAGTTGAGGGGCGTTAGGGAAGAAGAGTTGTTGCGCGGGATGTTTTGGTTTGGCTGTGCGATGATAGGAAAAAGTGTGGTGGATTATTTTTGATGATGGCCAGAGGAGGGTGTTGATGTACTTTGGATCAATGGAATGGATCGAATGAGGGTTAAGGGGGTTCTTGTATGCCGCCTGAATCTGTGTGCCTTATTGTGTGTAGGGCTAGTAGGAAGGCCACCCTCCTCAGACAGAGTACAAGAGCCATTTGGATGGAGCTGGTGAGACGGCGGGCGTCTCGATCGGACAATGCCTTTCCAATCTGTTCGAGAGACAACAGGGTGTGTATTTGTTTCAGAGTTTGGAGTATTCGACAGAGATTCTAGCATATAGTAGAGGAGAGTAGTACACCCTAAAGCCTGAGACGAAGAAATGCTGAGCCTCCATTAGTATAATTCACCCGCTTTCGAATCGACTGTACGAACGTAACATATGTACGGAAGCGATGAGATGGGTGGGACATTCATGTGACACGTTACAAAGAGACCAAGTTCGGTGGTCTGGCCAGTCGTCGAATCGCAACAAGTGGAACATTTCGATGGTTATGTCGCGGAAAGCTTCGTTGTAACTAAAAGCAAGAGCATCCATCTACTGGTAGACTTCGAAATGGCAAGTTACAGTACTCCGTATTGCCTTTTCTGGTAAGTACAGCTCCTGGTGAGCCTGATTGATGAAGCTCTCTTGGTCGCCAAACCTCCATTTTGATTTGCTCTTGGAATCGGTGCAAGTGCCAGGCTTCCTCCTTCTTCTTCTTCGCCTACCTAAACGCCTGAATGCTTCATCTGTTACAAATATCTGTTACAAACCAGACTTACTTCGGCTGCCTTTTGCGAGCCGAATTTCCTTTCTCGACCTCAGAAGTCCTGTGCTACTTCCAAGTAGCATTTTTTTTCCCGAGTACCATCAAAAGGTACCTACTCGCTGGTCACGAAATGCGGCACCATCCTCCTTCATTCCTTGAATTCTCAACCTGATACGAACCGCTTATCATCGAACATCCGTCTTCATCCCCCTTTTACTATCTGTCAAGGCTCCCCTGCAATCACTTCCACCGGGGAACGCCTTCCCTCTACAAGAATATCTTTCACGACCCTTATCCCTGCCACCCTTCCCTCCTGTGATCGCCGTCAATGACGGGGGTTCCCAATTCGTGGACCTGTCTGGCTATTAGCCTTCGTCCAGGGTTGACTTGAAGGGTGTCTTGGGGACTACAATCGATTCACTCGCCCTAGAAAGGGGGGGCAGACTTTTGCCGCCTTCATATGCGAAGCGACTAACCTCACTCACCCCCCACCGAGCTGGCTATCGAAGTAGATTAATCAGCCTTTTTTCCCCGCGACATATATTGTACAATGGTTCAAATAGCGCGGTCCTAATGCTTTAGATGAATGAACTTCATATACTGTATTCACTACAGCATCTGCTTTGCAGGCTAACGCTTCTTGAAGGACAGCAACTACCAAAAGACACCCATGTGGTCGAACTCCCCGCTCTCGAATCTAGCTTCAACTGTTCATTCCCCTTTCGCTCCAGCTGCAACGCCATCAGCTTATGAATCTCCATCATAGAGCGTTCGGTCTTCCTTCATGAAGGGTCCTTCCACTGGGCTATCCCCTCCTTCCCCAACTCCCCCTCATCCCCATCCTTCCAGAACAGTTCGTCAGGGAAAGGATAAAGATACTCTGCCGCGTGGAAAAGATCGTGTACTTCGCCGACGCGATATTTGGTTGGATATGTCATGAAGCCTTGTTCTAGGGACGTTTTTTCGAAGGGGATGTCGAGTGCCCAGGATTGGAAGAGACGGGCTTCGTCCCAGAGTGAGGCAGGGTTTTCCATCATGTTGTAGTTTTCTACAATTTCCTGCGATACATATGGGTTTCTGAGATGCCTAGCTAAGTGGCCCCAGAACAGCACACTGTCAGTATCCACTGGTCCGTCCGTGTCCATATTAAAGACACATTGGAACGATGACAGGAGACCCTCCAAGACTTGCCGTGCGGCGTCCAGCGCCGGATGTTGGCCCGCCCACATGCTTTCGTTTGTAATTACCCAGTATCGTAGGTTGCCTTTCTCACCAGTTGTGTCGAGGAGGGAGGGGATCTGCGTTGAGGAAGGATTGTAGGTATTTGGATCGTGAACTGGAATCAGCGACGGGAACTGAGTAGCAGATACCGGCAAATCTGGATAGTGTTGTTGGAGCCCGGTGAGCAACAGATCTTCTAACTCGCATGGTACGATAACCGGGATAGTAATTTGCCTCTCCTGTACGCTTGCAAGGTCATAACCGTAAACTTGCACTCGGACCTTGCGGGTCGAATAATCGCCAACTGTGGAAGCCGTCAGCGGCGTATCTCCTGCTTCTGTGGTCGTGCAGACCAGCTCGAGATCGTAAGATTCATCTTTAGGATTGGAGCCTGACCGAAGACACGGGCGGACTCAGAATGGGGTTCAATAGAACTTACAGCCATCACGTAAAGGAATTCCAAGCTTCCAACAAATAGCCTTCTTAAGGTCTGCCCACAACCCAAGGTTACAATCGTCTATCTCACCCTCCTTTTCATTACAACAGGCACGGAAATCTTCTTCACACCACATATGGGACCGCCAAGGCGTCGGGTTCCCTGCGTCATAACCACGTTTTCGATCAGGCAGTAGTCCCCGTGACACGGTAATAGTGCCAAGTGCATGTAGGTGCCAGGCTTCACAATGCCTCATGAACATTTCGAAGCTCTGTATTCCTAGGCGGACATCGAAAAAGTTCTGATCCCATGTTGACATACCCAAAAGGCGGAAATCTGTGTCCGGTAGCCTGGGCCACATGCCACAATTTCTTTCCGCTTCTCGCTGATTTTGGAGCTCACGGGCATCATGGCCGGCTTTATCGTAAAGATTTTGCCACTTTCTCTCTTGCGCGGTATCGATGATATGCCCTGCGTCCATCTGTTTCGCATATCTTTCTGGTGAAATCATTAGAGGACTCTGTCCGATCATCATACGATGCACGAAGTCCTTTCCAAGAAAAGCGATCCGCTTCAAACTTTTGAGTCCAGGCTCGCGGCCGTGCGGGTATCGATTGATCTCATCCCAAGGATGGTCCAATTGCAGATGCCCTGTCGGTGGCCTCTCGTCATCAGTGTAGCTCTTTTCGGAGGTGTCAGCGACTTCTTCGAGCAATTGCGCGTAAGATGGTAGTATTCTGTTACCGAACCCTCGTTCAGCATACCTCAGTGCACAATAATCTTGTGGACTATGTCGGTTGCCGAGATATTGACCGTGAACAAGATCCATGGTGAACGTGGAGTACCCTGTCTCTATGGCACGCGCACCCCTTGGAAGGAGCAGCACACGTGTGCCGTCGTATCCAAGAGCCAACACATCCAAGTCGAAGTTGTGGAGCACATGTAGTGGAGATTGGTAGAGCCTGAGGACAATCTGAAGGCGCTTTCTGCCACCGCTAGTGAAGAATTCGATTGTACGGGTGGTTTTGATTATGAGACGGTCGCTATCGGTCGCGGGGAGATTTCGGCACCATATTTCGTGGATATGCTCAACTTTGCGATTAGCCTCGCTGGCACCAAGACCGAAGATATAGAATTGAATGATGGGTGGTTCAGCTGTGCTCGAGGGCTCCTGTAGGACTGATAGAACAAAACCCCCACCCACCACGACATTCGTCCAGTCAAGTCCATCCAAGATCCCAGCCGAAGCCTGCTTGAACGCCTGCGTGAAGGCGAGGTCAGTGGCATAGATGCACATTTCCCTGGGCCGAAAAGCGTCGAGAACCTCATATCCGCCTTTTGGGGGATCTTTGCGCACAAAGCTGAGTAATTCGCCATCGAGCTTCGATCCAGGTATCATTGAGCAAAGATCATCTAATCGAATGAGATCGGTCTCCTTATCCTCCCCAGGCTTTCGAGACCTCATATATCGCTCGTTCTGTAAGACGGCGTCGTCGATGTCGACCAGCCTTCGCTCGGATTCGGCCGGAGTCAGAGTCTGGGGTAGATTGCAGAAAAGTCTGAGGAATCGATACGGCAACCTAGGATCGCAGAGAAGGGTTTGTAGAGCATGAGAGCTCAAGTTGTCAGCAATCACTTGTGCATCTTGGGTTGGGTCCTCTGAGCTTTCGAGCACTTTGATGATGCGTGCAGTAGCCAAGTAAGCCAAAGAGGGAGTTATGCGAAGATCTTGTCTCGATTGTCGTTTGCAGTACGCATTTACCTGAGACTTTATGTATTGTTGTGCCAACAGTGACACAGTCAACGGAGATTCATTGCTAACTTGGTTTTGCAGTCGCCATCGAGCGATAAGAAATTCAACCGCCCTCTCCCTGGCACTCAGGCAGTCAGCGAGGACCGCAGCTTCGTATTCGGGCCCATGGTTGATAGCCATGTCGAATGCTGGAATCAAAGGAAGAGAAGTAGGAGACCGGTATCGAGAAGGGAGGAGAGGATGACGTTGCTAAGAGGGGATCGAAAAGGAAGGGAAGAAAAGAAATGGAAAGGAAAGGACACCGCGAAGATACATAAAGACTTTAGGCCTATGCTGCCTTGGAAGAGAATTGGTGCAGAAAGATTTGTGAAAGTAGAAGAAGGGGAAAAGCCAATGAAATCGGGCCTGGAAATGTATGTCTGAGAGAATAGGATGGAGTGTGGCAGGCAACTGCCACAGCGACCCTGTGTTCGGATCAATCCCTCTATGGATCACCCCACTTGTTCTATATCCAACTGACAATCCCCCATCAATAGTATCATTTATTGGGGGGGTCCTAGTCGTCTATCAAGAGGTTGCATCAAGTCATTTGGCGATTTAGTGGTACAGGTCTTAAATACAACCGGCCAGTCGTCGAACAGTGACCACGTGGTTGGCCAAATACTGAAGTCTGGACTCTCGATGACGTCAATACCTTTGCACAGCCATATCCCCAAGAATCCGTATATAGAATGAACATATAGGCAGTGTGACCTCATCCGTACATGCATATACACATCCAGATATCCAAATCACTATTTCCAGTCCTCATCTCAAGGAAACAAAAACTTATAAACATCACTAATCCCCTGACAAACATGCGTCATATTCTCCCAGGCCTTGAACGAGTGCTCCAGCTGGCACCCGGTATACAGCGTATCAGCCCACAACTGCATCTCGAGATCCCTCCCGAACTTCTCCATCATGCCCTCTCTCGATCCCCACAGTCTCGCTTGCACTTCTTGATGAAACCGCTGGGGCAGCTCTGCGGCGTTCATCTTGTAATGTTGAGCGTGCACAAACGCCCGCCGAGGCGCTTTGAGAGTCTTGTTGTGTAGCTCGTGAATCTGGTAGTCGTCATCGGGGTTGTGCTGCACACTACCACAACCCTGAAATGCCCCGTCTTTTCCTTCGTGTCCTAGTGTTTCGATATTCGTCGCCACTGTGTAGAAAGGGGCCTTTAGAGCCATTGCGGCGGCTAGGTAGGTTTCTTTATCGCCTTGGCCGACGGCGCCTTGCGAGAGGAGGGTATAGTAATGGGAGGGGCCGTAGGCGTTGTAGTAGAGTGTAAGTAGGAGGGTGGAGGCATGTTTGGATTTGGAAAAGAGAAGTTGGCCTGATTCTGAAGAGGCGCGGGTGGAGGTTGAGGGGGTTTGTTGTGAGGAGATCTGGTAGTATTTCGGAGATGCTGTGTTGGCCCACTGGTAGTAGTGTCAGTCATTTAGTCAGAGATATTATTGGACAAAGGAGAGGAGGGTGGAAGAGGCAGTGGTAAATGGCTTGAGCCCTCTCAAGTGGTCTCCAACTCGCCCAATGCCAACCCTCCTCCACCGGCCTGAAGGGAAGAGGACCTACATAATCAGGCCAGCTCACAAAACCCTTCTCCCCATAGACGACCCCATCAAGGAGCTCCTCCGGCGCAACCACAGCAATTCCATCCGCATCCAAAAGCAACACCTCATCGAAACTCGAAAACAGCACCGCAAAAGCCTTCATCTGATACTTGCTCACCTCCATCCTCGGCTCCACCTGATCCAAGACCTCGCTCATGACGAAACACCTCGCGCCCAGCTCCCTCAGCACCTCCTCACAAATCTCCTTCTCATAAACCACCTCACTCTCCATGAACACCTCCACCGGTAGCTTGCTTCCCGCCTTCCTCAGCATCCTCAAACTGGTCACCAGCACAGGTACAAACGACCCCGCGGCCGCGGTCACTATCCCCCTTGTGCCATTCTCGTAGGGTAGCTGTGGCGCCAACGCGGGAAGCTGGGCCACGAATCGCGAATGGTCGTTCTGCAGTATATCGACATCTTTCTGGGACAGCTCGACGAGGTCTTGGCGGAGATTGAAGCTGGAGCCGAGGGAGGCGAAGCCGTTGATAAGGGCTTCGATGGGTTTGGACGGGAGAGGGACGGAGGGTTTGGTGTCATCGAGGACGGCGGAGAGGTTGGACCAGAAGGAGAGGAGGTCGGGATGGAATGTTGGGCGCGTGAAGTTTGTGGGTTCATGTAAGGAGGAGGGGGTGGAGGCGTTTGTGGGCTCTGTATTGAATTTTGGGGGCTCATGGTTTAGATGCTGTGCTGCATGAGAGTGGAGTTGGTTCCACGCCGCCCAGAGCGCTACGACGGTGAGTATAGAGAGGAGGAATATGCGAATGATGTACTTGTGCTTTAATCGAGGCATGCTTACCATGCCTAACAGACAAGGCTCTGGGCATCTTTACTTGATATTGGTTTCGGATTTTTAGCTGTGAGATTGACGGTGTATTTATGAACAGGTATTGGCCCCTGCTCAAGTCTATACGCGAAAATAAGTGGCTCCCTCTCTCGGCGCATCTCGCAAATGCGTTTCAACATGGATCGGTTTGGTCTCAGTAATTTCAAGTCTTCTAGCCTAATGTGTCTATACGCATGAAACATAGCAGCCAATCGTAACTATACAAAACGCGGCGTCAAGCGTTGACAATCGAGGAACATTGGGCACTGCTATGGTTGAGATCTAATTGGCATTAATTGAGACCACATCTGGTCATTGGTACCTCTATATCTTTGCGACTAGCAATCTAGGCTAACATACGACTGGTGACCCAAGCAATTCTTATGCAAAGCAAAAAGAGACCATTCCCTCTAAGTTGCTTAATCGAAATCTAGCAAATATGCTAACTGAACATCATCGTACTATCAAATACGCACGGCTAGCTTTCACTGATTGAGATGGAAGTAACTGAAGAGCCATTGGAGAACAGCGTCGATTGCAGCCAGACGTTCTTGCTGTTCGATTTCTGCTTCTCCAGTGAATGCCGGACCCGATGCCGGAGGGGTGCCGATGATGACGGAGGCCAACGAGGGTGCAACAGACTTCGGGACTCCGGCGGCTGTCAAGATACTGAGTACTGAAGCGCTCACTTGAGCAGGCCCAGAAGGGATTTCGTCAGGACCGGAGGTGATCACGGCCTGGTGGGAAGTTGTGGAAATCTGGGGCTTAGACAGAGTGATCAACGCCACTTGTGCTGGTAAGTCTGAAGGCAATGTGGTCGTAAATATTAGGACAGATTGAGATGGAGTTGACGCCGACGATACTACCAAAGCATCTCCTGCGGGATTTGCTGCCGTTATAGAGGTCTCCATCGGGCTACTGGAAGTGGCGAGAACTGAAGGAAGCGCAGAAATAGATGCCGATGAGGCGACTAGCGCGAAAGTCGCTTGTGAGCTCGATGATCTGCTCGCCTCGGAACTTGTGGAGGGTCTTGAAGATGCCGCTATCGAGTGGTTTGATGACAGGTTTCCGGCGAAGCCGGACGAGGGTCTAGCTATGGAGAACCCTGAAGATGCTGCCGACTGAGCAGAGTATGAGACGTCGACCTTTGCTTGGACATTGGCTTGGAGATTGTCGGCTTTGATGATGTCGGCAGCCTACGATAATCATTAGCATAGTCCAAACATAAACAATGACTTAGACAACCTTCTCTGCTACACCATACACCACTGCTTGTAGATGGGCAGCTGGAACCAATGGGAAGATACTGGCGTCAACGACTCGAAGGTTTTGAGTCCCATAGACCAGCAGATGAGAGTCGACCACACCTCCTTGTTCAAGGGGCAGCATAGCAGCGGTGCCGCTAGGATGGAATTCAGTCCGAACGCCATTATCGATGATTTGGTTCAACGCAGTCTCGTCTGCATTTGGAGGAGGCACAAATTGAGCGGGCTGTAGCTCCTGCATCGGAGCAGTGTTCAGAATCTGCTGGTTGAATCGTAGTGCCTCGACGAGGACTTGTCTATCCACTGGGTTACTCAACCACCGGGGGTCAATAGCGGGCGGCTGGAAAGGGTCGGCAGAAGTAATGTAGCAGGTGCCTCGAGAGAAAGGATGCATAACAGCTACTGTCAGACTTCCAGCGTTGTTGTTGATAATTTCGTATGCTGCTACGTTTGTACGAGCCAGTCTCGACGCTAGAGAACGTTTCTGGAGGGCAAAGCCGGCGACGATTGTGGGATCCATACCTGCAGGCAGATAGTCCGATGTGCCTTGGCCTGTGGCGTTGTCCAGGATGATGTACGAGTTACTGCTAATCAATGGCAGGGGGTTGAAGGCCATGGCATTTGGTGACCCAGCGGTGTAAGGACCTGTATCCTGCATCAGTCGGGCGACTAAAAAACAACTTTGTCAGGGATTCCCTACCGGTCTTAGAGATATCATATTCTTGTTGGGCCTCAGTATTGTATGTAACATTTGTTGTAAGCTCGGTCGGTGAAGGGTAGCTCGCGTTATTGTCTGCAATCTTTATGAGCGCCATGACCAAGGCCATGCAGTCTGGATCAGCACTTACATGGATAGTATGTGCCTACAAGACAATGATCTTGGAGGTTATTGCCAACCCCGGGTAGATCGAGAGCCTGAGGTATGTTGTACTGGTTCAACAATGAGGTCGGACCAATGCCCGACAACTGAAGAAGTTGGGGTGTATGCAAAGCACCAGCAGCGATAATGACCTCTCTTGTGGCGTGGATCGTCTGACGGATTGAGGAGCCATTGAGAGCGAACTATGTATGTCAGCTTTGCTATCATACTTCGCGTCCTCTGACCTCACCTCGACGCCTGTGATCCTTAAATTGGAGGACGCAGGATTCTGTCGCTTAGCTATTCCGGGTGGGTGACCAGCTAGTGGAGGTGTGCTACCGGCGGGGCCGAATCCAAATCCATTATTATTCCCCGAGGCGGGACCATTCCCGTTGTTATTGCCACCAGGGCTTGGATTGCTGACTTGTGAGTTATTGGCTACCCCATCGATCAGTACACGTGTCACATGTTGGCCAGTGATGACGTGGAAATTGCTTCTTGTCACATAGGGGTCGAAATATGTACGACGGGCATCGGAGCGAGTCTGATTGTTCGGATCAATGTCTGTAGGTATCAAGGCAGGTCCGGCTGACGTTCCGTCATTCGGATCGAATTGAGTTGTCAGACCAAGGTCATTCATGGCCGCAAAGAGGTTGACTGCTCACGTCAGTACTCGGCAAGAAGCCTCGAAGGAGAGATACGGTCTTACCAGATTGAGGGTAGAAGTACTTGGGATAGCTGACTTGGACCGGCCCGGAGGTGCCATGAACCGCTGGGTTGTAGTTTATAGAGTATTCTTGCGCGACTTGTTCCGAATAAACGGGCGTGTACGTCTCGCTCTATGTGCCTATTAGTCTCGATACCTTCGAAGTCAAATGTTAGCGTACCTTCTTGAAGTAAGGGAGAAGGCCCGCCCAGCCCCAGCCAGGGTTTCCAAGAGCCTCCCAGGCATCATAATCGTCAGCACCACCCCGGTTCCAGCACATAGCGTTCAAGATGCTACTACCGCCGAGTACTTTGCCCTGTGGCATGACACGTGGGTTGCCATCGAGCTGCGTTTGTGGCACGGTTGCCAGACCCCAGTCGTAGCCACTGCCGACATCAGAGCCAACGTAGGCGGGATCTTGTATGCCTTGTTCATAATGGTCGCTACTCATGTTAGCAAGGATATTCTGGAGAGTATTCTCACCACTCACGGCACACCGGCTTCGATGCAGAGTACAGTCCGAGATGGAATCTCAGAAAGCCGATTTGTCACCACCAGCCCGCTGATTCCACAACCCACAACAATATAGTCGTAAGACGGTAGCAATGTCTCATTAATGTCCCGCCCATGAAGATGCACTCCGAGAGCAAGCGGGTTGAAGAGTATTAGAGTAGCCAGGAAGGCCGATATTGATGATAGCATGGTGAAATTAGGAGAATAGGCGGCAGTGTGCCAGGTGAGAGGCCAATGGCCAATTGAACTTAATGAACAGGATTACACTTTATAATAATGAGCCGTCTTGTGCTGATGCAGCAGTAAAGGTGCAAATTGGAAGATGGGAAATGACAGGAAGGAAAGAGATGGAGATCGAATGGGTCGTCATTACCAATTGGACATACCTGAGTTTTGACGACCTTAGCGCGCTTTACCGTAGCCGAATGAAGGAAGTGCTACCCATGCATTCTATATCGTCTCTCACCACCTTCCATTGCGAACATCTTATCCACAGGCGAGGGCTTGCTGGGACCATACAGTAGGCTTCTCGTTAGTAATAGGGCAGTGTCACTCTACGGCCATCATGCATTGGGAGATTGTGCAATTTCTTGGGGGTCTCAGGGAAAGTGTAAACATTCAAGCAAAGGGCCGGTCAATAACACAATGCATCTAATTGATCGCTTTGAGAGAAAGGATCTCCAAAGCAGCAGTCAGGTAGAAGGCGGCGGTCGAGGGTTGAGATAATCGATTCGAGGAGAGCTGTGCTCGTGTTTGATGACTACACTTCTCTATGTCAATGGGAATCACGGGCCTTGCACGGAGATGACAACCGGCCGAATTTACCATTCATCTCGGCTATAATCTTGATTTCTCTTCTACCCACACAAATACTCTGTATGACTGGCATGAGCTCATCTTAGATTGGCTAGAGGCCCGCCAATGTCCTGCTATGGCCTTAAGCCCGATCGAAAAGTTGAGGGTAGAGCCTGCTGGGTTGCGGGTGTAGGGCCTATGGCTGTCGTAATAGTGGAATAAGTAGACCTGTTCAGGGATGCCATCTGTGCATGAGTAGTTGGCGAGAGATTGCCTTGGACGGCGGCTACATTGCAGAGACTACAATGTGGGAGGCATTTCATCTGGTTGAGAAAACGAGTGAAGGAGATGATATCGCAAAGGATTGAGTGTCGAGATCACGCCAGGACCCGTCTCCTGATATGGACTAGCCTCCACCTGACTTAACCCGAAACGATCAAACTCGGCTGTTTTACAGCTGATGCCACGATTACCTACCTTACTGTCATATCCTCTTGAAAAGTCGATGTTTGGCCCGTTGATGTATCCCCCGAAGACCAAGTCTTTGAATAAGGGTGACATTGTCTGTGGTCCAGGAAAAGGTACCCACTCGGTGTACATTTCGCGCCCCGATATCGAACCGCGAAGTTCCACAGAATTGGAGGCTATCATCCTTCTCGCCGCAATTGAGACATAACCACTTAAGCAACGAGTACCCTCGAGGGACTTTGGACGACTTAGTACCTGTTTTGAAGGAGGGTCATAAGCCCCACTTGCGGCGTATACCTCAATCCAGCGCGCGCAATGCAGCCTGGCCTGAGAGATGGAGATGCTCCTCTAGCGGCGGGCTAATCGGGTGAGCACACTACATATTAGATCGTAATCTTGAGATCCTCCGTCTTCTCTCTTGTCTGGTCCTCAGGCTGTAATCGTCTTGTCAGTACTGAGATGATGTCGGATGGTGGCCACGACCTTCGCTTGGCCTCTCGACTTTCCCCTCCCCTCTCACCTTATATCCAGCAAAAGAAGGCGGGCAAGAAAATGCTTGTGATTGGTGAAGCTATCATGTTATGGTCTCTTCCTAAAGATTTGCCCTTCTAGTGCCACGCTGTCTCGTCAATGCCAGGCTGCCGCAAGACTTCCAGTAACGTTTTTTTCGTTGAGGTCTCCTAAGCTCCAATGTATTTGTCACTCGGCTACCATGGATTCTGGGTGTCTCGGTCCGAGCTTAATGTGCGAGTCTTCTCCATTAACCCTTATGTCTTAAGAATCGTCCACCAATTTGGGAATTTTAAGGCTTCTTGGTGGGTCGAAGAGATGTCTGGCGCTCAACGAATGACATGATGTGGGATGTTGGATGTTATACGACCAATACCATGCCAAGATGCTCCCTCTGTTTGGCTTGCTTTCTTTTGGGAAGCTATATCAGATTCGAGGTCTTCTGGATACCTTTGCGTATCTTCTCATCGAAAAGCTGCATTCAAACGTGAGGCATAACAGGACGAACAAATCTCTATAAACTTCATACGATGGAATCTATAGCCTCCAATCGGCTGTGAGATGTCAAGGCTAATTACCTCCAGATGCCATCGTCTCTTTACTCACGGGCACCATCTTGATTGAAACAAGAGAGCTGGTTGTTCACGGTAGCATCAGCATGTTGAGGTTGAAAGACAGAAGTTTTGACCATTGGGGGAATAGTAGGTCAAAGTGTTGAACGATCATCACCACGCTTTGATGCTGATATTACAAAGAGTATGACGCGCTAGTCGAAGAACAACAACACATGTCTTTGCATGTCTTTGCGAGGGCTACTTGCCCTCATCACGTTAGTCCTGCTTCTTCACGCCTGTGGACACCACATGACCAGGCTTGCTCGCATGCTCAACAACATCAACCGGGTCCACTCAGCGCCTGTTGTCAGCATTCCTACCGCGATGTCTGAAGCTCGATCCAAAAGCGAGACCAAAGTGCTGGAGCTTGTAGATCACTACCGCCGTATCGACCTAATTCATCCCCTCATATCAGATCTTTCCGAAGTTTCACCGGGGCTTGTGGATATGTTCCGTAAATTGCTGAAGCACGAGAGCTTTATCATACGGTCTCGTTCTCAAGACTTCCGCGATAATGAGATAACTATTGTTCAAAAAGCCTTCGTCATCCTCTTCGAAAATGATGACGGTAGCGTTCCAGCAATTGAACTTTGGATCAACGAAATCCTGGGAATCAACCAAATCCCAGAGGAGACAAGACGCCATATATTCTCTGCGGCCATACGTACCCGTGTCGCAGCTCTAGACCGTACGTATGACTTTTTTGACTATGTCCGTAAAGGTCCTCAAACAGTCCTAACAAATCATTATACTTGTTTAGGTCTCCAAGAATATCAGAACGCAGATCAGCATCCTCATTACAGCCACTCTGCACCAGAAGCTTTTGCCACAGCCAAAGACCACAATGTTATCACATCGAAGCCTACCAATGCTACTACTACCAAAGCTGAGGATCGCAATAAATCTCATAGCAACATGCCCAAGACAACTGCATCATACGAGATGCAGCCATTTGTGATTGACACCGCTGGAGACTTAAGCCTCAAGGCTCAGGCAAGTGATCCGAAATTGAAGCGACTTCTTGACATGTATCAAAAAACAAAGAAGGACTTCGAGTCGACAGATCCGAAAGGCATCGAACGTACCAAATCGGCCAAATTCCTGCGTGATACTGTGGAAAACTGTCTTAGCTATCTCAACACTAAAGAGAAGCACCCCTCCAACAGCCGTGCAATTGTGGAAGATCCTATGGTGGAAGAGCTGAAGAGCACACTCGCCCAGGCTGCGGCTATTGTCCAGAAAGGCTCCGGAGGCAAGAAACGCCGCTTCGATGAAGTTGTAGAGCACACCTCAAAAGTACAAGCACACATGAGACCACCTACCCTAATGGCAGCTTTGCCCACTACAGTTTCCCAATGGAGCGGTCTTCCGCAAGACGTTCGAGACCATGCTCCAGCAGCACCTAGCTGTAGTCATGCTCACCCAACCAATTCGTCCCGTCTGAGCCTTGAACAACGTATCTCTCATCCCGCCGAACACCATCCACCAGGATACGACTCCAACATTCAGTTCCCACGCCAGCCCCCAGGGCACCAGTATGACCTGGCAGACGACAATTGGGATAGATCCCAGGCCGAGCGCACCCCCCAGCCGTCGGCGAAACGGGGCAATTATGCTGATTGTTATCGGCCGTCGTATAAGTAGTCGACTTTCCTCAGCGCGGACTCACCTTCAGGAGGCTCGAGAGGATTTGCTCCCTTCTGATGATGTTAGGACATTGAGGTATGGATGTTAGAGGACGGATGGGACACAGGCTTACAGCAAGGCTTGACTGCCTGGGCTCTTCGCTTGGGTAGTACCTCATTCGAAAGAGATCCTCGAGAGGTTTGGGTCTCGTGTGAACATGCTCTATTGCGAAAACGGTGATGCATGCAAGGCATGATGCTCGCTGGCATTATTTGTCCTTTATGCATGGAGAGTCAGGAATCTTAGCACTCGTTATCATGTAATACTCTCGTATTGTAGCCTACGAGTCACTAAATGCCCAAAGCTATGTATCTTTGAGCACTTTCTTTTCAACTCAGGTCAGGATAAAAGACAGATCTCAGATGCCGGCTAGATAGAATTGTAGATATGCTTAAAGGATCCCTGTCTAGTGTCAACAAGCTAATACACCAACCCGACCTCGGCCTGGGGCCATTTACCCAGGCAGATCACTCGATTCTCAGGGTGTGGGCAACCAGGCTGACAGGTAGACAGGCAAGTAGGCAATCCAATGTCTTGCAACAAATGCTCATAATATCACAGGGTAACATGCGCTCGCAAAATGCTACAAGAGCTGCTCCTCTCCTTGTCGGGCCACCCATCACCTCTCTTGGCTGCACCTCCAGCGCCAGATGAAGACGACAACATACTCCTTTCCCTCCTCTCGCCAGCTGAGGCCGCTCTACTGAAGTCACTATTCGAAGATCTGGGATCCAAGCACAAAAACATCAGAAAAATTGCAACGAAAATATCCACGTTGCACCCTTCAACAGTCTGCCGAGCAGTCTCCACCTCTGTCGTCTCTACCCACCTAGCCGCATTCCAGCGACGCATACTGGAGGTGGAGAAAGATATCCTAGAGGAAAATCCGACCATTGTTGGAGCCTACAATGCTGTACCATTGTCAGGATTGGTGGGGGCATTCGATGGATGGGCAAGAAAGCTGGAATGCCTCTCGGCCTTGACACATTATATTCAGGCTCCTGAGGCAAGTGGATGTGGAGGAGGGGCTCAGCAGAAGCAATCATCATGCACAGCGGCGATGCTCATCAAGCGTCTTCGAGACTCTACGCGTACTGGATACCCTGACATTGAGCAAATGGCATTAGATTTGGTCAGAGTAGCTGAGAAGACTTGGCTCAAGCAAGTCTCCTCGTGGGTTCTCTACGGCCGGCATCCTGAGGCTTCTGACTTTTTCATTGTGCCAGAAGCCGATGAGGGCAATAGGGTAGGCGTCGCCAGCACGTACAGTCTTTCAGCGGGCCTGGCACCTGACTTTGTCACTTTGCCAACCGCCAATTCCATCCTTTTCATCGGCCAGTCTCTGAACCACATTCGAGACAGGAAAGGCTTAGAACAGGACTTGACCTCGAAGATGACTGCTCCTGAGCTCTCCCTACTTCCAAATCACCTTGCGCACCTTTCTACACTCAAGTTTCCGATCAGCTCCACTGGTTTCTCAGCCGCGATCAGTGCCATCCGTCTCTCACTATCCCAGAATGCATTGCAGAAACTATTACCAATGCCGAAAGTAATTGAGATTCTGCATGTTCTCAAAGACTTCTTCCTCCTCCAGAGGGGTGAATTCGCAGTGGCTCTCATCACAGCTGCCGACGATCGACTTACGTCCAGAAATCAACGCAATGTCGGCCAAAGGTTCAAATCCAGTAGCATATCCGTCGGAGAGCTAGCCATTTTGACTATCAAGGAAGGAGAGGTACATGCGGTCTTGGCAAGGACTTGGACGACTCTTGCATCACTTCAAAGCAATGAATATGACGACGTTGACCAGGAAGTTGAGCTTGCCCGGGATCTTATGGGCCTCTCGATCAAGTCCGTGGATGCAGGGTCAGCGAATTCAGCCGGGATGCGCAGGGAAAGAGCACCTCTGATCTCGTTTGATGATCTTCTGCTCCCCTCGTCAACAGTGCTAAGCCTGAGAGTACCATCCCCACTGGACCTGTTCCTGACTTCCTCTGACGTAGATTCTTACGCACATATCCACGCGTACCTTTTAGCAATCAGGAGAGCCCACTTTCGCCTCAGTAAGCTGTTTTTACTATCTGTATTGCGAAGAGAGCACCCGTCGCCGAAACCATGCAAAGCTCCAGGCGCACTTGCTCGCAGACGAGAGCAGGGAAATTCCCGGACGAAGGCCATGCGGCCAATATGGGCCACGATTGGTTCCGCCGCATTTTTCCTGGCGGAAATAGGCGAGTATTTTCAAGGACAGGTCATTCAAGATTCATGGGCTACCTTTTACGCATGGCTTGTACCAATTGGTGCTCCTGAAACAAAGGCAAACGACTCAAATTTGCCACCAATGTCTTATCGGCCTGGCAGTAGTCAGGCGGGGTCAAGGCCGATGTCATCCGGCGCCAGCAATGAGCAAAGGACATTACATGATCCGGAGAGCCTGACCCATGCCCATAGAAAATACTTGACGTCGCTAGAACATTCCCTTTTACTCGATGACGAAAGATTCACGACTCATCTCCGACGGCATATGATCGCAATAGATCACATGTCGGCCCTGATGCAACGTCTCAACGACGTCCAGCAAAATCTCAATCTTGAGACCGAGGCTAGCGTTGAATATGCATCACCTCACTACGCCTCTGAAGAAGCGAATCTGTTGGCGGAGCTTAAGGCCGCAAGCTTAAAAATCGCGAGCGGTGTTCAAGGGCTCATTGATTCCCTTCGAAACATCGATAATTCCCGAACTGGAGGTCGAGGCTCTACCATTAGCATCGAAGCGATGGACAATGGATTCGTGCCATGGTCTGGAGGTGGTGTAGACCGCCTTCTGCTGAAACTCGATTATGGCGACACAGAGAGATTGGCCTCCCAACAATTCAACGAGTAGATACGCATCCGAGAGCCTTGCAATTCATCGTATTTACGCACGCATGCAACGTGTGCGGGCGCATAAGGGTGAAGCAGCGGTCGCCATACGCTCTTCGAACGGACTTGCTACCCAATCTAGCCCCGATTCTTGCAATGTGGCAATACTTCCCCTTCACTCCGCAGTCAATGAGATTACGACGGCGACGATACGCATAAACGCAAACCCTGCAACGGCCGTAGTATAGGCCAGTAGCATTGGCCCGTGAAAGTCACGGGGTATCAAGGGTTTGGACAGCTACTCCAAGGTCATTGCCGAGTGGTCCTCACCGACGCGCTCAATCTAATCGTCTCAGAGCCCCGGGATCATTGAATGGTAACATTCGTCTCTCGGTGCAAGATTCCTTCAGCACAGCTTGTTGTTGACCTTTGAGAGAGGTCATGGCCAGAACAATGACATTGATCATACATATATACGCACTAAGTCCTGCGTTATTTCGAAAACGTATACTCCGTACTGGATCGCACTCTCTGAAAATCACAATATTCCGTACTTCACCTCCTTGCCATCATGGAGCCAATGCTCAGAGTCGCCACTGAAGAAGACCTCCAAAACGTTTTACCCCTCCACAAGGCTTGCTTCGAAGATCATCCGAAGACTGAGTACCTTTGTCCACGCCGCCATGACCATCCGTATGATTACGATGAAGCCATTTGGGACCAATATAGGGAATGGCTCAGGGACGAAACAGGCACATGGCAGGTCAATGTGGTCGAAGTCCTGGACAAAGATATAGTAAGTCTTGTGGGAGTCTCTGTCTGGCGCTGGCGACCGGACGGGAAATCGGAGCAGGAGGCGAGGAAGGAGTGGAGGGCAATCCGCAATGATGAAAAGGCAGCGACAAGGTTCGCGCCGGACATCTTCCATATGGAGATTGAAGGCATGGAGATTGAAGGCCAGACCGAGACCACTGCTGCTACTGCGTCTCGTGCTCAAAGGGCTGCTAGGGGTAGAAATGCCAACAGAGCATTGCTACCATCATCACCATTACCACAGCCAACAGTACTACCAGCAGGCGAAAGGGCCTTGAGACCAAGACCACTTACGACGGATCATATCCAGGAGACCCACAACATTGTTCCCCGAGCCAGCCAGCCAAACGCAGCAAGCTCGTCAGAGGATGATGATGACAGTATATGTACTTGCCATTTCCCTCTCTCCTTATACATTACCTAACCTCTTCCCTTTCAAGCATCCACCTCACTACCCACCGTGCCTTTTTCAAACCACACTGACATCTGCCGCCCTCTACAGATGAGCCTTATATCCCAACCTTCACGCCAACAATTTACAATGCACGTCGCGATGCGTGCCCCGAGCACTACCAAGCCGAAAAGACCACCATCCGCGATGTCCTTGTCAGTTCACTCCTCCCCGCCCGCATCAAGCCTCGCTATCACCTCGAACTCCTCGGCACGCACCCTGAGTATCGAGATCATGGAATTGGCGAGATGGCTATGGTGTGGGGCCTTGGTAAAGCGAAGGATACCGGGACTTATGTGACTACTTATGTCAGCGCAAGGGACGGTAAAGACTACCTGAAGATGGGGTGGAAGAAGCTTGCCCACCACACCATGCAGGTGGAGGGCGAAGAGGAAAACTACGAGTTTGGGGTTTTCTACAGGTTTCCGGCCGGGGAGAACCATGGTGAGCAGGCTTTAGTAAACACTGCGAGTGAGGGCTATGCGGGGGGTGAGGGGCAGTGGGATGTAGATGACGGTGTTGATGATGAAGATGGTGAGGGTGAGGAGGCTGAAGACGAGGAAGGAGACGGGGACGTTCGGGGCCATTAAACAAATATGTAGTAGATGCTATACAATTGAATTGAAGCTGAACAGCAAATTGAGGAAGAAGCGTCTTGGCAAGTGACCGAGTACCGTATATCATCAAAACCCTCTGACCACCGTCATCCTAGACTTGTAGTCCAGCATTCGCTTCACGTGTTTTATGAGCTACATTGGGCATGCAATCCGCGGGAGACATTAGCAAGTCTGGGTCTGCGAGCACACTACATCTAAATTGGATCAATCACAGACTTGTCGGCGTGTGCAACTTCTTCTCCATCTTCTCCATCTTCTCGATCCATTTGATTCTTCCGGTGGCCGAATCCTTCTCTATTTTCACATTTGCTACCCGGCGCTCCGCTTGATTGAGTCTCTACGTCAGTAGAGATTCCGTCCAGCCAGCACACATTCATATGACAAATAATCATTACAAGTCCACTTCCCTCACAGTTAACTCTCCAATCCCGTCTTCACCATCAGAATAATATCTGTCCAAATCCTACCATATAAATCTTACAACCATAGCTCCCCTACCCCACCCCGCCCGCCGCCTCCGCACCCTCCTAACCCACCTCCCCACCCCAGCAAAGATGTCAACAACAACAACCCACCTCACCACCCCCCCGGCCCCCTGGTCCCAACTCTTCCAATCCCACGTCGCCGCGCTCCCCTCCCCCGAATTCGTCATCGCATCCCTCCACCCCACCCCCCAGGACTCCAACGCTCCAACCCCCTACCTCCCCCGCCTGCGCTACTGCATCTACCGTGGCATGTGGGCCACGTTGCCGGAGAACAAACA
>JAABUQ010000724.1_pt1 | contig 76063 bp, 64 predicted proteins | sample 5560001 | NCBI WGS metagenome assembly JAABUQ01 (sample SAMN10711888, study PRJNA513371) | rock metagenome | isolation source: Antarctica rocks | place: Antarctica: Victoria Land, Finger Mt nord | collected 2015-12-18 | reverse complement strand
TTCTGCTGCGGGCGGGGGGGGGGGGGTGCCCGCCCCCCCCCCGCCCCGGTTCTGTCTGTCCCCACCCTCCCGTGGCTGCCCCCTAGCGTTGCCCTGTGCACCACGGCGAGTTCCGCGATCCCCGGCTGGTCGACGTCTACGACGTCCTGTGTCCGTGGGCTCGCGACGACGACTTCTTCCTGTCCCTGTTGAGTGATCCGACCGGCCCCGTCGGGTCTCGAGTGCTCGACCTCGGCTGCGGCACCGGTCGGCTGACCCTCGCCATGGCTGCGCAGGGCCACCGAGTGACCGGCGTCGATCCGGCGCACGCTTCCCTGGACGTCGCCCGCTCCAAGGCAGGTGCCGACCAGGTGACGTGGCTGGAGGGAACGTCCGCGCGGGTACCCGACGCGGCGTTCGACACCGCGTTGATGACCAGTCACGTCGCGCAGTTCCTTCTCGACGACGGGGAGTGGGCCGCAACGCTGACCGACCTCGCGCGGGCCCTCGTCCCTGGTGGCCGGCTGGTGTTCGACAGCCGCGATCCGGACGACCGGCCCTGGGAGCGCTGGAACCCACTGGAGTCCCGAGAGCACGTGACGCTGCCCGACGGACGTGGCCTCGAGCACTGGACCGAGACGACAGGTGTCCGCAGGACGAGCGGCGGCGGCGCGCTCGTCGACGGCGTCCACCACTACGCCTTCGGCTCGGGCGAGCGACGACAGGCCGACGCGACGATGCGCTGGCGTACCGAGGCCGAACTGCGGACCTCGCTCGCGGAAGCCGGGTTCGACCTCGAGTGGCTGTTCGGTGGCTGGGGACGGGAGCCCGTCGGCCGGGGTGACGGGGAGTTGCTCGTCGTGGCGTGTCGACGCCCAACGGGGGAATGACCTCCCGCCTTCCGGAGGGGGCTCAGCGAGCAGGGTCTACTCGTCGGGCGCTGGCCTTGCGACGTCGGTGTACCGGGGGGTCAGGTTGCAACGCTCGACCTCTTCCTTTGGTCTGCGCGGACACGAACTCGGTTGCGGACCACCCGAGCCCGCACTCCTACAACCCCTTCCGTCCCGACTACACGTTGAAGCGGAACTCCACGACATCGCCGTCGGCCATCACGTACTGCTTTCCCTCGATGCGGACCCTCCCCCGGGCGCGCGCCTCGAGCATGGACCCCGCCGAGACGAGATCCTCGTAGGAGACGACCTCGGCCTTGATGAACCCGCGCTGGAAGTCGGTGTGGATGACCCCGGCCGCTTCGGGCGCGGTGGCCCCGGCGCGGATCGTCCAGGCCCGGGACTCCTTCGCGCCCGCGGTCAGGAACGTCGCGAGCCCCAGCGTCTGGAACCCGACCGCGGCCAGGCGGTCCAGGCTCGGTTCGTCCATGCCCAGGTCCGCGAGCATCTCGGCGGCCTCCGCGGGCTCGAGCTCGGACAGCTCCGACTCGATCTTCGCGTCCAGGAACAGCGCGTGGGCGGGAGCGACGAGGGCCGTCAGCGCGGCCCGGCGTGCGTCGTCGGCCAGCGTCAGCTCGTCCCCGTTGAACACGTGGACGAAGGGCTTGGCGGTCAGCAGGGACAGCTCGCGCAGACCGTCCGCGTCCAGGCCGGAGCCGTAGACGGTCGCGCCGTCGGCGAGCAGTGCCTGCGTCTCGTGCAGCAGCTGGAGGAAGGCCGCGCGGTCCTTGTTCTGCCGCGCCTCCTTCTCCACCCGCGGAATGGCGCGCTCGACGGTCTGCAGGTCGGCCAGGACGAGCTCGATGGTGATGGTCTCGATGTCCCGCTCGGCGCTGACGAAACCGTCGACATGGGTGACGTCCGGGTCGTCGAAGATCCGGGTGACCTGGCAGATCGCGTCCGTCTCGCGGATGTTGGCCAGGAACGCGTTGCCCAGCCCCTCCCCCGCGCTGGCGCCACGGACGATGCCGGCGATGTCGACGAAGGTCACCGCCGCCGGGACCGTCTTGACCGAGTCGAACAGCTGCGCGAGCACTGGGAGGCGCGCGTCAGGGACGTCGACGACGCCGACGTTCGGGTCGATCGTCGCGAACGGGTAGTTCGCCGCGAGCACCCCGGCCCGGGTGAGTGCGTTGAACAGCGTGGACTTGCCCGCGTTCGGCAGTCCGGTGATCCCGATCGACAGCGCCACGTCGGGCGACCCTAACCGGCGGGGCCCGCCTCGACTGCTGGTCGCCCGCGCCGCACCATCCTGTCGGAGGGCCCGGTCACGATCTGCCCATGACCGTCACCATCGGACACCTCGGGTCGCTGCTGCTCGTCACCGTGGCACTGGGCCTCGTTCTCGGGGTCGCGCTGGGTTGGCTGCTGGCCGCCCGTTCCGCCGGCGCGCGGGCCGCCGCCGCGGGTGCCGAGCTCGCTGCCGCCCGAACGTCCCTGCAGCACCTGACAGCGGGTGCCGAGGCCGACTCCCAGCGGGTGCGGGACTCCTTCGCCGAACTCTCCGAGCAGGCGCTGCGTGCCAACTCCCGGACCTTGCTGGACCTGGCCCGGGAGCAGCTGGGCGCCGCGGGTGCGGCGGCCGGCGGCGACCTCGCCCGTCGGCAGGACGCGATCGGTGCTCTCGTCGGTCCGCTGCGCGACGCGCTGAGCAGACTGGAGGCGCACAACCACGCGATGGAGGCCGCGCGGACGGACGCCTACGCGGCGCTGCGGGAACAGGTCGGCGCGGTCCGGGTGGCGGGTGACGGGGTGCGGGCCGAGACCTCACGGCTGGTGGTGGCGCTGCGGGCCACCGGTGTCCGTGGACGCTGGGGTGAGGTCCAGCTGCGCCGTGTGGTGGAGCTGGCCGGGATGACCGAGCACTGCGACTTCACCGTCCAGCAGACGGTGCGCGGGGAGGACGGCACCCAGCGGCCCGACCTCGTCGTCCACCTCTCCGGCGGCCGACACGTGGCGGTCGACGCGAAGGCACCGTTCGAGGCGTGGCTGGCGGCAGAGTCCGCGGATGGACCCCCGGAGCAGCGGTACGCGGGCGGTTCGCGAGCACGTGCGGAAGCTGTCCGAGAAGGGCTACCACCGGGCGCTCGGGGCCGCCCCGCAGTTCGTGGTCCTGTTCCTGCCCGGCGAGGGGTTCCTGGCCGCGGCCGCGGCGGCCGACCCGGAGCTGGTCGAGTGGGCGCTGGAGCGCGAGGTGGTCCTGGCGACCCCGACGACGCTGGTGGCCCTGCTGCGGACGGTCGCCCACACCTGGCGACAGGACGCGCTCGCCGAGAACGCCGCGGCCGTGCAGAAGCTGGCGCGCGACCTGTACACCCGGCTGGCCACGATGGGCGGCCACCTGACCCGGGTCGGGGCCGGGCTGGGCGCCTCGGTCGACGCCTACAACGCGGCCGTCGGCTCCCTGGAGGGCCGGGTCCTCGTCACGGCCCGGAAGATGGCGGCCCTGCACGACCCGGACGTGCGCCTCGACGCCCCCGACGTGGTGGACCTGCGACCGCGGCCGGTCACCGCGGCCGAGCTGACCGACCCGGTGGACGACGGCGATGCAGCGCTGGGCGGGCGAACCCGGGCGGTCGGCCGGTGATGGCCGACCGGTCAGCCCGCGACGGCCCGGTGCGCGGAGTCGCGAGCTTGCTTCAGTGTCCGGCGCAGCTCCGGCGGGAGCGCGAAGGTCAAGGTCTCCGACGCCGTGGTGACCTCCTCGACGTCGCCGAAGCCGCGCTCGGCCAGCCACGTCCGCACCTGGTCGACCAAGACCTCGGGCACCGAGGCACCGCTGGTCACGCCCACCGTGGTCACGCCGTCCAGCCAGGCCTCGTCGAGCTCGGCGGCGGAGTCGACCCGGTGGGAGGCGCCCGCACCGGCCTCGAGGGCGACCTCCACGAGGCGGACGGAGTTGGAGGAGTTCGCCGACCCCACCACGATCACGAGGTCCGCCTGCGGGGCGATCTGCTTCACCGCGCCCTGCCGGTTGGACGTGGCGTAACAGATGTCGTCACTCGGCGGGTCGACCAGCTCGGGGAAACGCCCTCGCAGCGCGGCGACGCTGGCCATCGTCTCGTCGACCGAGAGCGTCGTCTGGGACAGCCAGACCACCTTGCCCGGGTCCCGTACCTGGACGGCGGCGATCGAGTCGGCACCGTCGACCAGCTGGGTGCGGTCCGGGGCCTCCCCCGCGGTCCCCTCGACCTCCTCGTGCCCGTGGTGGCCGATCAGCAGGATGTCGTGGTCGTCCGCGGCGAACCGCTTGGCCTCCTGGTGCACCTTCGTCACCAGCGGGCAGGTCGCGTCCACGGTCACCAGGTTCTTGGCGACGGCGGCCGCCCGGACGGCCGGGCTGACGCCGTGCGCGGAGAACACCACCACCGCGCCGTCCGGGACCTCGTCCAGTTCGTCGACGAAGACCGCGCCAGCCTTCGTGAGCGTCGCCACGACGTGGGTGTTGTGGACGATCTGCTTGCGCACGTACACCGGTGCGCCGTGTACCTCGAGCACCTTCTCCACCGCGACCACCGCCCGGTCCACGCCCGCGCAGTAGCCGCGTGGGGACGCCAGCAGGACCCGGCGGCCGCCCGGCAACGTCGGGAACGGCACGTCCGGGCGCAGGTCCGACTCGGTCGCGGCCGGGTGGGCGGCGTGCGTGGCGGGGTCGGTCACGTCGCCACTGTAGGAAGAAGCCCGGTAGGAAGGAGCCCGGGCCGACCGACGCCGGTCACGTCGGGGCTCGACGCGCAGGGAGGGGGTCGACATGGCGATGGAGAGCACGCCGGAGCGGCCGACCCCCGTGCGGACCGTCGCGAACCTGCTCGGCCAGTGGATCGGGCGCCTCGGCTGGGTGTGGGTGGAGGGACAGGTCGCCCAGGTCACCCGTCGCCCCGGCACGTCCACCGTCTTCCTCACGCTGCGCGACCCGGTCGCCGACGTCTCCCTGAACCTGACGTGTCCCCGGGTGGTGTACGACGGCATCGACCCCCCGGTCACCGAGGGCGCCCTGGTGGTGGCGCACGCCCGTCCGCAGCTCTACCCGGCGCGCGGTTCGCTGCAGCTCGGTGTGGACGACATCCGCCCCGTGGGGCTCGGCGCGCTGCTGGCCCAGCTGGAGCGCCGCAGGCGGCTGCTGGCCGCGGAGGGCCTGTTCGACCCGTCCCGCAAGCAGCGGCTCCCGTTCCTGCCCGGGGTCGTCGGGCTGGTGTGCGGGCGGGCGTCCGCCGCGGAGCACGATGTCGTCGAGAACGCGACCCACCGGTGGCCCGCTGTTCGGTTCCGCGTGGTCAACGTCCCGGTACAGGGACCCAACGCTGCGGACGAAGTAGCCGACGCGGTCCGCCGCCTGGACGCGGACCCGGCGGTACACGTCATCGTCGTCACACGCGGCGGAGGGTCGGTGGAAGACCTGCTGGCCTTCTCCAGCGAGGCCGTGGTCCGCGCCGTCGCTGAGTCGCGGACCCCGGTGGTCAGCGCGATCGGCCACGAGACCGACACCCCGCTGCTGGACCTCGCCGCGGACGTCCGCGCGTCCACCCCCACCGACGCCGCACGGCGCGTCGTCCCCGATGTCGGGGAGGAAGGCCAGCGCCTGCTCGTCGTACGGGCCCGGACCACCCGGCTGGTCACCGACCGCCTGGACCGGGAGACCCAGCGCCTCGCCGACCTCCGCGCCCGGCCGGTGCTCGCCGACCCGGTCGGGGCCCTGGTCACCCGGCCCGCCGAGCAGCTGCTCGACGCGCGCCGTCGGTGCCGCGTGGCTGTCTCGGCCCGGTTGGACCGGGCCGGGGAGGACCTGGGTCACGTGTGCGCCCGCGTCCGGGCGCTGTCGCCGCAGTCCACGCTGGACCGGGGCTACGCGATCCTGGCCCGGGGGGACGGCTCCCTGGTCACGGACCCGGGGCAGGTGGCCGACGGGGAGTTCCTCGTGGCCCGCGTCGCCGGTGGGCGTCTCGATGTGGTCGCGGGCGGCGGCCGATCCGGCGGTTAGGTTCGCCCGATGGCAGCCCTCGAGCGACCCCGGCGCTCGCCCGCCGACCCCATCCCCGCCGACCCCGTGCCCGCCGACCCCATGGCCGCCGACCCCGTGAGCGCCGGGTCCGAAGCGCTGAGCTATGAACAGGCCCGGGACGAGCTGGGCGACCTCGTGCGGCGGCTCGAGTCCGGGGGCACCGGACTGGAGGAGTCCCTGCGGCTGTGGGAGCGCGGGGAGTACCTCGTCGGCGTCTGCCAGCAGTGGCTGGACGGCGCCCGCGTCCGGCTGGAGCAGGCCGGCACCGACCGCTCCTGACCGCCCGCCGCAGGATCGTGGGCGCCCCGGTCCTCGCCCCCAGTCGTCAGCCCTGGTCAGCCCCGGTCGTCGGCGCCGGGGGGGCCGGCATCCGGGCGGCGATCTCGTCCCGCCGCGGGATCGACGGCACCGCACCGGAGCGCTCGACGGACAACGCGCCGGCCACCACGGCCCTCCTCAGCGCGCCCCGCATCGACAGGCCGCCGGCCAGGGCGGCGGACAGGACCCCGGCGAAGGTGTCGCCGGCCCCGGTGGTGTCGACGGTTCGGGCCCGCGGCGCCGGAACGACGTGCCCGACGCCCGTCCGGGACGCGTGCCGACACCCAGCGGCGCCGAGGGTCACGACCACCTCGGGGACCAGCGTGACGAGGGAGGCGAGGAGCCCGCCGAGGGCGGCCTGCCGGTGACCGCCGACGGCGCGCGCCTCGTCCTCGTTGACGAGCAACAGGTCCACGACAGCCACCAGGTCCGCGGGCAGCCGGCGCGCAGGTGCGGCGTTCAGCACCACGCGGGCGCCCGCCGCCCGGGCCGCGGTGGCGGCTTCCAGGACCGTCGGCAGCGGGGTCTCGAGCTGGAGCAGGACCACCGATGCCGAGCGGATGACGGCCAGTTCGTCCCGGGTCAGGGGACCGAGTGCCGCATTCGCGCCGGGCGCCACGACGATCGAGTTCTCCCCGGTCGGGTCGACGAGGACGACGGCGACGCCCGTCCGCTGCGGAAGGATGCGGAGCAGGTGCGCATCCACCCCCTCGGTGCGCAGCAGGTCGGCGAGCAGTCGACCTTCCGCGTCGTCCCCGACGGCACCGACGAACCCCGTCCGGGCGCCGTCGCGGGCGGCGGCCACCGCCTGGTTCAGCCCCTTGCCACCCGCGCTCCGGGACGCGGTGGTCGCCAGCACCGTCTCACCCGGTGCGGGTCGCGCCGGGACCTCGAGGACGAGATCGGTGTTGGCGCTCCCCACGACGACGACCTCGAGTTCCGACGGCCCGGTCATCCGGACACTCAGCCGGTCCGCAGCGCGCCGGCCAGGACGCTCAGCTCGTCGGTGCCGGCGGTACCGGAGACGACGACGGTGGTGCCGCCACGTTGCTGGACCAGGCCGGCCCGCCCGGCACCGTCGGCGGTGGCGGCCGCGGTGAACCGCCGCCAGGTTCCCGACGCCAGCTCCACGGTCCCGGTGGCCTGACGCCGGGGCAACAGGTCGTCCACCAGGGACGTCCCTGCTCCCGCCGACTGGTCGACGGCCGCGAACCGCGTGGCGGGCGTCACATAGGTCAGGTGCCACACGAGACCCCGTTGCAGCGTGGCGGCCCGGCCGGTCCAGCTCGCCGGCAGCCCCGCGGGAGACACGAGCGGGAACGGGGCGCTCGAGGTCAGGGCCGCCGCGCTGGCCGAGACGTCGACGCTCGGGGAGGCCGGTCGTCCCGCACCGATCCGGATGTTCCGCCAGAGGCCGCTGACCAGCAGGAAACCACCGATCACCAGGGCCATCACCAGGAGGGAGACCAGGATGTCGCGGGTCGTCCCACCGCCGCGTGGCCGGCGCGGCGGCGGCACCCCGGCCGCCGGGTCACGGACAAGGGGCGGCGCCGCCGGTGTGCCCAGCTGTCTGCGCGGGTCGTCCGGGGATGTCACGTCCCCATGGTCCCCGGTCGGGTCGCGGGGCACCCCGGACCCCGCTGGACGCCCGTGACAGGACCGCGCACGGGTACCCGAGGTGGTAGTCGTCGTTGACGGACGAACCGGAAGGGAATTAGGTTCCGCTGGAACCAATCAACGATCCCTGTGATCTGAGGCGCACGCCTGGTCGCGATCCCGGAGGGTCGGTGCGTCGCACCGCCCGCCTCGTCCGCCCAGGCACCGGGTCCCAGTTCCCCTTCAGACACGAGGTGTGGCGTGGCCCGTTCGGTACCCGCCGTGGTGAGGGCGCTCGACGTGCTCGAGCTCTTCCTCGATGGACGGACGAACCTGTCGGCGCCGGAGGTCGCCACCGCCCTGGGGCTTCCCCGCACGACGGTGCACGAGCTCCTGGCGACCCTGGTCGAGCGCGAGTACGTCGAGCGGCTACCCGACAATGCGCACCGTTTCCGCCTCGGGCTACGCGTGTTCGAGCTCGGCAACACCTACGCGGAAGCGCTCGACGTCGTCCGCGACGGTCAGTCCGTCGTCGACGAGGTCGCCGCCCGTTGTGGGGAGACGTGCCAGCTGGCTGTCCTGGACGGTCGCGACGTGGTGTACGTCGCGAAAGCGGACGGCAGCCACGACCTGCGGGTGCAGGCCCCCGTCGGCCGGCGGTTCACGGCGCTGCGGACCGCGGCCGGTCGGGTCCTGCTGGCCCACCTGCCGTGGAGCGACCTCGACCGTCGGTTCCCGGTCCGCCCCACCGCGCTCGACCAGGGACCGGACGGGGTCGACTCGGGCCTGGGTGCTCCGGGTGGCCCGGGTGGTGCGCCCGGTGGTGCGCCCGGTGGTCCCGGACCCCTGCGCGGTCCGGTCCGGTCGGTCGCCCCGCTGCGTGACGGCACCCGGCCCGGGTGGACACCTGCCGGCGAGGGCGCCGTGCTGGCGGACGTGGTCGTCGCCGAGAACTCCCGCCTGCGCCGCGAGCTCGCCGCGATCGGGCAACGCGGGGTCGGTCAGGACCCGGGCGGCGCCGAGTCGATGGTCCGCAGCGTCGCCGCGGCGATTCGCGACCATCTGGGGCACGTCGTCGCCGCGGTCGAGATCTCCGTCCCGGTGGCCCGCTGGGACGCCCAGCGGTTCGCCACGCTCGAGGGGTTGGTGCGGCGGGCGGCGGGGCGTGCCTCGGCTCGGCTCGGCTACCGGCCGCCCCGCGTGACCGAGGCCAGCGCGCCGGTGGCCGCGGCGTCCCGGACCCGTCGGGCGGTCACCACCTCCCGCCTGGACCAGCGGATGCCCCCTGACCCCGCCGGCTCCCTCCGCCCCGGCCCGCAGCAGGGTCACCGGCCGCCGGGTCGACGCGACGTCGACGGGCCTCCCCGGCTCACGGGGGCGCCGAGGCCGGGTCCCGACTCTGCCGATGGTGCACGCAGGTCCCCGGCCGGCCAGGTCGGCAGCAAGGACGGCGGTCCGGACCCCGACCGCCTCCGGACCGACCACGCACGTCGCGGGCGCCTGGTCCACGGCACGCCGCCCCGGGGCATGCGGGCCCCCCTGTCCGGTCCGCGGCTGCGACAACTGCCGACGCTGCCCGAGCCCGGCTGAGCCGGGACTGCTTCGACCGCGCCGGGTCGGCTGTCGCTCAGTCCGGCGACGACGGCTCACCAACGATCGCGCGAGCTGTCCCGGTTGGGGTCGCCGCCGGCCGGCGCGGGCCTGCTGCGCTGCCCGGCGATGGCGCAGGTCCCCCGGGGTTGCCCGGTCCAGCGCCCCCCGAACACGGCGTCCCAGCGCCCCCCGGCCCGGCTTGGGCCGCGTGACCTCGACGCTGCCGAACACGCCCGCGCCACGGACGACGACCACCGGGGCGCCGGTGCCGGCGTCGAAGCCGCCGGCGGAGTCGAACGCCCCGAAGACCCCGACGCCGTCCGCGCGGACCGTGACGCCTTCCGGGACCCGGACCTCGATGCTGCCGAACACCGCGAAGGCCGTGATGACCACGGCCTGCGCGGCGAAGTCGGCGTGGCAGAGGTCGAGCCGCACCGACCCCATCAAGGCGACGGCGGAGCAGCTCCCGGGCACCACCCAATGACCGCTGCGACCGGTCTCGGAGAACACCGCGATCGAGGTGCCGTTCGCCGGGCCGTCGACGACCCGCGGAACCGCGGCGCCGGTGGCCCCCGACCCCGGCAGCGGGACCGACACCGGGACCGGGACCGACCCCGGGACCGACACCGGGACAGGGACGGTGAACCCACCGTCGGGCAGGTCGGTCACCGTCGCGGCGAGCTCGTCACAGGTCCTCGCCGCGAACACCGCGCCGAGCCGCTCGTCGAGCTCGGACATGTCCAGGCGACCGTCCACGACGGCACAGCGGACGACCTCGGCGACCCGTTCACGGTCAGCGTCGGAGGCACGCAGCGACGACCGGCCCACGACGGTCGGGACCACGGGCACCACCGGTTCGCCCGCCTGTTCCGCCATGGGCGTCGACGTCATCGGCCGGCCATGCCCGCGACCAGGTCCCGTGCCTGGACGCCGGGCGTACGAGTGGTGACCCGAGCTCACCCAAGGAGTTCGCATCGCCACTCGGCGGGGAGGCCCGGGGCCGCGAGTCCGGTCGGCCTCGGCATGATGACGGAGTGGACAACGACGTCGGGGGCCGGGCGTACCGACTCGAGCACGACACGATGGGCGAGGTAAGGGTTCCCGCCGACGCCCTGTGGCAGGCACAGACCCAGCGCGCGGTGGACAACTTCCCGGTGTCGGGCCAGCCGATGGACCCGGCCGTGGTGCACGCCCTGGCCATGGTGAAAGCGGCTGCGGCACGGGTGAACGCAGACCTCGGTGTGGTGCCGGCGGACGTCGCCGCGGCGGTGGCCGCCGCGGCCGGTGAGGTCGCCGACGGCCGTCACGACGACCAGTTCCCGGTGGACGTCTTCCAGACCGGGTCCGGGACCTCGACGAACATGAACGTCAACGAGGTCATCGCCTCCCTGGCGACCCGGTCGCTCGGGCGCCCCGTCCACCCCAACGACCATGTCAACGCCAGCCAGTCCTCCAACGACACCTTCCCCACCGCGATCCACGTCGCGGCGACCGGTGCCACGACCTCCGGTCTGGTCCCGGCGCTGGAGCACCTCGCGCTGACGCTGCGGGACAAGGCCGCCGAGTTCGCGGACATCGTGAAATCCGGCCGCACCCACCTGATGGACGCGACACCGGTGACCCTGGGCCAGGAGTTCGGCGGCTACGCGGCGCAGGTCGAACGGTCGGTGGAGCGGTTGCGCGACACCATCCCGCGGGTCGCCGAGCTGCCGCTGGGCGGGACGGCAGTCGGAACCGGGATCAACACACCACCCGGGTTCGCCGCGGCCGTCATCACCCGCCTGGCCGCCGACACGGGCCTGCCGCTGACCGAGGCACGGGACCACTTCGAGGCGCAGGGCGCCCGCGACGGCCTCGTGGAACTGTCCGGGCAGCTGCGCGGGGCCGCCGTCGCGCTGTACAAGATCGCCAACGACATCAGGTGGATGGGATCGGGACCGAGAGCAGGGCTCGCGGAACTCCGGGTGCCGGACCTGCAGCCGGGCAGCTCGATCATGCCGGGCAAGGTGAACCCGGTCCTGTGCGAGGCGGTCCGGATGGTCGCCGCCCAGATCGTCGGCAACGACGCCACCGTGGGTTTCGCCGGGTCCCAGGGTGACTTCGAGCTCAACGTCATGCTGCCGGTGCTGGCGCGCGACGTCCTGGAGTCCGTGCGCCTGCTCACCAACGTGTCGCGCCTGTTCGCGGACCGGTGCGTGGCGGGCCTGGGAGCCGACGCGGAACGGGCCGCCTTCTTCGCCGCCTCCTCTCCCGCGGTCGTGACCCCGCTGAACCGGTACCTCGGGTACGAGGACGCGGCGAAGGTCGCGAAGACCGCGCTGGCGCAGGGCCGGACGATCCGGGACGTGGTGCTGGCGGCCGGGTACGTCGACCGGGGTGTCCTCACCACCGAGCAGCTCGACGCGGCCCTGGACCTCCTGTCGATGACCCACCCGTGAGCCGGCGGGACCCCCGTGTCCCGCACGTCTCCCACATCGGTGTCGACGGGGTGTGGGCGGGCGCGGACAGCCGGCCGGGACAGGCGCTCCTGCCGCCGGTCGTCCGCGACGGCGACCCGGACGGGTCCACCCACCGGCAGCGCCTGCCGGGCTCCCTGCCCGACCGACCACCGACGCAGCGGGCCCGACCGTGAGCCTGGCCGACGTCGCCGCCACCTACCGCGCCCGCCTGCCACCGGGGTCGCTGGGCGAGCTGCGCATCGACCCGCTGGATCGCACCGGTCTCCCCGTGGTCGCCGCCGACTGGTCCGGACCGGGCCAACCGCCGTTCTCCTCCTTCGGCTACGGCACGACACCGGACCAGGCGACGGTCGGCGCCCTCGGGGAGATGGCCGAGTCGGTGCTGCTGACCGCGCACCTGACCCGGCTGCCCCGGCGGTCGGGCACCCGTGCGCAGTTGGTCGCCGAGCTCGGGGCCGACCACGTGGCCGACCCGCTCACCCTGACCCTGCCTGCAGGCAGCCCCTACACCCCCGACCTACCTCTGCAGTGGCTGGCGATGACACGCTGGCGAACGGGGCAGCAGGTGTGGGTCCCCGCCGAGTTCGTCGCCTGCCGGGCCGCTGACCTGCCCGGCGACAGCCCGCCCGGTGGGTGGCTGACCACTCCGGTCACCAACGGCCTCGGCGCCGGTGACAGCGTCGTACGGGCGCTGTCGCATGCGCTGCTGGAGCTGGTGCAGCGCGACGGGAACACCGTGTCGCTGCGTGCGCTGGAGCAGGGGACACTCCTGGACTGCTCCTCGATCGGTGACCCGTCGGTGCGGGCGGTGCTGGACGGGCTGGCCCGGGTGGGGCTGGACCCGCAGGTGCGGCTGGCCTCCACCGAGTTCGCCGTCGTCGTGCACGTGACCGCCCGCGACGCCGACCCCGGCGCCCCGGCCCTGGCGGTCACCGGTTGCGGTGAGGGCGCCCACCCGGACCGCGACGTCGCGATCGCCAAGGCCGCGCAGGAGTTCGCCGCGTCGCGGGTGCGCAAGGTGTTCGCCCACGGGTCCCTGGACGCGGTCCGCGCCCTGGACGCCGGCTACCTCGACCGGGAGCTGGAACGCCCCCTGCCGGAGCAGGAGCAGCGCTCTCTGGAGGCGATGACGGCCTGGTCGCGGCTGAGTGCCCCGGAGCTGACCGGCCTGCTGGACCCCGTTGTCCTGGCGGTGCACCGGACCGTCCCGGTGCAGGACCTGCCGACGGTCCCGACCGGCTCCGTCGACGACCCGAGAGCGCTGCTCGCACTCGTGCTGGAACGGTTGTCCGGGTTCGACGTCCTGGTGCTCCCGGTGGTGTCCATCGGACCGGACGGTCGGCAGGTGACGGTGGTCAAGGCACTGGTGCCCGGGTTGGAGGTCGAGACACTGTCCTACCTACGGATCGGGGAGCGGGTGCTGCACCGGCTGCTGGACCGCGGCAGCCCGCTGGTGGGGCTGGGGCCGGCGGGCGGGTCGCGGCTGCCGGTGCGCCTGGCCGCCGAGGCCGCCGACCGGATCGGCGGCCCGGCGTGGCTGGACCGGGCGGTGGTCGCCTCGACGGTCGGGCCGCTCTACCCGCTCTACCGCGAGCCGACCCGGCACGCCGTCCCCCGCCTCGCCGGCTGACCCCCGCCTCCCAGAGCCCCGCCTCCCAGAGCCCCGCCTCCCAGAGCCTGCCCGGGTCGGCGCGGACACCGACCGGGCCGACCCGGGCACTGCCGTACAGCGAAAGCCACCAGTACGCCCGGACCGACGTCCGTGTTGCCCCCCGCTGTACGGCGGTGTCCGGCCGACACGCACACCGGGGCAGCGCCGGGGCTGCCCGCCCGGCCGTCCCCGGACACTGCCGTACAACGGAACGGCCTGGACGGCGCCGACCGGAGCCCGGACGGTGCTGAGGTGTTCAGGAGTGTCCGCTCGACGCCGTGGGATCAGGTCGGAGCGGATCGGGCCGGACAGCACGAACCGGCCTCAGAGCTCGAGGTCCTCCAGCATGTCGGTGACGAGAGCAGCGATCGCGGACCGCTCGGATCTCGTCAGCGTGACATGGGCGAACAGCGGGTGACCCTTCAGCTTCTCCACCACCGCGACGACTCCGTCGTGCCGGCCGACCCGCAGGTTGTCGCGCTGGGCGACGTCGTGGGTCAGCACCACCCGCGAGTTCGACCCGATCCGCGACAGGACCGTCAGCAGGACGTTGCGTTCCAGGCTCTGCGCCTCGTCGACGATCACGAACGCGTCGTGCAGCGAGCGGCCACGGATGTGGGTGAGCGGCAACACCTCGAGCAGGCCGCGGTCGACGACCTCGTCCACCACCGCGGGCGAGGCGATCGCGGACAGGGTGTCGAACACCGCCTCCGCCCAGGGGTTCATCTTCTCGTTCTCCCCGCCCGGCAGGTAGCCGAGGTCCTGGCCACCGACCGCGTACAGCGGGCGGAAGACGATCACCTTGCGGTGCTGGCCGTGCTCCATCACCGCTTCCAGCCCGGCACACAGCGCCAGCGCGGACTTGCCGGTCCCGGCGCGACCGCCCAGGGAGACGATGCCGATGTCGGGATCCATCAGCAGGTCCAGGGCGACCCGCTGCTCCGCGGAGCGGCCCTGCAGCCCGAAGGCGTCCCGGCCGCCGCGGACCCGGCGGACCCGCTTGTCCACGGTCACCCGGCCCAGCGCCGACGTGCCGTCGGCCGCGATCACGGTCACCCCGGTGTGGCAGGGCAGGTCCCGCGCCCCGGCGACGTCGGCGACCTCCCCGGTCAGCAGCGACTCCACCTCCTCGCCGGTACCGGTGACCTCCGCCATCCCCGTCCAGCCGGATTCCACGGCGAGCTCCGCCCGGTACTCCGCGGCCGGCAGACCGCACGCGGCGGCCTTGACCCGCATCGGCAGGTCCTTGCTGACCAGGGTCACGTCATGGCCGTCGGCGGCGAGGTTGCGCGCGACCGCCAGGATCCGGCTGTCGTTGTCCCCGAGGCGGAAGCCGGCAGGCAGCACGGCGGGGTCGGCGTGGTTGAGCTCGACCCGCACGGTCCCGCCCGAGTCACCCACCGGCAACGGCACGTCGAGCCGGCCGTGTTCGATGCGCAGGTCGTCCAGCAGCCGCAACGCCGACCGGGCGAAGTAGCCGAGTTCCGGGTGGTGCCGCTTGGCCTCGAGCTCGGTGACGACCACCAGGGGGAGGACGACCTCGTGCTCGTGGAACCGCCGGATCGCCTGGGGGTCGGCCAGCAGGACGCTGGTGTCCAGGACGTAGGTGCGGCGCGTGTCCGGGTGTGCCACGTCAGCTCCTCGTCCGGCCCGCCGCGCCGAGGCACCGGCGGGACCGGTGCTCAGGGGGTGGGCCGGGAGGGTGTCCGTCCCCGTGCCGACGCCCACCGGCCACCGGGTGACGTGGCCACCCTGACGGCTGGAACGGTCGTTCCCACGAAGCGGCCTCCCGGAGCGACCGGTGCCCCCGGTCGACTGACACCGACGCTAACCGAACCCAACGCCCGGGGCCCTCTGCTCCCCCGGTCCGGACGAGGTGTCGTCGCTGGAGCCGCTCAGGTCCACCGCTGGCGCGCCGATCGACACGTCGTGGAGCCGACGGTGCAGACGGCGGTGGCGCTGCGGGCCTCGGTGGCGCTGCGGGCCTCGGTGTCGATCGCGGGACAGACCACCGAGCAGGCGGTGGTCGAGAGCCTGGTCACCGCGTCGCGGGCGCTGACGGGTGCGGGCTACTCGGCTGCCCTGCTGGTCGGCCCGGACGGCTCCCCGACCGCGCTGGCCCACCAGGGCATGACGGCCGCTCAGGTCGCGGCGCTGCCGCACCTGCCCCGACCCGTCGGGCTCATCGCGTCGGTGCTGACCGGGCAGACGCTGCGGCTGGAACGGATGGGTGAGCACCCGGACTCGGTCGGGTTCCCCGGCGGCCACGCGCCGATGGACGCCTTTCTCGGGATCCCTGTCACCGTGGGCGGCCGGGTGCTCGGCGGCCTGTTCCTGACCCGCTCCCCCGGTCAGCCCGACTTCGACGACGAGGACCAGGCCGTCGCGATCGCCCTGGTGGAGCAGGCCGGCGCCGCGGTGGGCGCCCTGCAGGGGGCCGCCGCGGCGCGCGAGCTGCTCGACGGACTGGGGTTGACCACCGAACGCGGCTCGGACTCCGGCGCGCACGGGCACGACTCCCCGGTGATCCGGCGGCTGCTCGCGACCGCCCGCACGGTGCTCGGGATGGACCTCACCTTCCTGTCCCGGATCGAGGGCGGGACGCAGACCTTCACCACCGTCGACGCCGGGGACGGCGCGCCGCCGCTGGCCGAGGGGACCACCACCGACGCCGCCGACGGGTACTGCACGCTGATGCTCGACGGCCGGATCCCGGCGGCCGTCCCCGACGTCCGCGGCCACGCCCGACTGGGCGGGATGGCGGTGACCGCAGACCTCGGGATCGGCGCCTACTGCGGTGTGCCGGTCACCCTGCCCGACGGCACCGTGTACGGATCCCTGTGCGGTCTGGGCTCCGCGGCCACCACCGCCCCGACCAGCGCACAGCTGGCGGCCATGGGCACGATCGCGGACCTGGTCGGTGCCCGCCTGCAGGTCGAGCAGGACCACACCCGGGCCCGCCAGGGCCGCCGGGACGGCTTGACCTCGCTGCTCGCGGGGACACGCAGCCGGATCGTGCTCCAGCCGATCCTCGACCTCACCACCGACCGGGTCGCCGGTTTCGAGGCGCTCTCCCGGTTCACCGACGTCACCGGGGCGCCATGGCGCCCGGACCACGTGTTCGCCGAGGCCGCAGGCATCGGACTCGGGGTCCACGCCGAACTGGAAGCCGCCCGGGCCGCTCTCGCCCTGGTGGGTGACCTCCCGACCGGCACCTACCTCTCGGTCAACCTGTCCCCCGCAGCCGCGTGCGACCCCGGCGCCTACGACCTGCTCGCCCGCCAGCCGCTGGACCGGATCGTGCTCGAACTGACCGAGCACGAACAGATCCAGGACTACGCCACCGTCCTGCACGCCCTCGCCGGACTCCGCGGGCGCGGACTCCGCCTGGCCATCGACGACACCGGCTCCGGGTTCGCGGGCCTGCAGCACCTCGCGACCCTCGACCCCGACCTGATCAAGCTCGACACAGCGTTCGTCCGCGACATCCACCGGAACCCGGCGCGCCGGGCCGTGGCCCGAGCGGTCATCGGGTTCGCCGCCGACGTCGGCGCCGACCTGATCGCCGAAGGCATCGAGACCGGCGCCGAGCTGCACCAGCTCAGGCAGCTCGGCGTCACCCTCGGCCAGGGCTACCTGCTCGCCCACCCCGCACGACCGGACGAACTGTTCGGTCACCGCGCCGACGCAGCCGTCGGGTGACGGTCCGCGTCCACCGCCGGTCCGCGTCGACCGCCGGTCAGGTGCCGAAGCGGCGGTGGCGCTGGGCGTAGGACCGCAACGCCCGTAGGAAGTCGACCTTCCGGAACGCCGGCCAGTACGCCTCGCAGAAGTACAGCTCCGAGTGCGCGGACTGCCAGAGCAGGAAGCCGCTCATCCGCTGCTCACCCGACGTCCTGATGATCAGGTCCGGGTCGGGCTGGCCACGGGTGTACAGGTGTTCGGAGATGTGCTCGACGTCCAGGACGTCCGCGAGCTCCTCGATGGTCGTCCCGGCACGGGCGTGCTCCTGCAGCAACGACCGGACGGCGTCGGCGATCTCCCGGCGGCCGCCGTACCCGATCGCGACGTTGACCATCATCCCCGAGCGGTCCAGCGTCGAGTCCGCGGCAGCCTTGAGCGACAGCGCGGTCTCCACCGGCAGCAGGTCCAGGGACCCCATGGGGTTCAACCGCCAGCGCCCGGTCGCCGCGAGCTCCCGCACGGTCGTGTCGATGATCTCCACCAGGCCGGCGACCTCGGCCGGCGAGCGCGACAGGTTCTCCGTGGACAGCAGCCAGATCGTCACGACCTCGACGCCGACCTCGTCGCACCACTCCAGCAGCTCCCGGATCCGGCCCGCGCCGGTACGGTGCCCGTGCAGGTCGGTGCCGCCCACGGAGCGCGCCCAGCGGCGGTTCCCGTCGAGCATCACCCCGACGTGGCGGGGCACCCGGTCACGGTCGACCCCGGCGGCGAGTCGTCGACCGTAGAGGCGGTAGGCGAGCCGGCGCACGGACTCACGGTCGACCGGCGGCCTGCCCGGCGTCCTGATCACGTAGCCTCCCCACCCCTCGCCCGAAGGTAGCGGGTCACACCGGCCGCCACGCCGGTACCTCGCCGATACCCTGGATCCGCGCATGCCGGGCCTCGTGGGCGCCGTCGTCGGGAGGACCCGCATGACCGAGCAGTCGCTGGCGGACCGCGTCCCCGCCTCGGCGCCCGTGCCCGGATCCGGGAGCGCGACGGAGACCACCAGCGGGACGGGGACCGGGACCGGCACGCCGCGGCTTCGCGGTCTGCTGCACGCGGCGGCGTTCCCCCCGGCGTTGATCGCCGGGATCCTGCTGGTCGCCCTGGCACCGACCGAACGGGGACGACTGTCGATCGCGGTGTTCACCGTGACAGCGGGCCTGCTGTTCGGGGTCAGCGCGCTCTACCACCGTGGGCGCTGGCCACCGCGGACCCGGGCGTTGCTGCGACGCTTCGACCACTCGAACATCTTCCTGCTCATCGCCGGCACCTACACGCCGCTGGCGGTGACGCTGCTGGACCGGCGCGCGGCGTCGACCCTGTTGACCCTGGTGTGGACCGGCGCGGTCCTCGGTGTCGCGTTCCGGGTCGCCTGGATCGGGGCTCCGCGGTGGCTCTACGTCCCGGTGTACCTGGCGTTGGGGTGCGCGGCGCTGTTCTGGATCCCCGCCTTCCACCGCACCGGGGGGACGGCGGTGGTCGTGCTCATCGCGGCCGGTGGCCTCTGCTACGTGGTCGGTGCGCTGGTCTACGGCTTCCGACGCCCCGACCCGTCCCCGCGGTGGTTCGGCTTCCACGAGATCTTCCACACCGCAACCGTGCTCGGGTTCACCGCGCACGTGGTCGCGGTCGGCCTGGCGGCCCGGGCCGTCACGGCCTGAGCCCGACCGGCGCCCGTTCCGGCGGCTGCGCCAGCTCGGCGGCCAGGTCCGCCGGTGCGGTGACCGGCCGGTGGCAGAGGAAGCCTCGGCACACGTGCGCGGCCGCGCGGCCGTCGACCATCGGCCGGCCGGCGAGCAGTGGGAGGCCCGGGGAGTCGGGTTCGCCGATCACGACCACCGCGCCCGCCGACGGTGCCCGCCACGCGACGCCGGCCAGGGCCCTGCGCAGCGGGTCCCCGTCCGGTCCGACGACGGCGATCTCGACCGGGCCGGCGAGCAGGCCCTCCGCCACGGACAGGCCCCAGGCCACGGCGCGCGGAGCCTGCCCGGCCAGGGCTGCCGTCGGTGCCAGGGCCGCCGCCGCCGCCTCGCGGTGCCGTCGCGACCCGGTCGCGGCAGCGTAGGAGAGCAGTGCTCCAGCTGCCAGGTTGGTCCCCGACGGGGTCGGTCCGTCCACGGGGTCCCGGGGGCGGCGGGGCAGCCCGCTGGCGGCGTGACTGTCCGCGGCCGTGTCGGCGAAACCGCCGGCGCCGTCGCCGAACCGGTCCAGGACGTCCTCCAGCAGACCTCCTGCCCGGTCCAGCCAGTCGCCGTCCCCCGTCGCCCCGGCCAGGGTGACCAGCGCCCCGGCGAGTGCGGCGACGTCCTCCAGGACGGCGTCGGCGGTGCCGGGCCGCCCGTCGCGGGAGGTGCGCAGCAGCCGTCCCCGCACCGTGGTGTTGGTGGCCACCAGGAGGCGCGCGGCCTCGAGGGCCGCCGCGGTCCACGCCGGCTCGTCGAACACCGCGCCCGCGCGGACCAACGCGTCCACCGCGAGCGCGTTCCACGCGGTGACGACCTTGTCGTCCCGGGCCGGCTGGGGCCGCTCACGCCGCGCGGCCAGCAGCCGCGCGCACACGTCGTCGAACCGGGAGGCGTCGGCCGGTGTCCCACCGGGCAGTCGGAGGGTGGAGGTGCCGTGCTCGAAGGTGCCCTGCCCGGTCACCCCGAAGAGCCCGGCCGCCCAGGCGCCGTCCGCCGCACCGAGGACGTCGGCCAGCTGCGCCGGGGTCCAGACGTAGGTGGCGCCCTCGATCCCGTGGACGGTGCCGTCCGCGGCGGGGACGGGGGTGTCGGCATCCAGGCTCGCGGCGAACCCGCCCTGCGGCGTGCGCAGGTCGGTGAGCAGGAACCGGGCGATCCCGCGGGCGAGCCGGGCGACCTCGGGGTCCCCGCTGGCCACCCAGGCCCGGGTGGCCACCCGGAGCAGGAGGGCGTTGTCATACAGCATCTTCTCGAAGTGCGGGACCACCCAGGCGCGGTCGACGGAGTACCGGGCGATCCCCCCGGCGAGCTGGTCGTGGATGCCGCCGCGCGCGATGGCGGTCAGGGTCGCGTCCGCCATCGCCGCCGACGTCACCGAACCGGTCCGGGCGGCGTGGTCGCGCAGGAACTCCAGCACGGTCGAGGGCGGGAACTTCGGGGAGCGGCCGAAGCCGGGGTGGTCGGGGTCGAAGTCGGGGACCAGCGCGGCAGCCGCCCTGTCCAAACCCGTTTCGTCCAACCCCGCCCCGTCCGACCCCGCCCTGCCCAGGCCGTTCCCCTCGACGAGAGCGCCGCTCTCGACCGGATCGGTCTCCGTCGCGGCGAGGGCGTCGGCGATCCTGCCGGCCGTCGCGACGATCTCCCCCCGGTCGGCCGCCCAGGCACCGGAGACCGCCTGCAGCAGGTGGGGAAACGACGGCATCCCGTGCGCCGGCCGGGGCGGGTAGTAGGTGCCGCAGTGGAACGCGGCGCCCTCGGGGGTGGCGAAGACCGTCATCGGCCAGCCCCCGGACCCGGTCAGCGCGACGGTCGCCTGCATGAACACGGCATCGACGTCCGGACGTTCCTCGCGGTCCACCTTCACCGGGACGAAGTGCGCGTTGACGAACTCCCCGACCGCCGGGTCCTCGAACGACTCGTGCGCCATCACGTGGCACCAGTGGCAGGCGGCGTAGCCGATCGAGACCAGCAGCGGGACGTCGCGCCGGACTGCCTCGGCCAGTGCGGACGGGCCCCACTCCTGCCAGTCCACGGGGTTGTCGGCGTGCTGGCGCAGGTAGGGACTGGTGCTCCCGGCGAGGCGGTTGGTCACCCGGTCACCGTCGCACGGGTCCCGACCCGGGCCGCTCAGGGACCACGGCGACGGCCCGGCCGCGCCGGCTTCGCCGCGTCCGGGCGGGGGACGGCAGCTCCGGGAGTCGGGTGCCCGGGCGGGCCGGCCGCTGCGTCCCGGGGTCCGGACCCGTCGTCGAAGTCGATCCGGCGCATCTGCCGGCCCATCGACCGGATCAACAGGAACAGCCCGACGCCCAGCGCGATGACGATCCAGAACGCGACGGCCCCCGGGCCGACGTGGTTGGGGTTGTCGCCGGGGTTGCCCAGCGAGGCCGGCCCGGGTGAAGCGGGTCCCGGTGACGCGGCCGCCAGCAGCACCAGAGCGGTGCTCACACGCCCGGGCCCCGGAGGCCGGCGAACAGGTCGTCCTCGGGGGCGGCCGCGGGCACGAGGCTGTCCACCAGCTGGAAGTCCTCTGTCGGCCAGGTCTGGCGCTGGACGTCGAGGGGCACGCTGAACCAGCCGCTGTCCGGGTCGATCTGCGTGGCGTGGGCGATCAGCGCCCGGTCGCGGGTCTCGAAGAAGTCCCCGCACGGGACGCGCGTGGTCACCAGCGTGTCCGGGTCCGGGGTGAGCTCGGCGCCCTCGTTCTCGGCCTCGTCCAGCCATTCCTTGACCCGGTCCGCGTACGGCGACTCGATCCCCGACTCCAGCAGGGACTCGTGCATCGCGATCAGTCGCGCCCGGCTGAAGGATCGGTGGTAGTAGAGCTTGCTGGGCTGCCAGGCCGGGCCCGCGTCCGGGAACCGGGCCGGGTCGCCGACGGCCTCCCAGGCGGCGACCGTCACCTCGTGGGTCCGGATGTGGTCCGGGTGCGGATACCCACCGGACTCGTCGTAGGTGGTCACCACGTGCGGTCGCAATCGGCGCAGCTCCCGGACCAGCGCCCCCGTGGACTCCTCCAGCGGTACCAGGGCGAAGCAGCCCGGCGGCAGCGGTGGCTTGGGGTCGCCCTCCGGAAGGCCGGAGTCGACGTAGCCCAGCCACACCTGGTCGACGCCCAGGATCCGGGCGGCCTCGGCCATCTCCGCACGGCGGACCGCGATGAGGTTCTCGGCGACCTCGGGGCGGTCCATCTTCGTGTTGAGGATCGAGCCGGCCTCGCCGCCGGTGCACGTCACGACGGTCACCTGCACCCCCTCGGCGGCGTACCGCGCGGAGCTCGCCGCACCCTTGCTGGACTCGTCGTCGGGGTGGGCGTGGACGTGCACCAGTCGCAGCGGGCCGGCGCCGACGGGGCCGGGGACCCGCGTGTCGCCCGTCGTGCCGGGGTCGGTCGCGGCCGCCGGGCTGGTGCCCTCCGGGCCGGTCGAGTCGAACATGGTCGTCACCGGGTCGTTCCCCCACCTCTGCGGTCGCCTGCGGGTCCGTGCGGGCCTGCAGGACCATGGTGACGTGCCCGGGCCCTCCTCCCCCACCCCCCACCGCTTCGACGGCACCGGGGCGACCGTCGGGGCGGATGTGGACGACGGCGAGGACGACGACGACGACGACGGCGAGGACGACCTGCCGTTCCGGGCGGGCGTCTGGGACCGCGACCTGCTGGTCTCCCGGTACGGCCCGCGCCGGGCGGGGGAGCTGCTGACGCTGGTGGGCGGCCGGCCGGCGCCGCACCGGCGGGTCGGCGTCGTCCCGGCGGTGCTGGCCGTCCTGGTCGCGATCGGGCTGACCTACGCCGTCTGGGCCCACCGGTCCGCGGGCACCGGGACCGTCGGCGCCACGCTCATCCGGATCGAGACCGACTCCGACCACTCGGTGGTGGTCACCTGGACCATCAGTCGGGACCCGGGCACCACCGTGTCGTGCGAGGTGACCGCCACCGACGGCCAGGGCGCGGACGTCGGACTGAACGCGGTCACGGTCTCGCCGGGCCCGGACCGGGCCACCCAGCTGATCACCCAGGTGCAGACCACCCGCCGCGGCCTCGACGCGACCGTCGACCGCTGCCGGCGCGTCACACCGGCCCACGCCGCGACGCCGGGCGGGGCCGGTTGAGGGCCGCCGTTGTTACCGTCGGCACCACGGTGGACCTCACCGGTGCTCGACACCTGACCACCCGCCCCGCACGTCCACCCGACACAGGCCGGCACGACGACGCGCCGAGCCGCTGAGGAGACCACCGTGACGCAGACACACCAGGGTCAGACGCCCGCCGAGATGCGGGCGGCGGCGCTCCAGCCGGTGTGGCTGACACAGGAGGCCTTCGACCGGCTGCAGGCCGAGTTCGCGCAGCTGTCCGGCCCGGGCCGGGTGGAGATCGCCCGGATCATCGAGGAGGCCCGCGCCGAGGGCGACCTGCGGGAGAACGGCGGCTACGTGGCGGCGCGCGAGGAGCAGAGCAAGCGCGAGGGCCGCATCCGTCAGCTGGACGCGATGCTGCAGCGGGCCAAGGTCGGGGTCCCCCCCGCCGATGCGGGTGTGGTCGCGCCCGGGTCCAGGGTGACCGCGAGGTTCGTCGGCGACGACGAGGTGGTCACCTTCGTGCTCGGGTCCCGCGAGGTGATGGGCCTGGACGACTCCGTCGACCTGGACGTCTACTCCCCGCAGTCCCCGCTGGGGTCCGCGGTGAACGGCCACACCGCCGGGGACCGGGTGAGCTACACCACCCCGACCGGGCGGTCGATGGAGGTCGACGTCCTCGACGCGGCGCCGTTCACCGGCTGACGTGCTCCTCTCCGACCGGGACATCAGGTCCGCGCTCGCCGACGGCAGGGTCGACCTGGAGCCACACGATCCCGAGATGGTGCAACCGTCCAGCGTGGACGTGCGGCTGGACCGTTGGTTCCGGCTGTTCGACAACCACCGGTACGGGCTGATCGACCCCTCGGTGGACCAGCCGGAGCTGACCCGGCTGGTGGAGGTCGAACCCGGGGACACCTTCGTGCTGCACCCCGGCGAGTTCGTCCTCGGGTCGACCTACGAACGCGTCGCGCTGGCCGACGACATCGCGGCCCGGCTGGAGGGCAAGTCCAGCCTCGGGCGCCTCGGGCTGCTGACGCACTCGACCGCAGGCTTCATCGATCCCGGCTTCAGCGGTCACGTGACCCTCGAGTTGAGCAACGTCGCGACCCTGCCCATCAGGCTGTGGCCGGGAATGAAGATCGGCCAGCTGTGCTTCTTCACGCTGTCCAGCCCCGCGGAGCACGCCTACGGATCCGCCCGGTACGGCTCGCGCTACCAGGACCAGCGCGGCCCGACGGCCAGCCGGTCGGCACGGAACTTCCACCGCACCACGGTCTGATCGGAGCGGTTCGCACCGCGGTCCCCCCGCGCCCGCCCGCGCTCCCGCCGTCGCGGACCCGGACGTGACCTGATCGTGACGGTCCGAGGCGTCCGGCGGGGAATCCGCCCACCCGGACCCCACGAGCAGGTGCGCCGAGCCGGGTGGTGACGGCCCGCAGACCTTCGGTGACATTCACGCAATGAGCGGTACTCCGCGTTCATATGCGTTGACGAAACGCTGATCATCGCGGTCATTCACCACCACAAGGTCACGGAACGTTGACTGCCCGTGTTGTTCACAGCAGGCTGTCCGCCGCCGACAACACCCCTATGGTGATGACACCGCACGGATGGACTCCCAGACGGGCGCGTGCATCGAGGGCGGACGTGCTCCGCCCCTCGTCCCTGCCTCTCCACCGGGACCCTCCTGCTGTTCTTCGTCAGACCCAATCGACGGGCGCCACCGCGATGACCCAGCTGTTCCACACCGTCCTCTGGGCGGTCATCACCCTTGCCAGTCCGATCCTGACCGCCATCGCTGTGATGACCTGTTCCTCGATGTGCTACGCGTGGCGATCCCCCGAGACGATGGCATCCACCGGTTTCGCGCGCGTTCGACGCCGGATCACCCACTCCTTTTCCGTGATCGTGCCGATCCGCGACGAGGCGGAGCACGTCGTCCGGGCCACCGTCGACCGACTGATGGCCCAGGGTGCCGCTGAGCTGCAGATCGTGATCTCCGTGGGCTTCGACGACGTGGACACCGTCGCCGTCGCGCACCGCATCGCCGCGGACCACAGCGCGTTCGTGTCGGTGTCGGTGAACCACGACCGGGTCAGGAACAAGCCGCGCCAGCTGAACACGGCACTGAACGACTGCCGGGGCGACGTCGTCGGAATCTTCGACGCGGAGTCCCTCGCGGCACCCGGACTGATCGCCGAGGTCGACGCCGTCTTCGCGGACCCAGGGGTGGATGCCGTCCAGGGCGCCGTCCAGCTCGTCAACTACCGCGACTCCTGGTTCGCCCTGCACAACTGCCTGGAGTACTACTTCTGGTTCCGATCCCGTCTGCACCTGCAGGCACGGAAGGGCTTCATCCCCCTCGGGGGCAACACCGTGTTCATCCGGCGTCACGTTCTGGTCGACATGGGCGGGTACGACGCCGAATGCCTCGCCGAGGACTGCGAGCTCGGTGTCCGGCTCTCCTCCGCCGGCAAGAGGATCGCCGTCCGCTACGACGCGGCACTCGCGACCTCGGAGGAGACCCCCGGTTCTCTCGGCGGGCTCATCCGACAACGCACCCGTTGGGACACGGGCTTCATGCAGGTGGCCCGGAAAGGGCTGTGGCGTGCGCTGTCGACCCGGCGCCTGCGCATCCTCGCGGCGTACACGCTCGCGCAGCCGTTCCTCCAGGCGTTCACCGGGCTTGTCATCCCCGTCTCGATCATCGCTGCGGTCACCGGGCACGCACCACTGTGGGTGGCCCTGATCAGCTTCGCGCCGGCTCTGCCCACGCTGCAGATGGCGGCGTTCCAGCTCGCCGGGCTCCACGAGTTCGGGCGGGAGTTCGGGTTCCGGATCCGCCTGTGGGACCACGTGCGCCTCACCGTGAGCACGCCGGTCTACCAGGTGGTGCTCGCGATCGCGGCTCTTCGCGCCGTCGTGCGGTTCCGCCGCGGCAACTTCGCCTGGGAGAAGACGTCGCACACCGGGTCCCACCTCGACCTCGTGCCCGACGTGAGCCCGGCCCTGACCCGGACCGGTGCGCTGACCGAGGCCACCGCGCTGAGCACGTCCACCGGTCTGAACCAGCCCTTCCCGGTGGGCGGTGACGTCCGGTGACGACCGTGCCGAGCGTCCGGGTGCTGGAGCGCGTCGTCGCCGACCGCCCGACCGGGAGGTCTCCCGACGGCTCCACCGGCACCGGCCCGGCCGGTCAGCGGCGACTGGGGGTCTGGAGCCGACCTGGTGCCCTCAGCACCGACAGGTGGTCCGTCCTGGCGCTGATGGTGGCCGTGGCGGTCGTCGTCGGTGTCGGGTCGGGCCGTTTCCCCGCGTTGGCCGACGACGAGGGGACCTACGTCGCCCAGGCCTGGGCGGTCCGCCACGGCTCCCTGGCCCACTACACCTACTGGTATGACCATCCGCCCTTCGGCTGGCTGCAGCTCGCGCTGCTGGGCTGGCTGCCCTCAGCCCTTCACCTGGGCGGCGGCGCGGTGGCCGACGTCCGGCTCGTGATGGTCGTCGTCGCCGTCCTCGACGTCCCGCTGCTGTTCTCCCTGGCGCGGCGCCTGCGCATCGGGCGCGTGCTCTCGCTGGCGTGCACGGCCCTCTACGCGTTCTCCCCGCTGACCGTCACGCTCAGCCGCCAGGTCTACCTGGACTCCCTGGCCGTGCCGTGGGTCCTGGGGGCGTTCGTCCTCGCGTTGTCCCCCCGCCGCCACCAGTGGCACCAGGTGGCCGCGGGGGCCGTGTTCGCCGGGGCGGTGCTCACCAAGGAGACCACGTTCGTCCTGTTGCCCGCGCTGCTGTGGATGCTCCTGCGGGCGGCCGGCCCCCGGATGCGGGCGATGACCGTCACCAGCTTCGCCATCCCCTTCTCCCTCGTCGCGAGCCTGTACCCACTGTTCGCAGCGCTGCGCCGCGAACTCCTCCCCGGACCCGGCCACGTCAGCCTGATCGGTGCGCTGCGGTTCCAGCTGTTCACCCGGGCCGGTTCGGGGGCCCTGTGGGACGGCGGCTCGGCGCGCCACGACCTCGTCGCCGACTGGCTGCGCCAGGACCGGTGGTTGATCGGCCTGGGTGTGGTCGGAGCAGTGCTCGCGCTGACGTGGCGCCCGGGACGGCCCGTGGCGCTGGCCGTGCTCCTCATGGCCGCTCCGGTCGTCAAGCCCGGCGGCTACCTGCCGGCGATGTACGTCACGGTGGCGCTGCCGCTGCTGGCACTGGCGGCGGCCGCCGGCGCGACAGCCGTCCAGATCCACCTCCGCGACCGGCGCCGCGCCGTGGTGGCCGCCGGGGCCGTCGCCGCCGTCGGCCTCGGACTGGTGGTCGCGCCCGGCTACGCCGCCGCGGACGCCGCCCTCATGACCACCGATGCCAACGCCCCGCACCGGGCGGCCGACGCCTTCGTCGACACGTTCCTGCCCCGGACCGCGACCGTCATGGTGGACGACTCCTACTGGGTGGACCTCGTCGACCACGGCTGGAGCGGCCAGTGGAACGGCGGGACCGTCTGGTACTACAAGCTCGACCTGGACAGCGCCGCGGTGACCCAGATGCCAGGCGGGTGGCGGGATGTCGACTACGTCGTCGTCTCCCAGCAGCTGCGACAGGACCTGACCACCCAGCGCCTGCCCCAGACGGCCCTCGCCATGAACCACTCGAGGTTGATCGCCTCGTTCGGCGACCTGTCCGAGAGGGTCGACGTGCGCGAGGTGGACAACGGCAGGCCGCACCCGAAGCTGCCCGGCTACCGGACCTTCCTCCCGGGGACCACACCCGCTCCCGCCGGCGACCCCGTGCCGCCGCCGGCAGCCGTCCGGACACCCGGCCCGGCACGGACGCCCGCGCCCACTCGGCCGGTGGACCCCGCTCCGACGTTCCTCGGCCCGCTGCCGGCTGCGCCGACGTACCCGGCGTTCCCGTCCGGAACCGCCGTTCCGGGCGCCGTCCCGTCGGTGTCGCGATGAGCCCGGGACCCGCGAGCCCCACCACCCCGCCATCCGGCACAGGAGCCCCCATGACCAGACCCACGACGCGAACCCGACCCGTCGCGCGCCGGCCGCTGACCCGGCTGGTCCTGCTGGTCGTCGCCCTCGGGACCGTCTCCGCAGGTCTCACCGGAGTCCGCCCGCCCACCGCGGCGGCGGTACCCCCAGGGACTGCCGCTGCAGCAGCGGCCGCGGCGCCCAACCTGGTCACCAACCCCGGACGTGAGACCCGGACCGGGGCGGACGCCAGCTGCTGGTCGTTGATCGGGCTGGGCAACAACACCGTCTCCGCGACCTCCTCGACCGGGACCGCCGGAGCCCACAGCGGTACCTGGGGCCAGCGGATCGACATCTCCGCCTACGGCACCGGGGACCGCAAGTGGATGGGGACCGAGACGACGGCCTGCGCCTCGAACGTCACGCCCGGCCACACCTACGCGGCGAGCACCTGGTACCACGCGACCACCGCGAAGCTCTCGATCACCGTCTTCGTCCACGCGGCCGCCGGCTGGTCGTACTGGACAGAGCTGACCTCGCTGCCGGCGAGCACCAGCTGGACGCAGGCCGGGGGGGCCACCCCGGTCGTGCCAGCCGGGGTGGACCGCCTCGTCTTCGGGGTCTCCATCGCCGGCAACGGCAGCGTCTGGACCGACGACGCCTCCCTGACCGACACGACGCCCGCCCCGGCCCCCACCCCCACGCCGACCCCCACCCCCACGCCGACCCCCACACCGACGGCGACCACCGCCCCGGGTGCCCGGAACCTGGTCACCAACCCCGGATTCGAGACGGCACCGACCGCGGCGGGTGGAACCCCGTCCTGCTGGGAACGCGTCGGGTACGGGAACAGCACCGTCGCCTTCAGCTCCACCTCGGCGGCGGACGCGCACTCCGGGGCGGCAGCCGAACGACTGACGGTCAGCAACCGGGTCGACGGTGACCGCAAGACCCTTCAGTTGGAGAGCGGCGCGTGCGCCCCGGTCGTCACTGCGGGACACCAGTACGACGCGTCGCTGTGGTACCGGGCGACCACGTCGAGCATGGCGATGACGCTGTTCCGGCACACCGCGGCCGGCTGGTCCTACTGGACGGACCTGCGCACCCTGACCGCGACCACCGGGTGGACGAATGCGACCGTCCGGACCCCGGTCGTCCCCGCGGGTACCGACCAGGTCAGCTTCGGGGTGTCCGTGTACGGCAACGGCACGCTGATCACCGACGACTACGCCCTCACCGACGCCGACACCAGCCCGGCCACACCCCCCGGGCCGGCCGCCTGTGTGGCCGACGCGGTGACCTGCGTCAAGGGCCGGTGGGACGTCCTGACCTACCCGGCGGCCGTCCGCGCCGTCCACTCGGTGCTGTTGTCCACCGGCAAGGTCCTGCTGATCGCGGGTTCCGGCAACGACCCGATGGCCTTCGCCGCCGGGACGTTCCGGTCCACGGTCTGGGACCCGGTGGCCGGTACCTTCACCGACGTCCCCACCCCGGACGACCTGTTCTGCTCCGGGCACGTCCAGCTCGCCGACGGCAACGTTCTCGTCGTCGGGGGCAACGCGGCCTACCCGACCGCGGACGGGAAGGTCGGCTACAAGGGGACGAAGACGAGCTTCGTCTTCGACGTCGCCGCGGGCGCGTACCGCCGGGTGAACGACACCAACGCCGGGCACTGGTACCCCTCGGCCACCGCGCTCGGCAACGGCGACGTCCTGAGCCTCGGCGGGCTCAACGAGAACAGTGCGGGCACGGTGGAGACCGAGTACTTCTCCGCCCCGCAGAACCGCTGGCTCCCGCACGACCAGGTCAGGCAGACGTACTCGTTCTGGGGCCTGTACCCCTCGATGGTGCTCATGCAGGACGGGCGGCTGTTCTACACCGGCAGCCACGTGTTCGGCAACGGTCTGGCCGGCACCGGGGCGTCGGTCTACGACTACACCGCCGGCACGATCACCGACGTCCCCGGCCTGCGGGCGAAGGACCAGCGCGACCAGTCCGCCTCGGTCCTGTTGCCGCCGGCGCAGGCGCAGAAGGTCGTCACCCTCGGTGGGGGGAACGTCACCACCAACGTCAACGCGAACCGGCTCACCGACCTCATCGACCTCTCGGCCGCCAATCCCGCCTACATCCCCGGCCCCGACATCCCCCAGGGGACGACGGCCACCGGCGCGCACAGCGGCATGTCGATGACGGATGCGGGCGTCGCACCCGAGACGGGCACCCAGGGGAAGATGTACGCCTCCGCGGTGCTGCTGCCGGACCGGACCGTCCTGGAGACCGGCGGCGCGCTGCACAACCGAGCGGACCCGGTCTACGAGGCCAGCACCTACGACCCGGTGGCCAACGCGTTCACCCCGGTCGCGGTGGACCCGGTGGCGCGCGGCTACCACTCCGAGTCGTTCCTGCTCCCCGACGGCCGGGTCGCCAGTGTGGGGTCCAACCCCGGCGACGGGTCCTTCGAGACCCGGATCTCGCTGTACTCCCCGGGCTACCTGTTCAGGACCGGCGCCCCGTCCGTGACGGCTGTGGCGTCCACCGCCTGGGGGTACGGGTCGGTCCAGCGGGTGACCACCTCCGAGCCCGTGGTGTCCGCCGAGCTGATCCGCCCGGCAGCCGTCACCCACAGCTCGGACCCGAACCAGCGCCTCGTCGACGTGCCGCTCACGGCCAACGCCGACGGGTCCTCCTCCCTGAACCTGACCAGCAACCCCGACCTGGCGCCGCCGGGCTGGTACATGCTCTTCGTCCGCGACGACCAGGGCATCCCGTCGACCGCGAGGTGGGTCCATGTCGGCTGACCGTTCCACCACATCCCACGTCCGGACCGCGCTGGCTGCCGGGACGGTGCTGTTGCTCGCCGGGGGCGCGATCGTCACCGGTGCCGTCCGCGGCGAAGCCGGCCCCGGCCGGGCGGTCCCGAAGCCCGTCGCGTCGGCTCCCCCGCACGTCGTGGCGCAGGCACAGGGGCTCACCGGACGCCGGCACCGGGTCGGAACACCCAGCCAGGTCCCGCTGCCGATCGGCGTCGACGGCTGCAACCACGACTACGGCGTCGTCGGCCAGTGCGTGCCGATCGCGGCCCCGGGCGGGGGCAGGGTCACCTGCGTGGTGCTGAAATGGTCCGGGCTGCTGGACCAGCCGCTGCACGTGGGGCGGGACAGCCTGGCGCTGCTGCCGGCGGGACGGGCGGCCGGGCGGGTGCAGGTGCGCTCCAGCGGGACCTGGCTGCTCGGCTGCTGACCCGGGCCCTGCCGTGGGCCCGGGTCAGGGCGGGACGCCGACCCGGAAACCGGCGGAGCGCAGCCGGCCCAGCACCCGGCGCGCGTGCTCGGGACCGCGGGTCTCGACGGCGACGTCGATGGACACCTCGTCGACCGCCAGGTCTCCGGACACCCGCTGGTGCACCACCTCGAGGACGTTCGCGTCGGCGGCCGCGAGCTCACCGAGCACTCCGACCAGCCCCCCGGGTCGGTCCGGGACGACGATCCGCAGCGACAGGTAACGCCCGGCCGCGGCCAACCCGGACCGGATGATCCGCAGCAGCAGCAGCGGGTCGACGTTGCCGCCGGACACGACCACGACCACCGGTGCCACCAGCCCGGGCACCACACCGTCGAGCACGGCCGCGACCCCCGCGGCGCCGGCGGGTTCCACGACGAGCTTGGCCCGTTCCAGCATCACGAGCACCGCCCGCGCCAGTGCCGCCTCCGAGACGGTCACGACGTCGTCGACGAGGTCCCGGACGAGGTCGAAGGGCACGTCCCCGGGCCGCCCGACGGCGATCCCGTCGGCCATCGTGGCCATCCCCGCCAGCGCCACGGGTGCACCAGCGGCCAGCGACGCGGGCCACGCCGCGGCACCTGCCGCCTGCGCGCCGACCACCCGGACGTCCGGGCGTTGGGACTTCACCGCGGCGGCGATGCCGGCCAACAGGCCGCCGCCGCCGGTGCACACCACGATCGTGGCGACGTCCGGGCACTGCTGGAGGATCTCCAGCCCGACGGTCCCCTGCCCGGCCACGATGTCCGGGTGGTCGAAGGGGTGGACCAGGACCGCCCCGGTGTCCAGCGCGAATGCGCGGGCCGCGACCAGCGCCTCGTCGATCGTCGTACCGGAGCTGATCACGGTCGCCCCGTAGTCCCGGGTCGCGTTCTCCTTGGCGATGGAGGCACCGGCCGGCATGAACACCGTCGCCGGGGCACCGAGCATCCGGGCGGCCAGGGCGACCCCCTGGGCGTGGTTCCCCGCGCTGGCCGCCACCACGCCACGGGCCCGCTCGGCGTCGGTGAGCCGGGCGATGCGGGTGTGGGCACCGCGGATCTTGAACGACCCGGCGCGCTGCAGGTTCTCGCACTTGAGCACCACCGGCCCGCCCGCCAGCTCCGAGAGCAACCGTGAGCCCTGCACCGGCGTGGGAGCGAGGACCCGGGCCAGCGCGGCGTCGGCGGCGCGGATGTCGGCCAGCCACCCCGCTGTGTCCACCGGGGCCCGGCCCGCCGACCCCGGTGGAGCACTGCTCACAGGACTCCGGCCGACCCCGCACCGACCTCGGCGGCGCCCGTCTCCGCCGGCGCGTCCTCGCGACGCCGGCGGGAGAACAACCGGAACCGGCCGCCTGGACTGCGGGTCGGCGCTGGCGGTCGGGGTCCGCGCACGACGGCGACGACCGCCGCCATCACCGGGACCGAGAGCAGCACCCCGACGATCCCGGCCAGGAGCCCGCCGGCGGTGATGGACAGGAAGACCACCAGGGGGTGCAGCCCGACGGCCTTGCCCAGCAGCAGCGGCTGGAGCACGTGGCCCTCGACCTCCACGACCAGCAGCACCCCGAGGAGCATGAGCAGCGCCGTCAACGGGCTCTGCAGCAGCGCCACCAGGACCGCGATGCTGCCCGAGGTCAGCGTCCCCACGATCGGGACGAACGCTCCGACGAAGACCAGTGCCGCCAGCGGGAACGCGAGCGGTACCCGCAGGATCGAGGCGACGACGAACACCCCGACCGCATCGGCGAGGGCCACGACCACCGTCGCTCGGACGTAACCGGTCACCGCGGCGAACGCCCGCCGGCCGGAGCCGTCGAGCACCTCCGTGGCCCGGCCGGGGAACAACCGCGTGACGTAGTCCCACATGCCGCGGCCGTCGGCGAGGAAGAAGAACAGGGTGAACAGCGTGATGATCGTGCCGGTGGCGACGTGGCCGATGGAGGAGCCGACCGACAGCGCGCTGGAGGCCACCCCGCCGCCGCCGCCCGAGGTCAACGTCGACTTGACCCGGTCGTAGGAGGAGGTCAGCTGCGCCTGGGTGATCCCGAACCGGCCGAGGACTCCCTGCAGCTGGTTGAGGGAGTCCCCGACGGAGGCGGTGAGGCTGTCGATGTCGTTGACGATCCGGGTACCGACCAGCGTGCCGAGTCCCCCGATGAACCCGATCAGCAGCAGCAGGGTGATCAGGGCCGCGATGCCGCGGGGCACCCGCAGCCGGCGCAGCCCGTCGGCGACCGGGTACAGGAGCCCGGCCAGCAGCAGCGCGATGGACACCGCGATCGTCAGCTCGGAGACGAAGGTCAGGACGGTGAACGCCACCACCGCCGCGGCGATCAACAGCAGCAGACGCCAGGACCACTCACTCGCCAGGACCAGCCCACGGGGCACGGCGGCCGGGTCGGCTCGGGGACGGATGGGCTCGACGCGCCCGACGGCACGGGGCAGCAGGGGCTCGGTCACCCGGGGAACCGTAGCGAGGCGGGACCCCCTGACGGCCCACCGACGGCACCGGCCGGGCAGGACGCCAGCCCGCCGGGCGCCGCACCGACGCGTCGGCCTACGTTCGCCGGTGTGACCGCCTCCCCCGCCGGCCCCGCCACCGGGCCGACCTCCGTCCCTCCCGTCCCCCCCGTTCCCACCGACCTGCCCACCACGCTGGGTGCCCTCCGCGCGTCCGGCCACGTCCAGCTCACCGTCGCCCAGGAGATCCGGGCCAACCTGGTGGCGCGGATGCGCGACGGGCGTCCCCGCTTCCCCGGCATCGTCGGTTTCGACGACACCGTGCTGCCCGAGGTGGAGCGCGCGCTGCTCGCCGGGCACGACATGGTGCTGCTCGGCGAGCGCGGGCAGGGCAAGACCCGCCTGATCCGGAGCCTGAGCGGGCTGCTGGACGAGTGGACCCCGGCGATCGCCGGCTCGGAGATCAACGAGCACCCCTACAGCCCGTTCACCGCAGCATCGGTACGCCGGGCGGTGGAGTCCGGGGAGGACCTGCCCGTGGTGTGGCGGCACCGCTCGGAGCGCTACGCGGAGAAGCTCGCCACGCCCGACACCTCCGTCGGGGACCTGGTCGGGGACGTGGACCCGGTGCGGGTGGCCGAGGGGCGTTCGCTCGGGGATCCGGAGACCGTCCACTACGGCCTCGTCCCACGCACCAACCGGGGGATCTTCGCGGTCAACGAGCTGCCCGACCTGGCCGAGCGGATCCAGGTGGCGCTGCTCAACGTGCTGGAGGAGCGGGACATCCAGGTCCGCGGCTACTCCCTGCGGCTGCCGCTGGACGTGCTCGTGGTCGCCAGCGCCAACCCGGAGGACTACACCAACCGCGGCCGGATCATCACCCCGCTCAAGGACCGGTTCGGCGCGGAGATCCGCACCCACTACCCGCTGGAGCTGACCGACGAGATCGACCTGCTGCGCCAGGAGGCATCCCCGGTCGCGGTCGTCCCGGACCACCTGCTGGAGGTGTTGGCGCGGTTCACCCGCGCCGTGCGGGAGTCCCCGTCGGTGGACGCCCGTTCCGGTGTGTCGGCCCGGTTCGGGATCGCCGGCGCGGAGACGGTCGGTGCCGGTGCGCTGCGCCGCGCGGCCCTGACCGGGGAGGACGACCCGGTCGCGCGGGTCGGCGACCTACCACCGGTGGTCTCCAGCCTGCGCGGCAAGGTCGAGTTCGAGATGGGGGAGGAGGGCCGGGAGGAGGAGTTGTTGGCCCACCTGCTGCGGCTGTCCGTGGTCGAGGTCTACCGGGCGCGGCTCGGCGGGGTCGACGTGTCCGGGTTCACGAAGGCCTTCGAGGACGGCCGGGTGGTCGAGGCCGGGGAGCTCACCAGCTCCGCGGGCCTGCTCGCGGCCGTCGGAGCGGTGCCCGGGCTGGCCACCGTCCTGACGGGACTCGGCTTCGGGGACGACGCGGCCCGCCCGGCGCACGCCGCATCCGCCGTGGAATTCGTCCTGGAGGCCCTGCACCTCACGCGCCGCCTGTCCAAGGACGTCTCGGCCGACGGACGCACCCTCTATGGCAGCTGAGCCCGATGGCAGCTGAGTCCTGTGGCAGCTGAACTCGGGACGGGTCGTCGACCTGGGCGCCGGGCGGTGCCGGCGGTGGTGGGCCTGCTGGCGGCGCTGGTGTACGCGGTCCGGATTGCCCGGCCCTCGCCATGGCGGGACGAGGTCGCGACCCTCGACGCGATCCGCCGCAGCCCGGGCGGGATCCTGCACCTGACCGCCCACATCGACGCGGTCCACGCGGCCTACTACCTGCTCGCGCACGTCGTCGCGGACGCGGACCCCGGGCCGGTGCGGGTGCTGGACGGGCGGCTGGTCAGCCTGGTGGCGATGGCCGTGGTCGCGGGCGGCACCGTGGTCCTGGGCCGGCGCACCGACCGGACGGCGACCGGCGTGCTGGCCGGGCTGTTCGTGGCGGTGTCGCCGCTGGCGTCCCGCTACGCCGCCGAGGCGCGGCCGTTCGCGCTCGCCGCGGCGCTGGCCGTCGTCGCGACGCTCGTCCTGCTGTCGGCACTGGACTCCCCCACCGGCTCGCGGTGGGCGCTGTACGGCCTGGCGGTGGTCTCCCTCGGCGCGGTCGAGGTCCTCGCGCTGCTCGTCGTCCTCGTGCACGCGGTGCTGGTCCTCACCCGTCCGACCGGCCCGGAGTCCCCGACCCGCCCCGACCCCCCGACCCGCTCCGACTCCCCGACCGGACGGCGCACGCTGTTGCGCGGCTGGGGTGTGACCGGCCTCGCGGCCGCCGTGGTGCTCAGCCCGTTGCTCGTGCTGGTGATCTCCCAGCGCAGCCAGATCGCTGCTCTCGGGACACCGTCACTCTCGACCCTGGTGGGGTTCGGCGGCAGGGCGGTCGGGTCGACGCCCGGGGTGGCGTTGCTCGGCGCGGCGTTCGTCCTGCTCGTCGTGCGGGCGGCCCGGACGGCCCGGACGGTGCAGACGGTGCAGACGGTGGGGACGGGCTGGGGCGGGCCGGTGGCCTGGGGGGTCGGCATCCCGGTGCTGCTGTGGGTGGTGTCGCAGGCCGACCCGCTGTTCCGGGAGCGCTATGTCCTGTTCACCCTGCCGGGGATCGCGCTGCTGGTCGGGCGGGTGCTGGCCCGGATCCCGCCCGCCGTGGCCGCCGTGACGCTGGTCGCCGTCGCCCTCGCCGGACTACCGACGCAGCTGGCCGTCCGGGCGCCGGGCGGCCACGGGGAGGACATCCAGGCCCTGGACCGGGTCGTCGCCGCGCAGCGCCGCCCCGGTGACGCCGTTGTCTTCGTCCCCCGCTCGACCCGCCGCGTGATCCAGCTGGAACCACCGGTCTGGTCGGGTCTGGCGGACCGGAGCACCGACCCCGGCCTCCCCGCGAGGCGGGTCCTGCTCATCGAGCACTCGACCAGGTCCGACGAGCGCCGGACCGGCACGGACGCCGCGACGGAGCGGACCCTCGCCCGGGCCTACCGGGCCGCCGGCTCCACGTCGGTCACCGGCTTCACCGTCGTGGTCTACGTCCCGCGATGACCCGCGACGGCCGGCGCCGGCGAGGTCACCGGCCTTCGGTGGACCTCCCGCCGAGCGCGCTGCACCGGGCGGCGATCCTGGCCGCCACCTCGGCGTTGCGGCAGACGACGCGGACCTGCCCGTCGCCGCGGTCGAACACCACGGCGTGCCGCTGACGGGACTCGTGGAGCACGCGGACCGACCGCAACGACCGGAGCGGGAAGTCCGACCGCGACCCGTCCAGATAGCTCTCCGGCTCGATGACGACAGCACCCCTCTCGCCGACGCGAACGGTCCACCGGGCGCGCGCGGGTCCGCGAAAACGCTCGACGTAGACGGCGGCGGAGTCGACGACGACCCGCGCCCACCGCGTGGACGACAGCAACACGGTGCTCACCACCCGTTCTCGGCACCCCGGTCGGGCTCGGTCCCGCGGGGCGCTCAGTCCTGTCATTTTCGCACCCCTGAAGGCCCGGTGGCCATGGCCCCGACCGTCCGTCCGACAGGTCACCCGGCCGGCCTGCTGTTCGTCGTGGGCCTGCCTGCCCGGCCTGTTGCTGGTCGGCCGGCGCAGGTCGCGACCCGACGGACGGTGCCGGGCCGCGCGGCATAGCGTCGTCTCGTGCCCAGATCCCCGCGCCGGTTCCGGTACGCCGCCTGGTCCGACGGACCGGACCCCCTCGCGCCGCCGTTCGACATCCGCTCCGCCGTCGACGAGATCGGCCGGCGGGTGCTGGACGGGGAGAGCCTGCGCGACGCGATCCGTGACCTGCTCCGCCGCGGACCCGACGGTCGCGACCGGGGCGGGCTGGACGACCTGGCCCAGCGGGTCCGCAAGCGTCGCGAGCAGCTGCGGAGGTCCGGGCAGTTCGGCGGGACGCTGGAGAAGGTGCGCGAACTGCTGGACCGCGCCCTGGAGACCGAGCGCGGCGAGCTGATGGCCGACGACAGCGACGACGCGCGCTTCGCCGAAGCCGAGCTGGACGCGCTGCCCGACGACACCGCCCGGGCCGTCGGTGCCCTGTCCGAACGGCAGTGGCGCTCCCCCCAGGCCGCGCAGGCCTACGACCAGATCAAGCAGCTGCTGCAGAGGGACGTCCTGGACGCGCGGTTCCGCGGGATGGCCCAGGCGATGGCAGACCCGGACCCGGGGGCGATGGCCGCGGTGAAGGACATGCTCAGTGACCTCAACGGGCTGTTGGACGCCCACGCCAAGGGTGAGGACACCGCCGAGGCGTTCGCCGAGTTCATGGACAAGCACGGGCAGTTCTTCCCCGACGACCCCGCCGACGTCGACGAGCTGCTGGACTCCCTGGCCCGCCGGCAGGCCGCCGCGGCGAGGATGTTCGCCTCCATGACCCCGGAGCAGCGCCAACAGCTCGGTGAGCTGATGGACCAGGCGATGCAGGACATGGACCTCGCGGCGCAGCTGTCGGCACTCGACGACGCGGTCAAGGCGTTGCGCCCCGGTCAGGGGCGGGTCCGCGGGGAACCGATGCGTGGCCGGCAGGGCATGGGGACCGGGGAGTCCCTGGACGTCCTGGAGGAGATGTCGGACCTCGACGCGCTCGCCGAGCAGCTCGCGCAGGACCACCCCGGCGCCACCCTGGACGACGTGGACGTGGAGACCGTCCAGCGGCAGTTCGGTGCGCGGACCGCGGCCGAGGTGCAGCGGCTGCGCGAGCTGGAACGGGAGCTGCAGCGCCAGGGATTCCTGACCCGGGGGCGCGGTGACGAACTGTCGCTGACCCCGAAGGCCCTCCGCCGACTGGGCCAGACCGCGCTGCGGGCCGCGTTCGACCAGGTCCGGACAGGCAATCGGGGCACCCACGAGACCCGGTCGGCGGGCGCCGCCGGTGATCCGACCGGTGCGCACCGTCTGTGGGAGTTCGGCGACGACCAGCCCCTCGACGTGGTCCGGACGGTGTCCAACGCGGTGCTCCGCTCGGCCGCGGACCGGCCGCGGACCCCGGAAACCGTCCGTCTGCGCCCGGACGACTTCGCTGTGGTGGAGACGGAGCAGCGCTCCTCCGCGGCGGTCGCACTCTGCGTGGACCTGTCCTACTCGATGGTCGCCGAGGACCGCTGGGGCCCGATGAAGCAGACGGCGCTGGCGGTCGCCCACCTGGTGGCGACCCGCTACCCGCAGGACGCGTTGCAGATCATCGGGTTCAACCGGACCGCGGCGCCGATGACCACCACGGAGCTGGCGTCGGCCGACCCGGAGTACCTGCAGGGCACGAACCTGCAGCACGCCCTGATCCACGCCGGCCGGCACCTGCGCCGACACCCCCAGGCGGAGCCGGTCGTGCTGGTGGTCACCGACGGGGAGCCGACCGCGCACCTGGAACCCGACGGAGAGGCCTACTTCGACTGGCCGCCGCGGCCGGAGACCATCCGCGCCACCGTGGAGGAGGTCGACGCCCTCACCCGCGCCGGTGCCACGATCAACCTCTTCATGCTCGGCGAGGACCAGGGCTTGAAGCGGTTCGTCGACGCCATCGCCCGGCGCAACGGCGGACGGGTCTTCTCCCCGGACCCGGCGCGACTCGGGGCGTTCGTGGTCGCGGACTACATCCGGGCCCGCGGCGGGCGCAGCGCCGCCGCCTGACCGAGGCGGCGTTCCTCGTTCGGCCGTGGGTACCTTGGCTGCCATGGTCGCGCAGCTCACCGCCGGGGCCACTCTCCGGGTTCCCATGTCCTGGGACGAGTGGACCACCCTCGGGGAGACCAGACACCACGAGTTCTACGACGGACTGGTCACGGTGAACCCGCCGACGATCCGCCACGCGACATCGCCACGCGGCTCGGGGCCGCCCTGCTGGCGTCCTGCCCGTCCGACCATGTCGTCCTCACCGAGGCCGGCTGGGCACCCGCGGACCACACCGTCTTCGTCCCCGACCTCATGGTCGCGAGCACCGACCACCTGGGCCGCGACCTGCTCGGGTCCGCTCCTGTCCTCGTCGTCGAGATCACCTCGCCGTCCACCCGGAGCGAGGACCTCGGTCGGAAGCTCCATGCGGATGCCGACGGCGGATGTCCCTCTACTGGGTCGTCGACCCGGAGGCAGACACCCTGACCGTCCACCAGCTGGCGGACGGCTCGTACGGGGTGACCAACGTCGGGACCTCCCCGACGCTGTCCGGCTGACCCGGCCCCTGTCGCTGTCGCTCGACCTCGGCAACCTGTTCTCGTAGGCCGCGCGGCGGCGACGGGCTCAGGAACGATCACGACCGGTGCGTCCGCGCACGGCACCGACGAGGACGAGCACCACGGCGGCGGCGTAGCCGAGCAGGAACGCGAGGTCCGCTCGGGCGTTGAGCGCCGAGGCCGACGGTCCGCCACCGGGACGCGCACTGGCCAGCGTCACGAGGCTGAGCACGACCAGGCCGGCAGAGGTCCACCACGACCCGCGGCGCAGGGGTGCGACGGCGATCAGGGCCAACGGGACGAGCAGGTACCACGACCACATCGCGCCTGCGGCGAGCACGACGACGAGGGTCGCCCACCCGGCCGCCTCCACGACGGCGACCCGGCGACCCACCGCCACGATCGTGAGGCAGGTCGCGGCGGCGACCGTCATGGCCACCGCCTGCAGCGCCCCTGACGGTCCGGGCACGCTCTGGGTCCCGACCTGGCCGACCAGTCCGGCCCGGTGCGCCAGTTCCGCGGCGGCGGCCACCGGTGTCGCGCTGGTGTTCGCGGTCGCCGGGATCGAGAGTGCGTGGACCCAACCCCAGCCGAGCCGGCAGGCCTCCGAGACCGCGACGAAGGTGACAGCCGTCGCCGCCGAGGCCAGGGCCGCCACCCGGGCGGCCGTCCTCGACCTGTCGCGGAGAAAGGCCCACGCGACAACGACCGCGAGCAGGACGAATGCGGTCACCTTCAGTTGAGCGGCGAGCCCTGTCAGGAGTCCGGCGAGGAGGGGTCGCCGGACCAGGACGCACGCAGCAGCTCCCAGGGCCAACGGCGCGACGATCGCATCGAGGTGGGCCCCCGAGACCCCACTGAGGAGGACGACCGGGTTCCCCACGCCGAGCCACAGTGCTGCTGCCGGCGTCCCCCCGGTCCGACGCGTCACCGCGACGAGGAGTACCCCCGTGGTGACGACGCCGGCGGTGGCAAGGACGCGCAGGACCAGCGCGCCGCGGTCCAGGTCACCCCCGGTGACGTGCGCGACGCCCTGCAGGAGCCGCACTGCCCCGGGTGAGTAGGGGCACGGCTTGGTACTCCAGAAGCTGGAAGCCCGGCCGATGTAGTCGGGCCGCCCGGTCGCACTCCACCCCTGCGTGTAGGGGTGGCCGCCGGTGTCGACGAGTTCACCGACGGCGACGTAGTACCGGGCGTCGGCGCTGAACAGGGGTGGCCCGGCCAGCAGGGGCAGGGCGGTGGCGGTCGCGACGGCGACCACGGCGCGGGTCCCCACCCGGCCGGCACGGACGAGTGCGCCCGCGCCGAGCCACGCGAGCACGACCAGCCCCAGGCCGACGACAGAGGTCACGTGAGAGAGCCGCGGACGGACGTTCGTGGCGCCGAGCGGGGTGTCGGCGCCGAACCAGCCCCGTGGCCCTCCCCACCCTGAACCCGCCAGCACCAGCAGCGCAGACCCGACGAGACCGAGGACGATCGCCGAGGCCGTCACGACCGGAGCGGAACCCGGGGGGGCGGTGCGTCGGGTGGAACCGATGGTCGCCTGCACGCCGGACACGGTGGACACGGCACTCCTGGAGTCGCTGTTCGGTGGTGGAACCGACCGGCCGGGGCGCCGGGTCCCACCTCGCAACAGTGACCGCACGCACGTGAACAGCGGTAGTGCACCGTCGACCGGACGAACGCGTCGGCCCGGCGGATCCGGGGGTCCGCGGCTCAGGCGTGGCGTCCGCGACGCGGGCCCTCCCCAGCGGCGGGGCAGACGTGCGACAGACCGACCGTCGAGCGGCGATTCGACGCAGCGAGTAGCGACTACTCGACGGAACGCTCAGGTCCTTGCACCGACCCGGGTCGGGTTCTTGCCTCCTGTCGGACGCGGCACCGATCCTGCAGCCAGGTCAGCCGACCTGCTCCGAGCGCCCGCCGGAACTCTCCACCGGCGGAGAGGAGTCACGTGTCCATCGTCGCCGTGCCGTCGTCCCCGTCCCGCGCGAGGACAGGAGACGACCGACGGCGAACGCTCCGCGACGCGCTCGCGCTCGGTGGCCCCTTCGTCCTCGCGCTGGGCCTGAGCCTCAGCCTGGCCGGTCGTCCGAGCTACTGGCAGGACGAGGCCTTCACCCTCTCAGCGACCCGCCGTCCGATCAGCTCCCTGCCCCACCTGCTCCGGGACGTCGACGCGGTGCACGGCCTCTACTACCTGGTGTCGAGCCCGTGGACACACATCTCCACCGCGCCGGCGTGGGTCCGCCTGCCGAGCGCGTTGGCGACCGCTGTCGCCGCCGCACTGGTGACCGTGCTCGGGTGGCAGCTGGTGGACCGGCGGACCGGTGTGACGACGGGGCTCGTCTTCGGGGTGCTCCCGATCACCAGCTACTACGGGGCCGAGGCCCGCGGCTATGCCCTGGCGACCGCGTGTTCGGTCGCGGCGGCGGTGGTGCTCGTCAGCGCGGCACGGACGGGCCGACCGCGGGTCTGGGTCGCGTACGGCGTCCTGGTCGCCGTCAGCGGGTACGCCTTCCTCTTCACGGTCCTGTTCGTGGTGGCACACCTCGCGTGGCTGGCTGCGGTCCGGCCCCGGCCGGGAACGGCCCTGCGCTTCGGGATCGCGGTTGCCGCGGCAGCCGTCGTCCTTGCACCGCTGGTCGCTGTCGGGTCCCGACAGGCCAGCTTCCAGATCCCGTGGATCGAGACGCCTGACCAGAGCGCACTGGAACGGGTGTGGACTACCTGGTCGAGCGGGTCGATCGCGCTTGCGGTGGTGGTCTGGTCGTTGACGGCGGTGGCCGTGGTGAGCGCGCGTGGCCGGGCCGGGAGACGCAACCGGCCCGCGGTGGTACTCGGTCTGGGCATGGCGCTGGCACCGGTCGTGGTGCTCGTCGCCGCGTCGTTCATCCACCCCGTGTATGCGCCGCGGTACGTCCAGTCGTCGGTGAGCGGCTTCGCCCTGCTGTGCGGCGTGACACTCGCCCGGATCCGTCGCGTACCGAGCCTGGCGGTCGTCCTGGTGGCGGTCAGCGTCCTCGGCCTTCCACTCAGGTCCGCCAGCGCCAGGCCGACGGCCACGGCGACACCCAGTCGTCGCTCGCCGACGTCCTCGCGCAGGAACGGCAGCCCGGCGACGCCATTGTCTACAGCCCCACGTACTGGCGCGTGAGCTCGAGCGCCTACCCGGAGTCGTTCGCCGGGTTGGCCGACCCGACGTCGGCGGTCGATCCGGCGGTACACGGGGACTTCATCGGTGGGGTCACCGACCGTGATGAGTTACCGGGACGTCTCGCCGGTGGCCGTCGGATCTGGTGGTGGCACCGCCGCGGCGAGCCGATGGCCGGTTCCGATGCGGCCCTCCAGATCGCAGCGGTCCGCAACGCCGGCTACCGGGTGGCGGAACGCCACCCCGGCCGGGCCACCGATCTGGACCTGCTGGTCCGTGAGTGAGCGAGCCGGACCATCATCGTCGCCTGCGCCGACGTGGTCCCGTCGACTCCGGCCACCGGGCGGGCCTCGTCGTGCACGGTGTTCGGGGAAGCGGTTCGTGGTCCACCCCGCGTTGGTAACGGCGGCCACCGGGGGGGACAGGTGATGGCCGCCCCGGGGTGACCCTCGGCTCACTGATTACCTTACCGGACCGGGGTTTCGACCCAGACCCCCCTCGACGAGTGTTGGACGGTCGCAGTCGGCCGCCGTCATGCCGGCCGGGCTCCCACCCGGCGCCGCCCAGCTGATCGTCGACCGGCGTTCGTCGTCCCCTCGGTAGGCGAGCAGATCCGCAAGCTGCTAGCTTCCGCGACCGCCGCCCAGTGTGGAGAGTTGCCCCGTTCGCCCGACAGGGGGTCTCGATGACGAGTTCGGCCGCAGCGATCTCCCGCACGGGACCTGATGGCTCGTGGTTTCTTCGACGAGGGATCTGGGCATACGTGTTCCCCGCGGTCCTCGCCCTGTTCATGAGCCTGGCTGGGTCGTGGCGTCCGAGCCTCTGGCGGGACGAGACAGCCTCGGTCAGCGCCGCGACCCGGCCCTGGGGAGAGCTGCCTCACCTTCTTTCGAACGTGGATGCAGTACATGGGGTCTATTACGCGCTCTTGCACCCTGTCGCTTCCCTGAGCCTCGCGAACTGGTGGCTGCGCCTGCCCAGCGCTCTTGCGGTGGCGGTGACTGCAGCCCTCGTCGTAAACCTCGGGAACCAGCTGTCGGACGCGCGTACCGGTGTGGCCGCTGCAGTCTTCTGGGGGCTGCTACCGCTGAGCAGTAGGTACGGCCAGGAAGCACGTAGCACCGCTCTGGGGGTGATGCTCTCGCTAGCGGGGACCACGTTCCTCGTAGAAGCCCTCCGACGCCGCCGAGTCGGCTGGTGGATCGCGTATGCCGCGCTGCTGACAGTCAGCGGCTACGTCTTTCTCTTCTCCCTGCTGGCGATCACCGGACACGCGGTCGTCGTGCTCGTCGCCAAGACCGGCGGTCACCGGTCAGTCAGACGGTTCCTCGGGTCGGTGATGGCGACCGCCCTACTGGTCCTGCCGCTGCTGCTCGTCAGCCGAACCGAGCTGGCCGGCCAACTCTCCTGGGCCACCGCCCGTCCAACCTTGGACGACGTCGGCTCGTTGGCCTACTACCTCTGGTTCAGTAGCCCGCGTCTGGCCCTTGTCATGTGGCTGCTCGTCGCCGTTGGCGTTCTCACAGCAGTCGTTCCTCGTCGACAGCGCCGCAGCCTCCTGGTGGCTGTCGGGTTGGGCCTGTCGCTGTTGCCGCCGTCGCTGCTACTTCTCCTGTCCCTCGCCAGACCGCTCTTCGCCAACCGTTACGTCGCCGGCGGCGCGGTGTACCTGTGTCTGCTCGCCGGGTTCGGTGTGACCCGGGCGCGAGGGCGCTGGGCGATCGCAGTGCCGACCATCGCGGCCGTCGTGATCTCTGGTCTCGCCGCACCACAGTGGCGACAGGACCGGACGCTCACCGGTCACTCGGAGAGTCCGGAGGCCGTTGCCGAGGTACTCCGCTCGGAGAGCCGCCCGGGAGACGGACTGGTCTTCCGTCCGATACTCCTGCGGACTGATGCGACGGCGTGGCCGGGCAGTTTCGCCGGTCTCACGGATCTCGGACTGGAGACATCGCCGCAGACATCGGGGACACTCACCGGGACGGACGTCGAGAATCGTGTGTTCATGCAACGGCTGACGAAGGTCCAGCGAGTTTGGGTCATTCGGCTCACCGGCAATCGACCGCTGACAGCCGACGCGATCGGACAGCGGTCGGCTCTTGACGCGGCCGGCTTCCGCACGGCGCGCTCGTGGCTCGAGGGCCAGACCGCTCTCGACCTCACGACCCGGTCCGGAAGGACGACTTCGTGACGGTCGATCGCGGGGCCGCCGGGCGGGTGATCGGTGCTGGCGTCCGCTCAGCAGGCCGGACTCGACGTCAGCGCGGTCCAGGATCGGTGTGGGTCGACGGTCAGCGCGTGTACAGGGTCAGCGAGGTGCGTCCGTAGGACGTGGTCACCCCGGCGGTGAACCCGGCGAGCCGTAGGGCGTCGCGCTGCTGTTGCTGGGTGACCGGGTAGGTGATCGGGAAGGTGACCAGCCAGACCCGTCGTACCCCGACCAGGCGCGCCGGGAACCCATCGGCCGCGACGCCGTAGCCGTACAGGCTGTTGGAGGGGATGCGGTCGGTGGCCAGGCTGACGTCGGGGACGCCGACCACCAGGTCCGGATAGGCGATGGCCGCACCCCGGGTGTACCCGTCGGGGAAACTGACCGCGTCCCCGGGTCGGCGCTGGGCGGCCACGGTCTCCAGCACCCCGCGCGGGTCGTCCCGGTAACCGTCCCCGCGTCCCTGCACCTGGCGCTGGTGGACCTGGGGGGTCAGCCCCGCCAGCACGACGAGTCCCACCAGTACCGGTGCGGCCACCCGCTGCCGGGGAACAGCGGCGATCGCGTGGCCGGCAAGGACCGCGACCGGGATGGTCGCGGCACCGACGTACCTGTCGTCCAGCAGCGGGTGCACCTGCGACACCACCCAGAGCACGGCCGTCGGCGCCAGCAGCAGGGCTGTGAGCAGCACGGGGCCGCCTCGCCGGACACGGGCCGGACGGGTGACGGCAACGACGAGCCCACCAACGGCGAGCAGCCCGAAGGCCAGCGCGAGAATGGTGTCCGCGCTGAACCACGACCGCTCCACGAGGCCCGGCAACCCGGTGATCGTGGGTCGACGTATCCAGGAGACCTGACCCGTCTGCCGACGAGCAGGGACGGCGACCACGGCCGCGGCGACGACCGGCAGGACGAACACCAGCAGGTCGTGGACGGGGCGACGGATCACCAGCAGGTAGAGCAGGTGCGCGACGAGCGCGAGCGCCGCGAACAGGAACAACGTGCCGGCCGCGGCCATCGTGAGGCTGTACGCGACCCACCACCGCCGACGACCGGACGCGGTGGCCCGCAGCAGGAAGAAGGTCCCGGCCGCGACGAGGCCGACGTGGAACGCCGCTGAGCGGACGTTCGCGCCGTTGTAGCTCGTCAGCGGGAGCGTGGCGAACAGCAGCCCGGACAGGACGGCGGTGCGCCGTCCGAAGACCTGCCATCCGATGCCCACCACCGCCGCGGTCCCGCCCGCCGCCGCCAGGGCCGACGGCAGACGCAGCCACGCCTCGTCCGTGCTCACCTGGGCCCACGGCCAGAGCAGCAGGTAGTAGGCGCCGTGCACTGCGTCGACGTTGCGAAGCATCCGCACCAGGTCCGGCAGGGGCCGGTCGACCGCGGACACCGTCGCGGTCTCGTCCAGCCAGAAGCTCGGTCGCCCCGCCAGTAGCAGGCTCAACACCAGGGCGACCAGCGCGGGAACCGCGACCGCCGCGGCATCCGACCTTCCCCCACCGGGCGGTTTGCCGACGGCCGGGACGGCGCCGCGCGGCTCGAGCAGGACCCTGGTGTCGCTCATGCAGTCCTCGGATCGCCGCCGTGGGACACCGCTAGTGCCACCGGCAGCCGGCTGCCTCGGGCCGAGCGCGGCCGAACGGCGTCCGCGATCAGCTGCGACATCGCTCTCCTCGCGGACGGGAAGCCGACGACGCAGCCCTGCGTCGCTCGAAGTGCACCACCTGGGCGTCGGGTCCGTCAACCATCGCCGGCGCCGAACGCCAGACCGGCGCCGCTCACTCCTGCAGGGTCACCGAGGGGCGGCGGCGGGACCGGCCGCGCAGCAGGGCGTTGCCCGGGATCTCGACCCAGCGGTGCAGGGCGGAGGCGACGGGGATCGCGAGGCCGAAACAGAGCACGGCCCACACCAGACCCCCACCGGGGAGGTCCAGTCGCGCGATGGGGAGGCTGGCGACGACCTTGAGGACGAGTTGGTGGACGAGGTAGAAGCAGAAACTGACCTCACCGAACCACACCAGGGGACGGCGGGTCAGCAGGGACCTCCGGCCCGCCAGGTCGGCCATCGCGCCGGCGTTGAGCAGCAGCAGCATCGCGACGGTCAGCAGGGGGAGCGCACCGACGAACGGAACGGGCAGGACCGAGACCAACCAGGCGGCACCCGCGACGAGGATCGCCGATCTGAGCCGTACCCGCCCGGCGATCACCTGATCCCGGGCGATGTCGATCGCCAGGGTGCAGCCCAGGACGAACTCGGGCAGGCGGGCAACGGGGAACTGGTTGGCCAACCAGCCGACACCCGACACCTCGGCGGCGACGGCGAAGGCGCTCAGCGACCCGAGCAGGATCACCTGCAGACGGCGGCGGCCCACTCGACCGAGCCGGGCGAGGGGCCGGATGAACAGCGGGAACACGAGGTAGAAGAAGACCTCGCACGCGATGGTCCAGTCGACACCGTTGTAGGAGAAGTACCACCGCGAGTGGGGGAACCACGCCTGGACGGCGAACAGGGTCGCCACGAACGGACCGACGGGGAGCGGGTGGCGCTGGACCAGACCCGTCACCACGACAGCAGCGAGAAGGGTCACGAGGTACGCCGGGTAGATACGGGCGAACCGCCGCTGCCAGAACCCCCGGGCGGTGTCCCCGGGCCGGGTCGCCCAGGTCAGCACGAAGCCGGACAGCGCGAAGAAGAAGCCCAGTGCCCGGCTGCCGGGCACCCCGACCAGCTCGGCCACCCGCTCAGGCCGACCGGACAGCACCAGACCGGCGTGTGGGATGAACACCACCGCGGCGGCCAGTCCCCGTAGTCCGGTGAGGGCGTCCAGCCGCGGCCGCGTGGGCGCCGCCGGCGACCTCGCGCCCGATGGCGCCGGCTGTGCCGCAGGCGCCTCGGCCAGGCGCAGCCGTGGCGCACCGTGGATCGTCGGTGCGGACGCGCCGGCCCCGGCCGGTCGGCCGGTTCCGTTGGTGTCCGGCATGGGTCAGCTCTCGCTCGTCGGGCGCTTCGACGGCGCCGACACTAACGACCGGAGGCCACGACCCTGTCGCGCGTTCACAGGCACCGGAGGTAGGACTTGGGGGTGGGAGCCCGCGGGTTGCCGCCCCACCCACGGACCTGCGACATTTCCTCGGAGCCGGTCGAGCGCCCCGGCCCGCTGGGGAGGGTCGGTCGTGGCGGTGTCGGTCAACTCGGGGACCACCCGTCAGCCGGTGCGACGGCGGGACACGCTGGTCGGCCGGAACGGCCGCCCCCGACTCGTGGCCGCACTCGCGGTGCTCTCGGCGGTCGGGACGACGGCAGTCGTGCTCGCGGGCTCCGGCTGGGGAGGTTCGCCCTCCTGGTTCGGGTCCGACACGCCGCTCGGCGTGAGCCGGGTGGCGCCACGGACCTCGCACCTGGTCAGCCTCGGCGGGCTCGCGCTGGTCGTCGCCGGCTGGCTCGGCACCGGGCTGCTGCTGAGGTTCGGTGCGACCGCTCGCCAGGTCCTGGCGGTCGCCACGGCGGCCGCACTCCCCCTGCTGGTCGGTCCCCCGCTCTTCAGTTCCGACGCGCTGACCTACGTGGCCATCGGCGAGGTCCTGCAGGGCGGTGGCGATCCCTACCGCGACGGGTGGGGGGTGACCGGCCGCACCGACTACGTCGGCCGGATCCCACAGTTCTGGCGGGACACCCCGAGCCCGTACTCACCGCTCTCGCTCCGGGCACTCCAGCTGGTCGCGCGTGCCACCGGCGGGGACCTGGACCGCGGTGTGCTCATCCTTCGCGTCCTGGCAGTCGTCGCGGTCGGTGCGACCGCCGTACTCCTCGCGCGCGCTGCCCGCCGGGCAGCCGTTCCACGGGCACCCGCCATGTGGCTGGCCGTCGCCAATCCGGTGGTCCTGTTCGGCGGTGTCTCGGGGGCGCACCTGGACGTCCTGCTCGCGCCCCTGCTGCTGGGCGCGCTGATGTCCCTTGCCGCCCGACGGCCCGTGGTCGCCGGCCTGCTCCTGGGACTGGCCGCGCAGGTCAAGATCACTGCTCTGGTCGCCGTCGCCGTCGTCCTGGCCTGGGCTGTGCTCCGCCACCGACGGGGTCCACGGGCCAGGGAGGGAGTTGCCGCTGCGGCGGTCGCGGCGGCCGTCTTCGGGGGGCTCGGGGTCGTCTGCCGGCTCGGGTGGGGCTGGGCCTCGACCCTCGGCGTCCCGGGGACGGCCAACGACAGCCAGACCCCCATCGACGCGGTGAGCGACCTCGCGTTCCGGGCCGGTCTCGTGCACCACAGCGGCTCGGTGAGCTTCTCGGGTGCGAGCCGGAAGGTGGAACTGGTCGCCCTCGTGCTGGCCGCGCTCGGGTGCCTGGCGGTGGTCCTGGTCCGCCAGCTCCCGCGGACGGAGGCGGCCGGTTGGGCCCTCGTGGTGGTGAGCCTGCTCTCCGGCGCGTTCTGGTTCTGGTACGTGCTCCCTGCGCTCGCCCTCGTCGCCGCGTCGCCGCCGCGCCGTGGTGAGGTGTGGCGACGGGTCGGTCTCGCCCTGGTCGGTCTCGCCGGCCTGGTGGGCCTGAGACCGGGCGGCGCTCCGGCGCGCTCGCTCCAGGGCGTGATGGGCGACGTCACCTTCCTCGCCGCCTTCGCGGTGGCCGTGGCGGTGGTCGTGGTCGGGTTCGTCCGGGGGCGCCGCGAGGACAGAGCGGCGGCGTGACCACCCAGCGACCGGTCCTGACGACCGTCGGCGCGTCCGAGGACGGCGTCTGGAACCGGGCGACGACGCTGGTGCCCCCGCCTTCCGGGTCGGCGGTCGGCTGGGCGGTCCGCTTCGGGTGGGCGGCCCGACGAGCGCCCGCGGTGATCGTGCGCGGTACCAGCGGTGGCAGCGAGCGCTACCGCGACCTCCTGGCCGCGACAGCGACCCGACTGCTGGCTCCGAAGACCCGCGTCGTCGTCTCGGACGCCACCATCGAGCCGACCAGTCGCCACCTGGTCGCCGGTCGGTCCCGGGTGTCGGTCGTTGCCCGCAGCCTGGTCCCGCATCTGGCCCGGGCCCTGGTCAGATCGGTCGACTCGCCCCGGGTCGTCTGGTGCGTGCTGTCCAGGGCCGAGGTAGACCGGTTCCCGCGGACCTGGGGCACCACGCGCGGCACCGTCCGTTTCACGCCGTTCACCCACACGCTCGTCCGCTCCGGTGAGGACCGGGTCCGGCCCACCGGAGACCACCTGTTCAGTGGTGGCAACAGCCTGCGCGATCACGCCCTGCTCCAGGAGGCAGTCGCCGGTCTGGGGGTGCGCGTGGTCGTGGCGTCCTCGTGGCGACCGGTGGTGCCACAGGCCGACGTGGAGGTCCGGACCGCGACGCACGAGGAGTTCGTCGAGCTGATGGCCACCAGCCGAGGCGTGGTCCTCTGCCTGGAACCGGCGGCACGGAGCACCGGTCAACAGACCTACCTCAACGCGATGGCGGTGGGCCGTCCGACGATCGTGACCGAGGCGGACGGCGTCCGGGACCACATCGAGGACGGGGTCACGGGCGTCGTGGCCCCACGGACCGTCGAGGGGGTCCGCGCGGCCGTGTCGGACCTGCTCGACGCGGCGCGCGCTGACGTCTACGCGTCGATGGGGTCGCGAGCCCGGGACGCCGCCCGCACCGGGTTCTCCCCGGAGGCGTACCGGGCCCGGCTGCTCGCCATCGCCCGCGAGCCCGCCGCGTGACCGCTCACGCGGACCCCGACGTCCCGGGTCGCCCGTCGCGCAGGACGGCCCGCACGTCGGACTCCCGCTGGTCCCCCCAGCTCTTCACCGAGTGCACGACCTTCGCGTTGGACGCCATGAGCTCCTCCGGCCGGGCCGGTAGTCCGCGCCACGAGACGGCGAGGGGCTCACCGGGGCGCCCGAAGTCCGCGGTCCGGAAGCCGGCCGCCCGGACCAGCAGGCCGAGGAGGTGGTCGTCCCCCACCCCACCGGCACCGGCCCCGGCCGGTCCCCCGGCAGCCGAGATCCACCCACGCCGCGCGCACACCAGCAGCACCGGCCTGGAGAGCAGCAGCGCCGCCCCCAGGGCGTGTTCGCCGCGCTCGTAACCCTGCCGCTCGGCGGTTCGCAGGAGGCGCCGCAGCGAGAGTGCCCACGTCGGGTGGCGGAGGCCGCGTCGACCGAGGTCGTCATCGAACAACTCGACCGCCGGTCCGAAGTCGCGGGCGACCCCGGTCGGACCGGTGCGGAACGACCCGAGGGCACCGATCCCGGGATCGGCAGCGAAGGCCTGTCTCGCCGCGGCCTCGAGTCCGGGACCGATCATCACGGCGTCGGAATCCATCCGCAGGACCTGACCGGCGCCCATCGGACCGACGGCGTGGGCCAGTCCCCGGCACACGAGGGTCGCGAGCGCCCCTCGCAGACCGGACCTGCCCGGCCCGGCGAGGACGTCGACCCGCACTCCGATGTCGGCGACGGACCGACGGAGGTCCGGGCGCGCGGTGTCGTCGAGCAGCAGGACGGACGTGCTCGGTTCGGCGTACGCGGCGACACTGCGCAGCGTGTCCCGGTAGTCCGCCGGGTCCTCGTGCGGCCCGACCGGCATGACGATCACGGTCCGGTCGCCCCCGGCGGACGCCAGGGGTGGATCGGTCGGCGTGCCCGAGTCGGTCACCGTCGGCGCCGGCCGGGCGCGCTGAGCGGCCGGTCGGCGAGCACGTCGGCGACGAGGTCCGCGGCCGTCAACGCAGCGTCCCGTTGTGTCGGCAGCGCGTCCGCGAGAACCGAACGGATCGCGCGCCGGTTCTCCAGCAGCGCGTCGACCGTGTGCACGAACGCTGCCGGACGGAGGTCACCGATGTCCAGCACCCAGTCGGACAGGCCGAGCTGGGACCAGACCTCGTGGGTCTTGTACTCGTAGGCGATCGCCAGCGTCGGCACGCCCGCGCACGCCGCGAGGATCCCCGCGTGCAGCCGGGTGGACACCATCGCGTCGAAGCCCGTCAGGAACTCGATGAGCTCAGCTGCCGTCCGGGGCGCCCGGTCCACCCCGACGCGTTCCGCGACCCGGGCATCCAGCCCTGCCACGGCGTCCAGGGCGACCTGGGAGTCGTCTGCCCAGTACTCCGGCCGGCCCTGGCAGGTCGAGACGAACACCACCTCGGCGTCGTGGTGGTCGACCAGTCGCGTGACCGCTGCCCTGACCGACTCCAGGTACCGGCGCATGCCGTCCTCGGCACTCAGGTCCTCGAACCTCCACCAGGTCCGCAGGCTGATGGCCACCCGGAGCCGCGGGCCGCCCGGGGCCGGCGGCATCTCGTCGGGCACCAGGGCGAAGACCGTGTCCGGCAGCACCCGACACCGTGCCGGGTCGGCACCGACGTCCAGGACGTGTCCCAGCGACCGGTCGTCCCGGAGCAGGACGAGGTCGACGGCCGGCAGGATCCGCCGCAGCTCTGCCCGGTTGTGCGGGTGGGCGAACGGGCCGGCCGACTGCTGCATGATCACCAGCGGTCGGCCGAGTCGCCGCGCCAGGTCCAGGTCGAACAGCTTCTCGTAGATGTCGTAGTTCTCGGTCAGGGTCGTCCCGCCGGTGTAGGCCAGGACGTCCGCGCCGCGCAGGCGTTCCAGTGCCCGCAGCTCCGCCGTCCGGAGGAGCAGGTGCCCGGGTCGCCCGCGTCCGATGAGGTGCGCAGCCACCTGCAGCCGTCGTCGACGCAGCGCGTGGCGGCGACCGGTGAGCGTCGCACCGTTCCGGTCCTGCATCAGCTCGCGGAACAGGTACGGGCTGAACGTGATGCCCGGGATGTACTTGCCGGTGACGCCCGCGTCCCGGTCGCTGGCGGTCACGGTGCAGCCCGGCCACCTCCGGGTGAAGATCGCCACCTGCGCATCGAGGATCGCGGCGTCCCCCCCGTTGAGCGTCACCATGCCGAGAACGTGGAACCGCACGGTCACCCCTCGGTTCGGGCGTGGAGCTGGGTCGGCCCGGCGGCCCGAGGGTGCCACACCGCCGGCCCGGGACGGTGGGCAGCACGAGGGTGGCCCGGCTCAGCCGGTGACCCCGCGCCGCAGGACGGTCCTGCGGAGGTCGTCGAGTTGTGGACGGAGCACGAGCGCTCCCAGCGCGAGGAAGACGACGGCACCGACGACCACCTGGAGACCGGCCACCCACGCCGTGCGACGGTTGGCATCGAGCAGCACCGGAAGCGTCCAGACGACGGCGAACATGACCCCGCACACCGCGAACAGGCGCAGGTTGCCGGCCAGGACCGTGCGTGCCCGCAGTCCGACGAGGCCGCAGGCGTAGTGCAGGGTCGGCAGCAGGGAGATCCAGGCCTGCACCAGCACGGCGACCGCGACGCCGGTGGCCCCGGCCGCGAACACTCCGACCGCGATGAGCACGAGCCCGCCCGAGCTCGACACCAGACCGACCCGGAACATCAGACCTGTCCTGTTCTGGGACTGGAATAACCACCCGACGCTCGCCGCCAGGCACTGGGGGACGCCGGCGAAGCAGAGGATCATCAGGAGCGGGACGGTGCCGAGCCACTGGTCCCCCCACAGGAACGGGACCAGACCGGGGGCGACCGCTGCCAGCCCCACCAGGACCGGCACGGTGACCACGTTGATCAGGCCGACGGCGCGGCGGTACCCCCGGGCGACCCGCTCCTGGTCCCGTCCCATCGCCGCCAGGGCCGGGAACATGACCTCGCCGAGTACCTGGCCGACCTGCTGGACGGGGAGCAGCATCAGCGAGTACGCCTTGCCGTACAGGCCGAGGGACGCCTGGCCCACGAAGCGACCGATGAAGAAGTTGTCGCCGTTGCGCCCCCAGTAGTTGACGGCGTTGAAACCGAGCTGGCCACCGGCGAACGCCCAGATCCTGGGGAGCGACTCCCGGGAGATGAAGTGTCGGGGCCGCCACGGGACAGCAGCCCAGGAGAGCGCGGTGTACACGATGCTCGCGACGACCGGCCCCGTGACGAGGGCGTAGACGCCGAGACCGAGAAGCGCGGCAACCACCGTGGCGACGATGCCGGCCGTGGTCGCGGCGAGCCCGACCAGTGACGCAGTCCGGAAGCGGAGCCTCCGCTGCAGCAGTCCGTTGTGCACGCCACCGATGCCGAGCAGGAACGGCAGGCCGACGAGCGGGGTGAGCGCGGCCATCCTCGGGTCCCCGAAGAAGGCGGCGACCAGCGGCCCCGCTCCGGCCAACACCCCCGCGAACGCAACGCCGGAAAGGGCGTTGAGCCAGAAGACGGTGCAGAGGTCACGGTCGGTGGGATCACGGAGCGCCACGACGACCGAACCCAGCCCCAGCTCGAACAACAGCACCGCGAAGCCGGTGATGACGTAGACACTCGCCATCGTCCCGTAGTCGGCCGGCGTCAGCAGCCGCGCCAGGACGATCCCGGCGCCGAACTGGACCGCCTGCCCGGTCAGCCTGTTGAAAGCCGTCCAGGACACCCCCCGGGCCACCCGCCCGGACAGGACGGTGGCGTCGGCTGCAGCCCGCGGGGCCGGGTCGGCGGCGTGCCCGGCGGCCACAGGGTCCTCGGCAGCCCGCGACGGGTCGGGCACGACGGCCGCCAGCACCGGCCCGCTGTCCTCCCGGTCACCCACTCCTCGGTCCTCTCGGCGGACGACCCCGCGGATCGCGTCGACGTCGCGGGCGACGCGGGGCGGAGGTCTGGTGACGGTGGGCGGTATCGAACGGGTCGTTCCACCCCGACGCTCCCCGACCGGGATGCCAGACGTTAGCCGAGTCCGGCGCGGTCGGGCAGTCGAGCAGTGTCCGCGACACCAGGGCGCTGACCGGGCGCGAGGATGCGGTCGGCCACGGTCGAGGTCCGGAGGAGGACGAGGGTGCCCGGTTCGGAGCACGGTGGCGCAACGACCGACCAGGTACGGGTCACCGTCGTCGTCGCGGCTCACGACGCGGACCGGTGGCTGGGCGAGACGTTGGGGTCCGTGCTCGCCCAGACCGAGCCGGACTGGCGGTGTCACGTCGTCGACGACGGCTCCACCGACCGCACCGCGGAGATCGCGCAGGAGTTCGCCGGTCGGGACGGTCGGTTCACGGTCGTCCGTCAGGCCAACACCGGCGTCGCGGCGGCTCGCAACCGGCTGTTGGGACTGACCCGGCACGACGGCCCCTACGTGGCGTTGCTCGACGCCGACGACACCTGGCTCCCCGACGCGCTCGAGGTGATGGGCCGGGCGCTGGACGCCGATCCCGGGGCCGTCGGGGTGCACTCCTTGGCCGAGTACATGGACGAGCACTCGGCGCCGCTCCGCCCGGGTGAGCACCCCGTCGTCCAGCGTCGGAAGTCCGTCGTGCGCGGCGACCACGTCGAACCGGCGCGTTTCGGCGACGGCACGGGGTTCGCCGGGCTCGTCGTCGGGAGCGGTCTGTACCCGCCCGCGTCGATGCTCCTCAGGCGTTCGGCCGTCGAGGCCGCCGGGCGCTTCGACCCGGCGTTCCGGTCCCAGGAGGACTGGGAGATGTACCTCCGGATGAGCCGTTTCGGCCACTTCGCCGAACTCGACCGCCAGACGGCCTGGTACCGACTGCGCGAAGCCAACCTGACCGGTGACCGGTCCACGGTCCACCTGTTCCAGGCCCGGCTCCTGCGCAAGACCTGGGAACAGTCGGCTCCCGGCAGTGAACAGCGCCGGTTCACCGAGGTCGCCTACCGCCACCGCCAACGCCAGTTCGCCCGGCGTTTCACCGGTCAGGCGCGGGCGGCCCTGGCCGGGCGCCACCCACGGCTGCTCGCCGCCAACGGTGCCCTCGCGGCGTGGTACGGCGGCCACTCGCTCGCCCGGCGCCCCCCCGTCCCCGTCCTGCGGGCCATCCGGGCAGTGTCGAGGGTCCAGTCGAGCCGATGGGCGAACTGACGGGACGCCCGCGGCCGGGTCGGCGCCACCAGGCTCACCTGGGTGCTGGTCGCCGGACCCGGTCGTACACGTCGGCCACCCGGGAAAGCAGGTCCGACCGCTCGAACCTGGACACGACGTGCGCCCGCGCGGCGCGGGACATCCCCAGCAGCGCCACGGGATCGTCCAGCGCACCACCGAGAGCCCGCGCCAGGGCGGCGACATCGCCCTCCGCGACGAGGACGCCGGTCGAACCGTCCAGGACCGCCTCGGGCAGGCCAGCGTGCCGGTACCCGATCACCGGGCGACCCGCCGCCGACGCCTCGAGCGAGACGACCGGCAGACCTTCCGTGTCACCGCTGGAGGCCGTCCGCGACGGCATCGCCACCACGGCGCCCGACCGGATGGTCTCGACGACCCGCGGGGTCGGCAGGCTTCCCAGGAAGTGCGCGTCGACCCCGAGGCGTCGGGCCCGGGCCTCGAGCTCCACCCGGAGTGGACCGTCACCGACCACATCGACCCGGGGACGCCGGTCCAGTCCGGCCACCGCGTCCAGCAGATCCGCCAGTCCCTTCTTCTCCACCAGCCGGCCGACGAAGACCACCGGACCGCCGACGACGGGCGGGGACCACGGGATCGCCGCGGTGTCGACCCCGCAGGCGACGACCGAGATCTTGTCCGACGGCACACCGCGCGCGATCAGACGGTCCCGGAGGAAGGAACTCACCGTGATCACTGCCGCGATCCGCTCGATGACCCGCGCCCAGTCGTCGACGAGCACGGTGTTGGCCGTCCGCCCCCCGCGCAGCGACTCGGGGTCCTGCGTCACGTCGTAGCCGTGGAAGGTCGCGACCAGCGGCACGCGCGCCGCCGCCGCGGCTGCCGACACGAGCGCGGCATCCGGGCCGAAGTGGGCGTGCAGGACGTCGGGCCGAAGGGCGTCCAGGACCTCGCGCGCGGCGGCGGTCACCATCCGGGACTGGGCGACGCCGAGGCGGTACCCCGCGAACTGTCGCGCGCGTCCCGCGAGAGAGCCGGCTCGCAGCAGATGGACGGGGACACCGGGGACCGGGAGTGTCGGGTGGTTGAGCGAGGCGGCGAGTGCCGCCACCCGGTACCGGGGCATCTCCAGGAGGTGGTCGCGGACGAACGTCTCCGACAGGGCCAGGAAGTCCTCGCGGAACACGAGGGCGCGGGGCGCCTCCGACGACCCGCCGAGCGCGGCCCGGTACGCCTCGACGGACCTCACGCCCCGGACCTCCGCACGGAGCGCTGCTCTCGCAGGTACCCGACGGAGTAGAGCACGTCCCACAGGGTCCGGAGGTTCCGTGACGCCTGCTGGTGGTCACCCCGCAGGTCCCGGACGGCCAGCGCGAGGGCCGCCCGGACTGCGCGGGGGACGAGCGCGGACAACCTCTCGACGCGCAACGGCGCGGCTCCGGCCCCCTCGTACCGCCTGCGCAACGCCGCATTGCTGCGCCCGTAGCGCATCTGCTGTTCACAGGAGGACACCAGTCCCGCCCGGGCCTGCCACCGCATCAGCGGCCGGCGGTCCACGGCGAGCGAGCCGTGTCCAGCGAGCTGGACACGGAAGCACAGGTCCGCGTCCCCGCCGCTGCGGCCCGCGTCGAAGCCCTCGACCGCGACGAGGACGTCGCGCCGGACCGTCAGGTTGCAGGTCGCGTAGTACGGGAGGAACCAGGGCCTGTCGACGTAACCCGCCACGTCGAAGATCTGTTGACCGACCGCGGCCAGCTCGGCGGTCGAACCGCCCCCGACCACGACGGTCCCCGTGGTGGCCAGGGCAACCGCTCCGGCCGGCGGAAACGGGGATTCGACGGCAGGGTCGTCGAACAGCCGCCGGACCGCCTCGGCCCAGCCCGGCTCGGGCCGACTGCGGACGTCCAGGAAGCCGACCAGGTCCGTCGCCGACCGGGACCAGCCGGCGTTGCGACCGGCGTAGGGACCACGACCGGGGTTCGGTACGACCACGGCCCCGAGACTGACGGCGACGGCGGCTGTGTCGTCCGTCGACCCGTCGTCGACGACGAGGATCTCGTCCACCGGGACGGTCTGGGCGCGCAGGAGGTCCATCAGCACGGGCAGCTGCCCGGCGGCGTCCCGCACCGGGACGACGACACCGAGGGTCCGGGTCCGGTCCGTGTCGGTCATGCGGCCGTCGGTCATGCGGCCGTCGGTCATGCGGCCGACCGGCGGCGGCGCAGCACCCGGAACAGCTCGGCGAGTTCCGTCCGCACGAAGGCTGACGCCAGCGCGCCGTAGACGAGGACACCGACCGCGACCTGGACCAGGGTGACCCAGGCCGCTGTCCGGTCCGCGTGCAGCAGGACGGGGGTGAACCAGGCGGCCGCGAACATCGGGACGCACAGCAGCGCGACCCTGCTGTTGTCGACCAGCACCGTGCGCGCCCGCAGGCCGACCAGGTTGCAGGCGACGTGCAGGGTCGGCGGCATGAACGTCCATGCCCGGACCAGGACCGCCACCGCCACCCCGGTCGCACCGCCGACCAGCACGCCCGCGACCATGAGGGCGATCCCCCCGACGAAGGACACGAGCCCGACGCGGAACATCAGGCCGGTCCGGTTCTGCGACTGGAACAGCCAGCCCACGCTGGTCGAGACGCACTGGGGGATCCCGGCGAAGCAGAGGATCATCAACAGTGGCACGGTCCCGGCCCACTGGTCCCCCCACAGCAGCGGGACCGCGCCGGGCGCGACAGCCGCCAACCCGACGAGGACCGGCACCGTCGCCAGGTTGATCAACCGGACAGCGCGGCGGTACCCGCGCCCGACCCGCTCGTGGTCGCCACCCATCGCGGACAGCGCGGGGAACATCACGCCGCCGAGCACCTGCCCGACCTGCTGCACCGGCAGCAGCATCAACTGGTAGGCCTTGTTGTAGAGGCCGAGGGGGACCTGCCCGACGAAGCGCGCGATCAGGAGGTTGTCACCGTTCCGGCCCCAGTAGTTCACGACGTTGAACCCCAGTTGCCCACCGGAGAACTGCCAGATCCTCGGCAGCGACGCCCGGGAGACGAAGTGGTGCGGCCGCCACGGGACCAGCGCGAACGAGAGCGCCGAGGACACGATCGCCGCGGCGGCGGGTCCCAGGACGAGTGCGTAGACGCCGAGTCCGCCGACCGCGCCGGCGACGGTCACAGCAAAGCTCACGGCGATCGAGACCACGTCGATCAGCGCGACCAGCTTGAGCTTCAGCTGACGCTGCAGAAGCGCGTTGTGCACCGCGCCGACGCCGAACAGGAACCCCAGTCCCGACAGCGGTGTCAACACCGTCAGCCGCGGGTCCCGGAACAGCAGCGAGACCAGCGGGCCGGAGACGGCGAGCACCAGCGTGAAGGCGACCCCACCGAGAGCATTGATCCAGAAGACCGTCGAGAGGTCCCGCTCGGTCGGTGCCCGCAGGGCGATGAGCGCAGAACCGAGACCCAGCTCGAAGAACAGCACCGCGAAGCCGGTGATGACGTAGACGCTCGCCATCGCTCCGTAGTCGGCGGGGGCGAGCAGTCGTGCCAGCACCAGGCCCGCGACGAACTGGATGCTCTGACCACCGAGCTTGCCCACCAGGGACCACGTGGCCCCGTTGGCGACGACGCCGGTCAGCCCGGCTCGGGCGCTCGTCCGGTCCGGCGCCTGGGTCGCGGCGGCCGCACCGACCGGCTGTCCTGCCGGGTCGGGGTGGTCGACCACGCCACGGTCCTGCGCCGTCTCGACGGCGCCCACCGTCAGGGTCGTGACGTCACCAGGCCCGGCGGCGGTGTCGGCCGCGGTGTCGGCCGGGGTGTCGGCCGGGCTGCGGTCAGGCATCCACGGACGCGCGAACGCGCATGACCGTCGAGGCGTCGATCGTGTCCAGGAACGCGAGGTCGCCCGGATCGACCTTCCGGGCGAAGGGCACGCCGGCAGCGCGGGCCTCCCGGACGGTCCGGGCGTCGACCGGGCGCGGGTGGGACTCGCCGTTCTCGAATCGACTCCAGGTCGTGCGGCCGGAACGGACGGGCAGCCCCGTGAGGTGCGCCAGCGTCTGCAGGTACGCCTCGTCCGGGATGTAGGTGCGCCTGAAGTGCGCCGCCAGCTCCGGTCGGTCGTGGTGCAGGGCCAGCACGCCCTCGAGGACGGCCCGGGAGACGCCCAGCCACTGCGCGCCCTTCCAGCAGCCGATCTCCTCGATCAGTGCGGACCGACGCCGGACACCGATGCCGTACCCGAGTCCGCGCGGTAGGTGCGCCAGCCAGACGGTGTGCTGCCACTTGTCGAACCCGTACCACCACGCGGCCTTCGCGACCCGACGCAGGCTGCCGCGCACGACGCGGTCGAAGGCCGCCGACCGTGCCGATGAGACGAAGGTGAACCGGTACCGGTACCTCGACGTGTCCGTCAGCAGGTCGGCCTCGACGACGCCGGCCGTGCCCTCGGCGACCAGGTCGTCCTCCCACGCGGCCAGGTCCAGGACCGGGTAGCACTGCCCGGAGAGGGCGACGAACCAGCTGGCGTCGGTCGTCGTGGCGGCCTCGAGAGCCTCGATCATCCCCTCGGTCATCTCCCAGGACCCCCACCGCATCGGGATGCGGCTCCGGAACAGCCGCCCCCCGGCCGCCGTGACCTGGTCCGCCGAGAGGAACCCGTCCGGCTCGGCGTGCCGCACGAGGACGACCGATCCCGGCGACAGGGCCCGGATCCGCCGGACCAGGCGGAGCACCAGCTCGGGCTGGTGGTGGGCGAGCACGACGTAACAGAAGACGGGCCGACCGACGCGCTCGTCGAGGTCCCCCGGCGCGCGGCGGTGGCCGCGGATCTGGGTCACCGGGATCTGGGTCACCGGGCTCTGGGTCACCGGGCTCTGGGTCACCGGGCTCTGGGTCATCGGGAGTGGTCCTCCAGGGTCGCCCGGTGCGGCGGCGTCCATCGTCGAGTGCCCAGCCCCGGCGCTGGTCGGTCCGGGACGTCACGCTGGGTGGGCCCGGAACCGGGGACACTACGCGGCAGGCCGGCCCCGGCGGACTGTTCCGTGAGCCGCCGGCCGCTCACCGGAGCTTCACCGCCAGGCGCCACCGCAGCACCTCGGCCAGTGCCGTCACCGACCGCGGCCGGTCGGCGACCGCCCGGAGACCCCGGACGAGGGCCCGGACGGCGCTGCGCCGGTCGGGCGCCTGCCGCCACACGTCCCACGAGACGACCGCGGCCATGTCGCCGAGCAACGCGTCGTCGAACCAGTCCGCGTCGGCGAAACCCCGCACCACCGCATCCCGGCCGTCGCGCATCCGGGCCGCGTCGGCCGACACCTGCCCGCCGTGCTCCAGGTAGGTGCACGTCACCTCGGGCACGACGAGGCCGGGGCCCGTCTCGAGCAGTCGGATCCAGAACTCGAGATCGGCGCCGCGACGCAGATCGCTGAAACCCCCGACCGCGAGCGCCGCCGCACGGTCGACGAGCACCGCGCTCGGCAACACGGGGCTGTCAGGCCAGATGACCGACCTCGGCGCCAGCTCCAGCGGGTGGCGGCCCGGGTAGCCGACGAGCTTGCCGCTCGGCACCGCCCGGCCGACCGAGCCGACCAGCACGCGACCGGGCAGGTGCGGGGCCAGGGTCGCCAGATGCCCCGGCAGCCAGGCGTCGTCGGAGTCCAGGAAGGCGACCCCCGCGGTACGCGCGTGCCGCAGACCCGCGTTCCGCGCGGCGCCCTCACCCGCGTTCGCCTGACGGACCACGCGGGCGCCGAGGAGCTCGGCCAGCTCTCCCGTGCCGTCGGTGGACCCGTCGTCGACGACGAGGACGTCCGCAGCCCGGACCGGGAACTGGTGCAGCGCGGACAGCACGGCCCGGCCGACGAGGTCCACCCGCTGGAAGGCGGGGATCACCGCCGTCACATCCGCCACGTCCGCGACGTCGGCCCGACCGGTCACCCGTCGTCCCGCTCGGCTGCTGTCCGGACGACGCGGGCGGGCACGCCGGCCGCCAGGGCGCCGGCGGGGACGTCCCCGCGCACCACGGACCCTGCCGCGACCACGGCACCGCCCCCGATGGTCACCCCGCGCAGCACCACCACGTTCGCGCCCAGCCACACCCCGGGCCCGATGTGGACAGGGCTGACCCGGTAGGACTCTCCCGGACCCGGGAGGTGGTCCTCGTCGTGGATCGACACCCGTTCACCCAGTCGCGAACCGCTCCCGATGGTCAACCCGGCGAAGACGGTGATGTTGACGTCCCGGTTCAGGTAGACGTCGTCGCCGATCCGGACCGGACCGTCGATGACGGCGCTGAACCCGTCGGCGATCACCAGCCCGCGACCACGTGTCAGCGACCCGTTGGTCCCGAAGGTGATCCGCGCGCGCCGTCCGAGCGCGATCGGTGGCCCGGCCAGCTGTGGACTGATCGCCACCGCGGCCAGGTACCGGGCCCGGCCCATCGCCCGATCGACCTGGCCGCCGCGGCCCGTCCGCACCGGAGCACCCCGCTCCGACGTCGCCCTCGACGCGGCGGGCTCGGTCTCGGTCATGTGCTGGCGCCTCCGGGGCGGGCTGGACGACGGGGAGCCGTCTGCGTCGCCGGCACCCACGCTGGGACCGCGGCCCGCTCGGCGGACGCTCGGACGGTACCCGGGAGGGCGTGCGCACGGTGCCGCGCGCCGGTCCGGGTGCACGACGCCAGACCGGCGGGACAGCTCGCGGCGCAGGACCGGGCCGGCTCTCTCCTAGGGTCGGGACCGTCCCGCGCCGACAGCCGGTGCTGCTGCCCCGACCCGGGAGTCCCCGTGAGCGCAGACCGGACCCGCACCATCCGCCCCGGTCGGCCCGTGGCCGTCGTGGTGATCGGCCTGATCGCCGTCGCCGCGTGTTCCGGGGCGCGTTCGGATGCGCGCCCGACGGGCCAGGGGTCGGCGTCGACACCCTCGAGCACCTACCGGCCGCCACGCCTCCCGGCCGACCTCAACCGCGGCATCGGGGCCCCGGTGGCCGTCTCCGCGCTCACCCCCGCCACCGGGCCGCTCGCGCCCGCCGGATCGTTCTGGCGTCAGACCGTCACGAACGCGCCGATCGCCGGCAACAGCCCGGAGCTGGTCGGTCAGCTGAGCAGGCAGGTCGCCGACAACTGGGGCGGGACGGCGGCGTTCAACGCCTGGGACTTCAACACCACGGTCGTCACCGTGCCCGCGGACCAGCCGCGGGTGGACGTCGTGTGGGACGACTGCCAGCACAAGGGCTACACCCCGGGCAGCCTGTACGACGCCACGGGGCAGTTCGCCAAGGTGCCGATCCCGGCCAACGTGCGGACCGCCGGCGGCACCGACAAGGAGATCACCGTCTGGTCGCCGTCCACCGACCAGCTCTGGGAGTTCTGGGTCGCCACCAGGCAGGCCGACGGCTGGCACGCCTGCTGGGGCGGACGGATGGACGACGTCTCCACGGGACCCGGCTACTTCCGCTACGGCTTCGGTGCCACCGCGACCGGCCTGCCAAACGCCTTCGGGATGGTCAGCTTCGACGACGTCCGGCGCGGGAGCATCGACCACGCGATGTCCCTGCAGATCATCGGGTCGGCGGCCTGGTGGAAGATCTCCTGGCCCGCCCAGCGCGGCGACGGGGACGGGAGCGGGTCCATCGAGGAGGGCACCCGGTTCCGGCTGGACCCGGCGGTCGACGTCGAGACCCTCGGCCTGCCGCCGGTCGCGAAGATGATCGCCCGGGCGGCGCAGCGGTACGGCTTCGTCGTCACGGACCGGTCCGGTGCCGTGGCGGTCATCGGCGAGGCGGGCACCTCCCTGACGGCGAACGGCAGGCCCAACCCGTGGGAGACCCTGCTGGGCGACACGAAGAGCTACGACCTGCTACGCGGGTTCCCGTGGGAGCGCCTGCAGGCGCTCCCCCACGACTACGGCAGGCCGTCCGCGACGACGTCGGGCTCACCGACCGCATCGCCCGCGGCCGGGTGACCGCCCCCGCGCCCTGGTAGCGCACGGTCGAGGGCGTCCAGGACCGCGGGGACCGAGGCGTCGACCTTGCGGACGAACGGGCGCCCGGACGCCCGCGCCGCAGGCAGGTCGCTGACGGTCACGTCGCGGGGATGCGGATCGGACCCGGTGAAGTGCTTCCAGGACAACGACTCGTCCGCGACGTCCAGGCCGGGGTCGCAGCAGAGGACGGTCTGGAAGTAGCTCTCGTCCGGGATGAGCGAGCGCTCGAACCGCCCACGGGTGCCCGCGTCCTGTTCGGCCGAGCGCAGCACGGCACCGACCGCCGCGCGGCCCAGGGCCATCCACTGCTCGCCGTACCAGGGGACGAACGCCGCGCGCCGGCTCCGCGGCAGTCGGACCCCCGCCATCCACGGCAGTCCGCGGGGCATCTCGTTCACCGCCCAGCCGACCTGCAGACGTGTCAGGTACCGGTACCAGACGGCCCGGGTGGCGCGCCGCACGAACGGCGTCGACCACCGGTCGGGACGCACATGGGGCAACGCCCGCCACCGGTAGGTGTAACGCCGCGTGAGCCAGTCGTCGCGGTCCACGGTCCGCGTCTCGCGCCGCAGCGGATCCAGCGGGCGGGCCGCGACGAGAGCGTCGGAGCCACCGGCGACCACCTCCCGTTCCCAGCCGGCGAGGTCGCGCAGCGGGTGGTCCTGGCCCGACAGGAGGACCACCCAGTCCGGGTCGAGGTGCCCGCGAACCCACCGCAGCGCCTCCAGCTGGGCCGCGACCATCGTCCAGGACCCCCAGGTGATGGCCAGCTCGCTGACCAGCTCGTGGGTCCGGGGCGGCAGGGGTCCGAAGTCGAGTTCGCCCGGGCGGTCGTGGCGCAGGACCACGTCGGCGCCCGGCGAGCACGCGGTGATCGCGCGCGCGATCCGGGCGACGAGCTCCGGTTGGCGGTGACAGAAGACCAGGTAGCAGAAGCGGGGACTGCCGGGGTCGGTCACCGGAACCGGCCGGCCAGCCGCCACCGGACGGTCTGGGCGACCGCCGCCCAGGCCCGGGGACCGTCGGCCAGCACGGCGGCGAGCGCCCTGCCCGATCCGCCGACGCCGGTGGGACCGCCCTGCCGGAACTCGTCCCACCGGTCGACCGCGTCCATCCGCGCCGGCAGCGCCGGATCGAACCAGGCGGCGGCCGCGTGGCGTGCGACCACCTGGTGCCTGGCACGCCGCATCTGCGCCGGGTCACCGGAGACCTGCCCGGCGTGTTCCGCGTACACGCAGGTGACCTCGGGGACCACCACGCCCGGACCCGTCTCCAGCAGTCGCAACCACAGGTCGAGGTCGGCGCCCAGCCGCAGCTCCGGGAAGCCGCCGACCGCGAGGGTCCTGTCGCGGTCGAGCACGACCGCGCTCGGCGCGAACGGACTCTGGGGCCAGACGACCTCCCGGGGCCCGATCCGCTGGACCGCCCGTGCCGGGGACCCCGCGAGCCGGCCACTGGGGACACCCCTCGCGATGCCGGCCACCAGGACGGCACCGGGCGTGTGCGGCATCAACGCGGCGAGGTGCCCGGGCAGCCACTCGTCGTCGGAGTCCAGCAGGGCCACCCACCGGGTCCGCGCGGCGCGCAGGCCGGCGTTGCGGGCCGCGCCCTCCCCGGCGTTGGGCTGTCGCAGGACCGTCGCGCCCAGCGCTCCCGCGACCTCACCGGTGCCGTCGGTGGACCCGTCGTCGACCACGACGACGTCGGCCGCCGGGCGGGGGCGCTGCGCGAGGGCCGAGAGGACCGCCCGGCCGACCAGATCGGCGCGCTGGTAGGCCGGGATCACGACGGTGACGTCGTGCGGTTCACCGTGTGCCCGGACGAGCCGACGGATCTCCCCGCCCTCCCCGCCTCCCGATATCACGTCGGTCGTGTCGGTCACGTGGTCACCGCGGGATCGTCGGCGCCCCCGCGACGACGCCGCAGCAGCCGCGCGGGGTTGCCGCCGACCACCGACCACGGGTCGATGCTGTGGGTCACCACGGACCCGGCGCCGACGATGCTGCCCCGACCGAGGTGGCACCCGGGCAGGATCGTGGTCCCGGCACCGATCCACACGTCGTCCTCGATGACGATCGGCCGGTCGGCCTGGAAGCCCTGCGCGTTCATCGGCACGTCGGTCGACCCGAACTCGTGGTTGGTCGACAGCAGGACACACCGCGGACCCATCATCACGTCGCGCCCGATGGTGACCGGCCCGATCACCAGTGCATCGAGCCCGATGGCCGACCTGTCACCCACCGAGATGCCCCGACCCGAACCGAACCAGGCCCCGTGCTCGATGTTGACGTCGTCACCGCACGTGTCGAGCATCCGGCGTGCCAGCTGGGCCCTGATCTGTCTCGCCACCCCACCGCCCGGCCGGGGTGACCAGGGGAGGTGGCGTCCGAGTACCAGGTAACCGGCGACCGCGAGCCGGCGGGCAGCCCGAGCCCGCCCGCCCTGGTCAGTCACGGACCCGAGTGTCCCGCACCGGGCGGTCCGACAAGCCCTCCGGGAACGGGTGTGCGGGCGGTCGCACCCGCGCCACGACCGACGGTGGCCGGTGCCAGGACGACACCGGCGACGATCCACAGGAGGAAGTTCGGCAGCGGTGTGCCCAGCGGGCTGAGCATCGCACCGGCGAACCAGGCCGCGGCGGATCCGATGAGGATCACCCGCCAGCCCTCGTGCTCGCCGGTGCGGCTCCTGGTGAACACCCCGCGGACGGGTCCGAGGAGGAGGCAGGCGGAGAACAGCAACAGTCCGGGCAGTCCGAGCTCGGCCCCGCGTGCCAACAGGACGTTGTGGACCTCCAGGTGGGTGGCGGTGATCGGGTAGTCGCGCGCCTGCCGGACGTAGTCCACACCGTGATCGATGAACTGCTGCCAACCGATGCCCTGCAGCGGGTGCTGCTCCATGATCCGCAGCGCGGCGAGGTCGGTGTTCTGCCGGTCCCAGACCGGTCGCGTGTCGTTGGCGCGCGTGTTGGCCTGTTCGCTCAGACCCGGGACGAAGGCGAACAGCGCGGCGACCGCGAGGAACCCGCCGATCACCAACAGCGGGAAGAACCGGCGCAGGCGGGGGACGAGGAGCGTCACCAGCAGCAGGCTCGCAGCACCGCCCAGCCAGACGGAGCGCGTCAGCGTCAGCACGACCCCCAGCCCGCACAGGGCTGTCGCCGCGACGGAGGCGTAGCGCCACCAGGACCGGAACCGGACGGCCGCGACCCCGGCGGCGAACCCGACCTGCACCATGACGACGCCGTCGGCGACGGCCTCGACGAAAGGTCCCCGGGCTCGTCCGAAGTGGATCCCGACCGACGGGTCGGCGATGTAGCGGGGGTGCACCAGTGAGACGGGCCCCAGCATCTCCACCATCGCCGTCCCACCCAGGTACACGGCGACGAGCACGGCGAGCTTCAGGAACAGGTCCCGTCGTACCGGGGTGCTGAGCACGAGCGGAGCCAGGACGAACAGGACGAAGGGGACGGCGAGCCGGTCCAGGAGCGCGTACCCGCCGACCTTGGAGGTGAGCGAACCGTGCTGCATCGCGGAGAACACCGCCAGCAGCGTCAGGGCAAGCATGGCGAGGTGGACGAACCCCACGTTGATCCGGTGCTCCTGCCAGGTGCGCCGGTCAAGGACGAGCAGCACCACGAAGGCGGCGAACAACAACCGGTCGGGACCGATCGGGAAACCCAGGTAGCTGGAGTACCCGGAGAACATGTTGGCGGCCACGAACGCGACGAACAGCCAGAAGTAGACCGGGAGACCCCGGCGCACGATCCGGTCGGGTCTGCTGCGGCCGGGACCGCCGCTGGGGGTCCGGACCCCGTCGACGGGACCGTCCACGGAGGTGTCCACCGGATCCCCCGTGCGGGCGCCGCGCGGATCCGGTGACGTGCCGACACGTGCGGCGGTCGGTGCCCCGACGGTCACCGGCCGGTGGTCGCTGCGCGGGCCGGCCGACGCCCCCGGCGACGGTCCAGCGCGACCGCGATCACCACGGCCAGCAGGAACCCGCCCACCAGACCGCCCAGTCCGTAGCGGCCCAGGGTGCTGCGCCGGTCGTTGGAGACGACGGTTGCTGCGTCGACGTCCTTCAGACCGGACGCGATCGGCTGGTTGGTGATGGCGTCGGTGTACTGCGACTTCAGCGTGTCCTGTTGCAGCTCGAGGGCGGAGATCTGCGCGGCCCTCTTGACCAACGCCGCCCGCAGGCCCGGCGCCCGGTCGGCCTGCGAGGGCAGGCTGTTCGCCCGCGACAGCGCCAGCCGGTCGGCGTCCTGGGCCGACTGGTCCTGCGCGATCGTGGTCGACACCCGGTTGTAGTTCGCGAACAGCGAGGCGGTGGTCTGCGTGGTGGGCGCCGGCGCGTTCGCCTGCGCCTTCAACTGGCTGGCGACCAGGTTGGCACCGTCGACGGCGGTCCGGCCGTCGGTCGCCGCCACCCGCACCGAGACCAGGCCCGTCTCCGGGACGGGCGACCCGCTGATGGACACGATCCGCCGGGCCCGCGTGCCGAGGGCCTTGTCCAGCTGGGTCTGAGCCTGCGACTGCCCGACGAAGTGCGCGTAGGTGCCGGCGAGCTGACTGGCCGCGTAGGCGTACCCCGGCACCTGGTAGAACTTCAGGTCCTGACTGCCGACGACGAGCCGTGCTTCGGCCGTCGTGATCTGGGGCCGGGTCGTCGCGTAGAACAGCCCCGCCGCGGTCCCGGCGAGGACGAGGAACGTCGTGATGACCCAGTGCCGGGCGACCGAGCTCAACGGTGTGGGTGCCTGCTCCACGACCTCGGCCGGGACGGTCTGGACTCCTGTGCTCACGGCTGTCTCCCGGTGCGATGGGCTCGGAACCCCGCGTCGGTGCTCGCGGTTCGGTGTGGGTCCCCGCCGTCGGGGCCCTGAGGCGGGGTCAGCTTAGGTCGCTGCCCGGCGTCAGAGGACTGGACCGACGCCAACAGCCCGGCCAGCACCCGGGCGTTCGGGCCGGGGGTGAACGACCCCAGGACCACCTGACGGCCGGCGCGACCGAGTGAACGGCGCTGGGACGCATCCCGGGCGAGCTCGTCGAGGACGGTCGCGACCGCCGACGGGTCCCCCGGCGCCAGCAGCCGCCCCGACACACGGTCGGTGACCAGCTCCGGGATCCCGGCGATCGAGGTCGTCACCACCGGGAGCTCCGTCGCCATCGCCTCCATCAGGACCACCGGGACACCCTCGCGGTGACTGGGCAGGCAGAACACGTCGGCCCATGCGTACAGACCCGGCAGCGCGCCCTGGCCGAGCCCGCCCGGGAACTCCACGCGGTCGGTGATGCCCAACTGCTCCGCCAGTGTCCGCAGGTGGTGTCCCAACGGCCCGGCACCGACGATGCGCGCCCGGAAGGGGACCGTGAGCCGGGCGAGCGCCCGGAGCAGGACGTCCGGGCCCTTCTCCTGGACGAGCCGACCGACGAACAGGACCCGCAGCGGCCCCGGGGAGCGCCCGGTCCGGACGTCGGCCGAGCCGGGGAAACGGTCGGGGTCGACGCCCATGTGGACGATCGCGAGCTTCGCCCGGTCCGTCTCGGGCAGATGGGGAGCCAGCTGGCGGACGGCGTAGCGACTGATGCAGGCGACGAACGCGGCCGCCCGGGTCTTGGCGGCCAGGCCGTGTGCCTGCGGTGTCTCGAACTCCGTCGGGCCGTGCATCGAGAAGCTCCACGTCCACCGCGGACCCGCGTCCTGACGTTGACCACGGGAGCCGTTGCCGAGGGCGACGGCGAGCCGGGCGATGTCGGCGCCGTTGTTCGCGAAGTGCACGTGGACGTGACGGAGTCCACGAGCCCGCATCTCGGTGACCAACCGCAACGCTTCGACGAGGTAGAAGGCCTGCCAGATCCGTGGACGGACACCTCCGCGACCGGCCCGGACAGCGGCCACGAGGCCGGCACCCAGCGACGCGACCCCGCCGGCGGCGACCTGGCCCAGCCCGGCTCCCAGGTAGGCCGACCGGGCGGCACCGAGCAGCGCCGTCGTCCGTCGGTCCTCCTCGACCATCACCGGGGACATGAGGTCCTCGGGGGGGCACCGGCGGACGGTGAACGTGGTGACCCCGACTCCGGCCGCCCGCAGCGCCAGGATCTCCCGTTCGATGAAGGCGTGGGAGAGCGCCGGGTACTGGCTGACCAGGTAGGCGACCGCCGGCGACCCGGGTCCGTCGGGGCTCACACCGCGCGGGCCGACCGCCGGCTGCGCGCTGCCCGCACGAACATCTGTGCAGCGAACGGGAGGTCGTGGACGAGGTAGCGCTTGGCGAGGCGCCGCGGCTCGGAGGCGAGACGGTGGACCCACTCGAGACCGACCCGCTGCGCCCACAGGGGCGCGCGGTCCACGGTGCCCGCCACCATCGCGAAGGACCCGCCGCACCCGACGAACCAGGTCCGCGGGAAGCTCTCGAGCAGGTCGAGGATGAGCAGTTCCTGGCGGGGGAACCCGAGCCCCACCAGGACCACTTCGGGCTCCGCCGCGGCGATCGCGTCGTGGATGGCTGCGCGCGCGCGGTCGTCGTGCTCGAACCCGTGCGGCGGGAAGTGGAACGGGACATCTCCCAGTCCGGGTACCTCCGCGGACAGCCGCTGCCCGGCTGCCTCGGCGACCCCCGGCTCACCGCCGAGGAGCATCACCGTGCCGCCCCGGGCACCCATCTCCTTGGCGAGTGACCAGGTCAGGGCCGAACCGGTGACACGTTCGGGCAGCGGACGGGCGGCGACCCTGCTGGCCCACACGACCGGCATCCCGTCGGCCACGACCAGGTCGGCCCTGTCCAGGACCCGCCGCAGGTGGGGACGCCGCAGCTGCCGGAGGATGTCGACGTTCGGCGTCACGACGAAACCGCCGTGTCCGTCGTCCAGGGACCGTCCGACGTGGGCGACCACGCCCGCCTCGGTGACGGCGTCGAACCGGACGCCGTCGACCTCGACCGTGCCGTGCCGCTCTGCCGTTGTCGTCAACGTGACCTCGATCGGTGTCGGGGTTCCACAGCGGGCCGCGGCGCGACCACCGCTCGATCACCCGCAGGCGATGGCGCGACGACGAACCCAGGACGCTGTCACGAGTGGGAGATCCGTCCGCCAGGATCTGGCAGGACCTCGCCGCCGACGCTGGCCGCTCGCGTCACCGTATCGGACCCCCCGCGTAGGACCAGCCGGGGCAGCTCACCTCAGCCGCGGCTCGTCTGGTCCCGCCGCCAGCCTGCGTGGGCGTTCCGGTGGCTCCTGGCGCGGCCGCGTGACAACGCCGTCACCCCCACGTACACGGCAGCGGGGACCAGCTCCCGGGGCGACGCCCGCACCAGGTCGACCAACGCACGCCCCGTCGACCCGGTGGAGGACCGGAAGGAGTCCTCCTCGGGCCTGGCGTGCGCAAGTTGCCTGTTCCCGGCGGCCACCCTGGTCCTGACCGCGACCAGTGCCGCCAGCGTCCTGGGCACGTGGACCGTGAACCCGTCCGGGAGCACCACGCGTTCGGTGGGCGCGAACAGCCGCTGGACGAACAGGTCGTCGGCCGTGAGGTCCGGGAACCGGTCGAAGCGGGCCCGACCGGCCCGGGACAGGGCGTACACCCCGGTCCCGGTCATGCCCTCGGCCATGTAGGGCAGGCGGGCGTGCACCCGGTAGAACGCCCGGACGGCCGCGGAGCACCCGGCCAGGTCCAGGGTGGCCCGCGGCGCACCGACCGTGGCGGCCGGGCCGCGCAGGGCACCGGCCAGGTGGCGCAGGGTGTCCGCCGACACGTCGATGTCGGCGTCGAGGAACACCCGGGGGAACGATGTCGCCGCCCCGTCCCCCGCGTTGAGCGCCGCCGTCTTCGACGCCTCGCTCAGCTCCAGGACCGACACCCCGGCGAAACCCCGGGCGATCTCGGCCGTCCGGTCGGTGCAGCCGTTCGCCACGACGACGACCTCCGCCTCACCGCGGGCGAGATCACCGACGAAGCTCGCGAGACATCGGCCGATCACCGTCGCCTCGTCGTGGGCCGGGATCACGACCGAGAACTGCGGAGCGGTGCTCACGTCGTGACGAGACCCGGCGCCGCGGTGTCCGCGGCGGCCGGGAGTGCCGCCGCCGCGGCGAGTCCACGCTGGACGTCGGCCAGCAGGTCGGCGATGTCCTCGACGCCGACCGACAGGCGCACGAGGTCCTGCGGCACCTCCAGCGGTGAACCGGACACGCTGACGTGGGTCATGGCAGCCGGCTGTTCGACGAGGGACTCCACGCCACCGAGGCTCTCGGCCAGGGTGAAGACCTTCGTCGCCCCGCAGAACGCGGCGGCCGCGGCGGCGCCACCCCGGAGCCGGAAGGAGACCATCCCGCCGAACCGCCGCATCTGCCGGCCGGCGACCGGGTGTCCCGGATCGCCCGGGAGCCCCGGGTAGTGAACGGTGCTCACCGCGGGAGCGGCGGCCAGCAGGTGCGCCACCGCCGCCGCGTTGTCGCTGTGCTTCTCCATCCGCAGGGCGAGGGTCTTCAGTCCGCGAAGGACGAGCCAGCAGTCGAACGGACCCGGGACCGCCCCTGCCGCGTTCTGCAGATAGGCGATCCGCTCACCGAGGTCGGCCTCCGCCGTGACGACCGCTCCCCCCACCACGTCGGAGTGACCACCGGCGTACTTGGTCGTGGAGTGGACGACGACGTCGGCACCGAGGGTGATCGGCTGCTGGAGGTAGGAGCTGGCGAAGGTGTTGTCGACCACCAGCACCGAACCGGCCGCGTGGGCGATGTCGGCGATGGCCGCGATGTCGGCGATCCCGAGCAGCGGGTTGGTCGGCGTCTCGACCCAGATGACGGTCGTCTGACCCGGTCGGACGGCCGCGGCCACCGCCGCCAGGTCCGTCAGGGGCACCGGGGTGACCTCGACACCCCAGTCACCGTGCACCCGGGCGAGCAACCGGAAAGTGCCGCCGTAGGCGTCGTCCGGCACGATGACGTGCGAACCCGGGCGGCACAGCGTGCGCACGACCGCGTCCTCGGCGGCCAGACCGGACGCGAACGCCAGGCCTCGGGCGCCACCCTCGAGGGAGGCCAGGCAGGTCTCGAGGGCACGCCGCGTCGGGTTGCCGCTGCGCGCGTACTCGTACCCCGATCTCGTCCCGCCCACGCCGTCCTGGGCGAAGGTCGAGCTGGGGTGGATGGGCACGGTGACCGCCCCGGTGAGCGGGTCGGGCTCCTGGCCGTCGTGGATGGCCCGCGTCGCGAAACCGCGTCGAGGAACCGGTGGGGTGTCTGGATCTGTCACGGGGCAACGCTAACGACCCTTGGGGGGTGGCGATCCGACGGGTCAGGGCCGTCCCCAGTCGGTCGGCAGGGCCTGCAGCCGGTTCCACGGAAAGGCCTTCATGACGGCGTAGCTGGGCGTCGAGCCGAGCAGCCGACCCCACGGGTTGTTGCCGCCGTTCGCTGCGAGCCCGTTGCCGCTCTCCCCGATCACGGCCACCGCACCGCCCTTGTCCACCACGATGAACCCGTACCTCTGTACGGCCCTGGCCATCATGGCGGCGTACCGGTTCAGGTGCAGGGAGTCCACGTCCACCCGGGGATCGAGGCGGAACCTCGTGCCCTCGCGGATGGGTCCGTTGCCGGCGCCGTCGCCGCGCTGGGCGGGGTAGGAGATCTTCCACCAGTCGGCCGTGTCGATCACCTGGAGTGCGAGCGCGTGGTCGATGGAACCCCGGCGCGCGTCGGCGATGGAGACCATCCCCCCGGCGTAGGGCAGGCCGGTCGCCGTGGCACCGAAGCCGTGCGTGAAGAAGCCGGGGCTGGTGGACGCGTGGTCGATCCGCCCACCCCAGCAGGCGTGCCAGCCGTCGGACCGCTTCGACGTCACCCAGAACTCCCACAGCTGGTCCGACGACGGCGAGTAGATGGTCAGCTCGCGGTCACTGCCGGACGCGGCCGTGGCGCTGTCCGGGACGGGGACGTCCTCGAAGTGGCCGTTGGTCCCGTAGACGCCGCCGGGCAGGGACCCCTTGTGCTGGCAGTCGTCCCAGTGCACGCGGGCCCGACGCTGCCCCGCGCCGACGACGGCCACGGTCGTGTTGTAGTCCCACACGTTGAACGCCGCGGTGCCGCCGTAGTTGTTCCGCACCGACGAGGCGATGTTCTCCACCTGGGTCGCCGAGTTCCCGGCGACGGGTGCGGAGCGGATGTCCTTCCTCCACACACTGGCCGGCCCGAACACCCCGGCGGCCGGTGCGGTCCAGGCCTTCTCCTGAGCCGACCGCTGGTCGGTGGGCGGCGGTGCGGACGGGACGTTGTCCACCACGACGGACCGACCGGGGGACGTCGCCGTCGCACCGTTCCGGTCGGTCACCCGTGCCGTGAGGGTGTGGGTGCCATCCGACAGGCGGGTCGAGTCACCGACCGCCGACCAGGGCGACGTCGTGTCCGAGCCGAGTGACCTGCCGTCGACGAGGAACTCGACCTTCCGGACCCCTGCTGGCGCCGTGACCGACGCGGTCACGGTGACCTGCCCGTGGACCCTGGAGCCCGTCGGGCCGGTCACGGTCGCGGTCGGGCTGCTGGAGGGGGTCCCTGCCTGGGCGCCCAGCACGGCGACGGTCGAGGCCGCCGCCGTGAGTGCGACGACGACGACGGTGCGGACGGGGGCCCGACGCACACCACGGGAGCGGTGCAGGGACACGGGTGTCTCCGGATGTCGAGGGCGGGTGGCTCTGCCGGGGATGATCACAGGGAAGTCACCCCCGGATCCGGTGCATCCGACCGGTCACACGCCCCGGACGCGGGCCGGTCGGCAGGCGCTCGGCATCCGTCGCCGTGGTAGTGCCGCGACCGGCCGGCCCGCACGTCGCCATCCGGGTGTCAGCGCGCGGGGCTCGGGGTGGGCGTGGCGGTGGGCTTGCCCCAGTCCTTGGTCACGGCCTGCAGCCTGTTCCACGGGAACCCCGTGAGGACCGAGTAGCTCGGCGTCGCGCCGAGCAACTCGTTCCACGGATTGGCACCGCCGTTGCCGGTGACCGCCGCACCGCTCTCCCCCAGGACGGCGACAGCGCCACCCTTGTCGGTCACGACGAAGCCGTAGGTCTGGGCCGCCTTGGCGATCATCTTCGCGTAGGGGTTCAGCGCCAGCGCATCGACGTTCACCGAGGGGTCCAGACGAAACCGGGTGCCCTCGCGGATGGGACCGGTTCCCTGGCCGTCACCGCGCTGCGCCGGGTAGGAGATGTCCAGTGCCTGGGCCGCGTCGATGACCTGCAGGGACAGCGCGTGGTCGATGTGACCCTGGCGTGCGTCGGCGACACTGACCATGCCCTCGGCGTTCGGCAGCCCGGTGGCCGTCGCACCGAAGTAGTTGGAGAAGAAGCCGGGGCTGGTCGAGGCCTTGTCGATCCGGCCGCCCCAGCAGGCGTGCCATCCGTCAGCCCGCTTCCTCGTCACCCAGAACTCCCAGACCTGGTCCGAGCTCGGTGAGTAGACCGTCAGTTCGGCGTCGCTCCCCGCCGCTGCGACGGCGTTCGCCGGGACCGGGACGTCCTCGAACTGACCCTTGACGCCGTAGAGCCCGTAGGGGACCGAGCCCTTGTGCTGGCAGTCGTCGAAGGTCACGCGGGACCGGGCCTGGTCCGGCGCGGCGACCGCGACGGTCGTGTTGTAGTTCCAGACGTTGAAGGCCGCGACGCCGCCGTAGTGGTCCGTCACCTGCTGCGTCAGGTTGGTGACCTGGGCGGCGGAGTCGGCCGCGGTCGGAGCCGACCGGATGTCCTGCCTGAAGACGCTGAGCGGGCCGAACAATCCGCCGGCGGGCGCCGTCCACGCGCGCTCCAGGGCGGCCTGGTCCACCGGCGTCCGGGTCGGCGTCGGCGTCGGCGTCGGGATCACCGTCGGCGTCGGGGTCGGGGTCACCGTCGGCGTGGGGGTCGGGGTCACCGTCGGCGTGGGAGTCGGGGTCACCGTCGGCGTCGGCGTCGGGATCACCGTCGGCGTCGGCGCC
>JAABUQ010000723.1_pt1 | contig 76079 bp, 54 predicted proteins | sample 5560001 | NCBI WGS metagenome assembly JAABUQ01 (sample SAMN10711888, study PRJNA513371) | rock metagenome | isolation source: Antarctica rocks | place: Antarctica: Victoria Land, Finger Mt nord | collected 2015-12-18 | reverse complement strand
CAAGTCATGTATTGCTATGAGTTAAGAAAGAAACTATCGAAAGCGAGTTGCAAAATTGGTTGTAGAGAATCTTGGCAAACATTATGCTAGCTAGAAACACGAGAATCTTGAAAGTGTTGCTATCAATAATGAACGAATGTCGATGCCAAAGATACGAAGTTTCGCACGCTAGAAATGTATGCGACGAGATTTATTTATTCGCAATTAATGAGCTCTTTAGCTTCATTTTAAGCGAAAATTGCTTCATAAACACATTGTGAGATCTATTAACTTGAAACGTCTTTGATCACTTTGCGCATCAACACTCTATTGCGTTGAAGAAATTTCTTGTGCGAATGCAACTTATACTTAGAGCAAGCCAAGATAATAGAGTTTGAGGAAGACATAGTAGACGAAAATTGACGCAAGAAATAGAGTGTTTGTTTGCGAGATCGTAGACGAGGAAAGCGACACGCTAGCAACGCAAGTGGCGTTTAGAGGGTCGCTAACGATAAAAGAGTTAAGAAGGCTTGCTTGAATCATGTCGTTTATTGTCGAGAGAAGAGAAGAACTTTGATTGGTTTAGCTAGAGCGAAAGAAGAATGTACATCGCTTACTATCTACATGTGACTCGTCTATTTTTCATTTTTTAAGGGGACTAGATTCATGATTCTTTTGAGACTTAATGCAAAAAAGAAATGCTAAAAGAGTATCATGTTAGCGATTCTATATTTCATTACTTATCTTGATAAGACGACTCGTGTTAGGGCGATCATTAGATTTTTCTTTAGATTTCGATTCTCTTTTCTAACGAGCAAATCGTGTAATTTCATCAACAATAGATGCATGCAACACAAAGCCTAGCGACGCAAATAGAACGAGAGATGCTAACAAACGATCTCGCCCATCTCATAGCTTTGGACGAGCAGACTATCGTTGATGCAATCGTGTTTATCATAGCTTCTAGCGCGCTTCTTTGATGTCATGCGTAGCTTGCTATGCTAGCAAGTCGCACTTTGACAACTTAGTCGATTCGAGATTATGTATGTAGAGAGTGCGAGTTTTATCGAGGCAATCTAATTTCGTATTTTCGACAATCTAATTAGTCACAATGCCATCGCCATCGCCTGCCCCTATCTCTATCTTTGCACTATCGTCGCTTGCTTTCTTGTTTCTTGCTCATCGAATTTTCGTTAATTTTTCGTGATTTTTTTATGCTTGATATAATCTATTCTTTGTTTATTAATCTTCACGTCGTTGAAGAAAACAATTATACAAAAGTCTTGACTAAAGACATAGTGCTAAAGACGTTGAAAATCAATCTCTTTGTTGCTAAGAAGTTCGTGTTGTCGCGATGATGCAAGATAAGCTTTCAATACGTAGATCAAGACATTTGCTTGACGATTCGCAAACGTCAATGTAGATTTCATGACAATGCGAGAAGATGTAAAGAAGCTATGTAGATAGATCGATTGTTAATAAGTTCGAATCAAACGTTGATTTTGTGGGTGAAGAAGTAAATGTAAAATCTATGAAGGGGCGAGCAATACTCATTGCTTCATCGCCTCTTCGTCGACCATCGCCTATTGATATACTACTACTACTACTACTACTACTACTACTACTACTACTAAATTGGTATAGACGCAATGCAGGCGACGACGATGCAAGGGTAGAGGCAGGGGCAATCGATGGCGATGACATTGTGGCTAATTAGATTGTTGGAAATACGAAATTAGATTGTCTCGATGAAATCTATAGAGAGTGCGTTGCTTGTTGGAGAGATGAGCGAGAATCGAGGAAACGATGTTGGGAGCTAAAGGAGACGTAGTTGAAAATGTTCGAGATTGCTTTTGGTGAAAGTGGTTTTGCTTCTAGAGTGCGATGCAACTCGACGTTCTATGGACGCTTATTAGTGTAAAAGTATGATGACAATCGTATGAGACATAGAGAGGCTCGCTTTAAGATCTAGATGAGCAAAGGAGTTTGCGAGATAGATATCGTAGAGTTTGGGTAGTGGCATCGAATAATGGCCTTAATCGAGATAGAGAGCCTAAGTATTAGTCGAACAAGAACGCCAACGAGAATAATACCTTAAATCGAAAAGTCAAATATTGACGATCTAGAGATTGCATTTGCAAATCTAGAAAACATAAAAAGATGAAAGTTAGCATTTGATCATTGCGACTCGCTTGTAGACGCAAAATGAAGCTACATAGATCTTAAACCCTTCGATTAACATCTCTACGCGTAGAGTTGCTAAATAGTATTCGAGATTTGGGACCAGCATCGAGAACACGTTGCTAGTGAACATTGTGTGCATTGTATCGCGTTCAACAAGTAGAGAAGAATGACTAATGAAGACACCCACGAGCGCATCGTATTGATATAGATCTCTCTATGTCGCGTGATCTAGAATTGGAAAAGGAAATCACTTACGCTCGACTTCTTTCTCGAGTGTCTCTTTGATAGCCTCGAATGACGCGAATCAAGATAGAGATGATGAGTGTGACGCAAAGCATGATACGAAGAAGAGACGAAAGCGATCGTTGTCAAGAGGAAGCTAAAATCGACATAAAAAGAATGAATTGAAGCCAATCAACAAAGAGAACGTCAAGAGAAGTATATCCTTGAATTGTCATGCCAAGTTCCTAATAGAAATACCAATGTCTCCAGTTCGTTCGATGTCATTATGCAATTGGAAAATTTGATTGCAACTAATTCAAAGAAGAACACACATTCTCATGAACATTTTTGGAAACATCTAATCAAGAAGAAACGCGAAGAATCTTCGATTGCTACGAATTCATTTTGGAGCGAGCATCTAATACGAGTAATGTTGCATGAATTGGTCTTGCATCTAGGTACTTGCTTGTCTAAAGTGCAAGAAATGATGTCGAATTCTTGAACAAGCGTCTTTAGGACAATCGAGATAAGAGTTTGTGAGAACGTTCTAAAAATAAATGCAACTTGTGAGAAGAGTCTATGGATCGATGCATGACATTTCGCTTACGCTAAGTTGAGCGTCTCAAAAAAAGAGTCGCTAATCGATTTTGAGTTGTTGTAGTTAGAAATATCGCCTAGTAAGAGTTTCTTGATCGTAGAGCCTTCGACAAATAGCATGGTCGTAGATTTTACTCTAAGCAATGCTTCTTTTTCCACTTCTTCTCATCATCTTTGAGCATTTCTCGAATTTCCTGTTTCTCATCCTTGGAAAGTGTTGGTGTCAGGGGCATCCTCGATGGCTTCTTGTTATTGGAATAACGAAAATGTAAGAAGGTTTGCGTATGTTGAGTGCATGGATTAGCCCCATGACTTAGGAGTGCTTTGATGATTGAAGTTGAATTTTTGTGTGCTGCGAAATGAAGTGGACGTAGACTCTTGAAATTTGGCGCTTCGACGTTGGCCCCAAGCTTTAGAAGTCCATCAACAAGGTAACTTGCATTCCTTAGGCAAGCTAAATTCAAGGCAGTTCGCCCCAAATCGTCTTTCGTCTTTAGGTCTTCTTTAGCCTCTACTTAGATCTTGACGCATGCCAAGATGTTAGAATTATCATTAGAATTTCATAGCAACTCAATGATTGAAAGAATAAAACAAAGACTTGTAGACCTAGGCTTTAGAGGAGCATCGCTAGCAATTAGAAGCCCAAGCATTCGTGGATTAGCTTGTTGTGTTGCACGTTGTACTAGCGTCAAAAACTTATATTTCGACAAAGAGTCTCATTTTGCGAACAAATTGACTTCTTGCGCAATGAGGTACGCTGCCATCATAGTTTGTTCGTATTTGACGATTGTCATAAGAGATGACTCGTCATTGTGAGCTCTTTGTTCGAGCGATGATTTATGCTGTAGTACAATTCGCATGATGAACTTGTTCATTAACTTTTGAAGTTTCGTCGAAAGAGAGATCATATGTAGTGTTGTGAAGCTCGCGAACGAATATTCATTGGGGATTATTGTTAATGAGTTCGCTTCGAGCTTAAATGCCATTTTAATGACTTGCTCTTGGCGTAGCAGAGTCGCAACATGCAAAATGATTTGGCCTTGATCGTCTCGACAATTAATATCGTAGCTTTGCAATATCAAATCTCGAAACTTTTCCCCTTCTTTGGCAACGATAATCGAATAAATAATTTTATCAAGCTTTTCGCTTTAAATCACACGAGTTTTACGATTGGCGTTTAGATTTTGCTTAATTAAGATGTTGCCAACGCTTTCAAGGTTCGTTTTAGTCGAATTTGACAACATAACGCTTGAAGCCTCCTTTTTGCGTTGGACGCTCGTCGAATATTGCTCTCTTAATAAGTTGGGCATAGGGTCATCGCTAAAGGCGACTTTTGAAGTCAACGTAACTACTTGGTGATTCGTAGAAGATGGTTCGATCTTAAGAGGTGCGATGGAGAAAGTTCTTTGATCGCTATTGCTTTAGCGTGCTTTCTTAGAACAAGTTCTCTTAATGTTAGAATCGATTGACGAGAGAGCAAGGAAGGCCTTGATAGCGTTCGTGATTCTTGAAAAGGCTTGCAACATACTCTTCGAAACGCTTGATTGCTTATCAAATCTATAGAAAGTAGTTTTTGTATTGGTTCTAGACGAAGAATTGGACATTCTAGGCTTGTCGTAAGTGTCCTTCGCAATCTCATTAACATTTTGCCACTTAACAACAAACTTATTAGCAATGTTAACGATTGCGTTTGAAGATCGTTCTCTTGACAAAAGTCGATTTTTTGAAGATGATTGCGTTCGTCGCGAGTTTTCATAGAATGTTTCTTCTAAGCCCAATCTTTCTTGCGAGACGATCGAGACAAGTGTTCGAAAATTTGACGATTGTGACAATCTTGAATATGTCGTCTCGACTTGCTTTTGCTTGCTGTTACGTCGAAATACACTATTAGGACTATTGTCCCCTTCATGAGGCGATATTTGCAACTTTGACAACTTCGTCGTAGCACGTTCTTCGTCCAAATCGAGTAGAGCACGTCTTATAGCACTTCTTATATGAGGGTAGATGTTGTTTTCACCACGCCTCAATTTAGCAATACGCGAATGATTTGTGTTAGAGAGAACTAATTGCTCTTTGAGGTAAAAAAGTTGGGCGAAGTTTAGCGACATCATTATCTTTGATAGTCCTTGGCGTTTCCAAGAGCCATCAAGCATCTAGACGATGAGCTATAAGTATTGTTTCTCTAACGACGACATAAAAACTTTCAATAGAAGATCATACCTCGATGGCAATCTTTGTGGGGTGTAATTCATAATAAGTTAGAAGTTCGATATCTTTAGCAACATGTCGAAACTTGTCGTTTAGCTTCGTTAACGTGGGTGATTGCGATTTCAATTCTTGAATCATCTTTTTTGTTGATCAAGACTTGACCAATGTCTTTAATGCTATCGTGTGTAGACCTTTGTGTGAAGCCCTAAGGAATAAAATTGATTGTATAGGAAGTCGAGTTTTATATATCTTAGTCGTATCATTTATATCGCTTAACGCCTAGATCTATATTAGGAAGTTCATTAGAAAAAAGTTGCAAAACCATGTTTACCTTCTTGATGATAAGACAACCTAAGCTATGGCCAATAAATATGATTGGTCTTTCTAAACACTATAATAGATCAATCGATCAAAAAGAGTGAGTTGCTCAAGAAAGTTGACCTTAGCTATATCTCGCATGTCTAGAAGTCTTTGAACAAAATTGTTGCAATGATTTAACAATATACTTCGTGACAAGCTTCTCTATAATTGTGATGAATATTCGTAAATTAATACACGAGCGTTCTTGGCGTCTCGTGGCAAGTCATCACGCAACTTGGCAAGTTATCGAAATGGTTGTACTCTATGAGAGAGCGAACATACCACATGCGCTAAGAAGAGTGCGCCCATGATTCAAAAGGGTAAGCAATTAGTTTAGGAATTGCAATAATACTACGATGTGAGTTGTTAGTGAAAAGTTAGTGAATACGATTTGATTGATAGCTTACTTTGCAAAAATGGTCTTCTTAGGTTGGAAAAGGGGTGTAAAGCCATGGAAGTCACTATTGACATTTAAATTATCATTAATCGTTCGAAGCGACTAAACTAATTCGTTGGGCGCTTAGAAAGTGATCGTTGCAATACATTCCTTGTCATCGTTAATACTATCGATTGCTAGCACTATCGACTTAACTTGAAGAAAAGATTGATTCTTGATATAGAAGCGTTCTTTGAGCTCTTGCGTCGTCGTGTTTGAAGAGATGTTCTCAACTCGAAAAGTCTTTAAGCGAGAGAGTGAGAAGTTCATTACTTAACATAACAATCAAGATCAACTTAACTTTGTTAGTCTTCTACCTTGTATATAATTTGAAGAGAAACGTAGACGTCTCGATCAAAGATAAAACGATAAGAAGCGAAGAATGAAAAGCGAACGATAAAAAGAGAACTACGAGAAAAAAACGATGAGAAGCGTACGATACGAAACGAACGAGAGTTGATGCGCTTATGTCTCTTTTTTCTGTGCTTTCTGTTTCGCAAACATGTGACTAATATGACAATTAATTGAACGATATTGATTGGACCTAAAGCAATAGAATTTGTTCATAAAGTTCAATCAAATTCACTCGTGAATCGTATACTATTTGTACTTGAGACAATACGTCTAAATCGAGGCGTTCTTCGATTTTGCCAAATGGTGGACTGATCTCCATCCTATCTCTTTTTCTCATTGTTAATACTCTTGTATCATATTTTCGCCAATTGAATATTGAGACACGATAGCATAGTGACTACAGAGCATAGTGGGACAAATAAGAGAGTCGAACATAGCTATGGCTTGGCGCTTTTCATTTGACTAATAGATGCTAAAATTAGTTTTGCAATCGCCACCTTAGCGTACGTCTCAAACGCTCTATTAGTCTTCATGCAAACATTTACTTATCGCCCATCCTTATTAGCCAAGTAGCTCGACAATTGGATGCTAGGGGTCGTAAGACCTACGTTATGGTCCAAAGTCGAACATGATTTGGGTTGATAATTGAATTATCGAATCGTCTTTTCGATTTCTTTCAATCTCACAACGACTCTCTCGCGAGAAATTCTCACTTAGAACATGTATGACAACATCGCTCGATTGTTTCGTTGATGAAATTGTTACTAAAACATCGAATGCTTAACGATTGAAACATTCATATCTTGCAATCGCAATTTCTATCTTTTTGTATCTAGTTATTGATACGAGGCTTAACAAGTGGTCGTCAACGAGCCTTATACAACGCATAGAATGGCGTCTAAATCAAATCTCGAGCGTTTCGAAAGCGCTAACAATGTTCTTAAGTCTTAAAACATCCTAATGTTGCCTATCGAGTCGAGCTAATTGCCTCGATTGTTTGTCACGACTCTCTTTTGCATACTTTGTCATTTGCAAGGCTCATTGTCTTTGCAAAGTTTCGCTTGAATTGTAATTCTACGCTTCTTTACGAAACAACGAATCATGTGTATGTGAGCCAAGCCAGCTCATGTCGCCTTTAGCTCTCAACGAATTTATCAAATTCATTAGATACTCGCAATCGCATCACGACATCATGTGTCGAAGCGACCTCGAAGGGTCTTCGTTGACTCATTTCGTTAGAGCGTATTAGATGTCGTGATTCAAATGCGATTCGATGTGACGAAGTCGCACAAGCAACAATACTAGAAATAACAGCAACAAGCTTAGCGAATATTTGCCAACTCGCAATCACTCTCGTTGACCTAGAACCCCTTAAGAAAGTGTAGGGTGTTATATTTTTTACGAATGCTAATCACTGATGTTCATTCATCTAGATTGACAAATTTGTTCTCGACCATTCATCATTTTCGTGCTCGTCGAGACGTGCTTGTTAGACTAAGATAGATACGTCGCCCACTATAGAGCCCTACAGGATAGAGGAGCTAGTGCAGAGGATGAGGGAGATTAGAGAGGGCAGTGCTTGGTCGTCTGCCATACTATTTAGTATGGCAACTGCCCATCCACTGCTCTCTTTCCCCTTTTCTTTCTCATTGCATTCGACTCTTTTGCATGACACATTATTGCGCATCTATTGCTCGTTGCATTGTCGCGCATTTTACTATTGTTTGCAAAGTGCTTTCCTATCTTTTACTATCGATGCAATTGCTTATCAATCTTTATATCTCATTTATATTATCGTCGATGCTTTGCATTTTCTTGCTTTTTATCTTTTTCGTTTTATTTACTTTGTCGTCGATACTTTGCATTTTCTTGTTTTTCATCTTTATTGTTTCAATTGTACGATCGTTAATGCTTTGCATCTTTTTTCGCAACGCATTATTATTATTATTATTATTATGATTATAATTATAATTTATTAATTTTATTGTTAACATAACATTTCGAAGAAGCAAAACTATCTCGAAAAAGTCTTTAAATATCTTCGACAATAATAATAATGCTCGTCGCACGATTTGTATACAAAAATTTGCGTCTAAGACATAATTTAATGCTTGTTTTGAATTAATATTTAATATCTTTTTATGTTAAATATTTAGAAACATCTTACATTGTTGTTATTCGTTATTTTCTTCTTTATTGTTTTCTCGCTTTTTATTGTTATCGTTATTTAAAAAACAAAAAAAAAATCGATAAACAATATGTAAAATTTTAACATAAACGATAAAATTATCGCTTTTTGTCGTAGAATTAAGAAAATAATAAGACAAATTATTATTGCAAAACAAATAATTATAACGAGAAAACTTCTTGTCGCACAAAAGCTTTAGTTACGAAATCTCATTATAAATAACATACGTACTTTTATCTTTGCAATTTCTTCTACTTTATTAATGTCGATAAATGTTTGTTCTTTTATCAAGTTTATATAAAATTTCGAATTTATCGCAAAATTGTTTTCTAATGTTAATCGTTATTATTTAAAGAATATCTATTATTGCAAACTAAAGATTAAAACAAATAATAAAATTTGTTATTAATATATTTTCTTAGTTCGTTACAAGATTTATAAAAAAATTTAATATTAAAAATCTTCTAAAACTTATATATACTTTCAATATATATGTTTTTATTATTATGTTCTTTATGTTACATCTAATGATAAAATAAAATCTTTAACAAATTTTAATATTATATATTAATCGTTTAATAAATATAACGAATTAAAAGATTTTTGTTTTTATTAAGTTCTATTATAACGAATATGCTATTCGTACAATTTAATTAAATTAAAATAATTCTTAAAATAAATTATCACAATATTAAGAATTAAATTAAAAACTTATAAAAATCGATAAAAGATTATTTAATTTCTTTTTATTTTTAAAAATTTTACGAAAACTTTATTTCTTTATTAATGTTTCGAAAAATACATTTGTATTTATTATCGAAGAATTGTTAATTATCTTAAATAACATTTATCATTAATACGTTAAGAATAACAAATATAGTTATAATATTACTTGCAAATATAAATATAAATATATATTTTATTAAAAAACTTACAATTCTAATCGATATTTTAATAAGATATAATTATTATTCTTTTTGTTATTATTATTATTTTTCTTTAATATTTTGATTTTCTTAATTTACGTATTAAAGAACTTTTTGTACAATTTAATATTATTAAATAAATTTAATTTATTATTAATTAAATTTCTATTGTTAAAAAGATAATGTAAATATTTATAAAAGCATTCTAATAAATGTTTCGTTATTGCTTTTCTAAACATAATTACGCAAAACGTTAACATCGATTATATTAAATCGTAATTATTTCGTGTAAATGCAAATTATATCTTTGTAAACAAAGTTTCTAATATATTTATCGTCAATACTAATAAGTAATTGTATACAAAACAATTAATCGTATTATTTATCTCTTTATTTAATTATTATATATATTTATTATTAGAACTTACATTAAAGTATAAAGACAATTGAAAATATATTTATAATCTTTTCTTTTCTAAAATAAAGTTTATTAACGACGACATTTCTTGCGATTAAAAGATTTTAAAATACATAATAATTGATTATATTGTTATCGTTCTTATTATATAAAAACGAAAAATTGTATTTTTTAAAAAGAATTTTGTTAATATTTTTAAATACGTAACGATAACATTATCTAATTAATGATTGTTAAATTTTAAATAAAATTATATTTTCTATATAAAGAATTATTTCTCTTTTGAATTGCGAATTATTTTCTTTCTTTTCGATTTATTTGCAATAATTTTATATCAAATATTAATATATCTATTTAGATAGCAAATACTTTTTTATTATTTAAACAATTTCTTTGTTATTTTATAACTCTTTATCGATATCTTCTTTTATTAAAAAAAGTGAAAGTTTATTTGTATTTTGTTAGAATTGCGAAGCAACAATACAAAAGAGCAAACGAATTATTAAATAGAATTTCTAAATATTAAATTTAATAGTAATGCAATAAAGATTCGTCTATTCTTAACAAAATTGCAATAAACTTATTAATTAGTTGTTGCAACAATAAAGATCAAATCTCTTTTACATAAAAATTTGAAAATTTGAATTAATTTTCTATTCTTTTATGTTAAGATCGTAATGTTAAAATGTGTCTTTTTAAATATCTTATATAATTCTTTAACGAAAAATCTTTAATATTATTGCATTATTAATTTTATAACGAAAGACATAATTTAATAATATTACTTCTTATCTTTTTGAAATAATATAAAGATTTTACAATATTGTATATTTCGATTAATCTCTTATATATGAATAGATGCGTCGTCTTTTTAAAATATAAACAATTACTAAATATTTAATGAAATTAGCATTTTTATTAACATTTTTATTAAACGATACTGTATTCGCATAAAAAGCAAAGCTTTTCACATTAAAATGTACGAAATAAAAGTTGTATTATATACTTTTTGTTTATAATTATTGCGCATTTGCGATAATAAGATTATTATTTATAACGATAACGTTATCGTTATTGCAAATCTTAATAAAGAATTTATTTGTAACAATTCTATAAGTTCTTTACGTAATATTGTTATATTTCTTGTTCTTAATAATATACAAATAGAGATTTTATAGATTAACTCTAAGTTTAATAATTTGATTAACTTGTTTTTATGCGATAAGTACAAAATTATTATTAATAAATATTCGCAATTAGTATATTTTGTCGTCAATACTTTCGCAATCTCTTTAAGTTCTAATATGTAGAAGTGCTCTTAGATCGAAACGTAACTTTTTTCTACAATAAGAACTTGTTATTCTTACGAGAAATCTATATTTAATTGCTTTTAATAGCTATAAATAACATTGTTGTCTCTATTTTACATGCAATGTTTTGTCGATTATTATTTATAACGTTGCTAGTTGAATCGCTCAATTACATATTACTTATATTAAATCAAAAACAATTAAAAGTTATATTTACGATTTTCGCTTTGTTTACATCGATGAAGATTATTTCGATTATATAATTTTCGATAGCTTTGTTCTTTTGCGTATTATATACGATATTAAACGTCGTTACAATAACAATATTTCTCGTAAACGCAAAACAATTATATAAGACGTTTTGTTAAATGTTTTATCTACATTTAATATATACATATAATTAAAGATCACTTTGTATATTGTTTTTCGTTTCGCATTTGCAAACTTTCTAAAAGCAAACAAATTTATATACGATATATACAATTTGAAAAATACAAACTTTATCAATTAATTTATAATTAGATTATCTATTAGATTGTCTATAAATAGACTCGAACTAGATATTTTTATTTCTAAAATAAATTTCTTTTGTAATAGTGTTACTTTTAAAATCGTTATTATTAACGATATCAATTGTGCGATTATTTTCTTAAAAAGAATATTTCGTATAATATTTAATCGCTTTAAAGATTTTCTATTTAATATTCACGACGACGTCTTTACTAGAAAGAAAATTTTCGACTTTTTTTAATAAAAGTTTTAATTATTAAATTATAACAATTATTACGCAAGTCATTTCTTTCGTTGCATTATTTCTTTTATTGCAATACAATTATCGAAATATGCGATTCTAATATATCGAAACTATAATAGTGTTATTAAATCGTTGAAAGTTTAACGTTTATTTTCGTTATATTAAAATTAATTTCGGTTTAATTCTATAGACTTCGCATCGTTATTAGAATTGTTAATTTTTATCGTTTTCATTTTTTAACAACGTTGTCTAAGTGTTTAAAAAAAGTTTATCGATTTCGAAATAGTATAAATAATATTGTTAATAACTTTATATTATCGATAATCTTATTTGCACGCATTTTAAACAATAATAAAATGTTTTTCGAAATAATTATTATCAAACATCGTATATATATATAAAATAATAGCTTTGTCGTTTCTTTTTTATTTGTTTTAAATCTCGAAAGTAGTAGTAGAACTTTACAAAACAAAAAGACTAATATAAAGAATAAGAAAGATTAAAAAGAACAATGCTTAATTGTTTGTTATATTATTTAATATAACAACTACTTATTTATTGCTCTTTTTTCTTTTTTATTTCTTATTGCATTCGACTCTTTTGTTTCGCTTATTCGCTTTTCTTGCTTTTGTCGTTTAGATAGAAGAAAGTTAATCGACTTCGAAATAATTTAAATAATATTGTCGATGATTTTATATTATCGATAATCTTATTTGCACGCATTTTAAACGACAATAAGATGTTTTTCGAAATAATTATTATCAAACATCGTATATATATATGAAATAATAGCTTTGTTATCTCTTTTCTATTTGTTTCGAGTCTCGAAAGCAATAGCTACGCAAATAATGTTATTTTGCAAACTATCGTCGTTCAAGTCTCGAAAATGTTTAGTCTAAACGCTTTAGTCTTTCTTATGTTCGACATTCTTTTTATCGCGTTATTAAAACTCTCGCTTCGATTCACGTAACTCTTAGTGAAATTCTTGTTGAACGAAGTATTTGATGTAAATAGATATTCGTATTGCATTAAGAAGAAAATCATCTAAATAAACAAAGATTTGTTTATCTAATATTGTTAAGTAAATCTCAAAGATAAGATTTAACTCTAGATTAGCTCTAAGCTCGAGAATGAGAGTAATTCACAATACATTTTTATCATTCGAAAATAGAGTTTAAATTCGTAGATTCTAAATGTCTTAATTGATATTTCGTTTTCGTACATGTGCTAATGTATTTTTTTGGTTTATTTTTTAATAATCTTTTAATCGTTTACTCTTTAATTATGTCGATTATCTTAATAAAACAATCGAATTTAATTTTGTTTAAAGATTTGATAAAATCGTTAATAATTATGACGTTAATAGAGTAGTAAATAAAGTCGATCGCTTTGAATAATATTTGCTCGCGAACGAAGTATTATTGTATATTGATATGTTTAATACGATTATAAAAGCGAGAATTCTTACTTAAGATAATGACTCTATGATTGTTTGTCATAATAATAATAGACAATTCTTGCGATATAGACGAAGCGTTGTTTATGTTAAATTCGTTAATAAGACGACGAAATAAGATAATTTCTTTAGCGATTTGAATTTGTGTTATATATTTTGTTTCGCAAAAGAATAAGACAATAGAAATCTATTTTTTAAAAAATTAGTTTACGACTTTCTTATACAAGATAAATAAATAGTCGCTAATAAATTGTCGAATCTCTTAATTATTTGTTCAATTAACGTCGATATAATCAATAAGAGCGTTATTGCTCTTGTAGATAATGTTTAAATTAAAATTGTCTTTAAAATAGCGAAAAACGTATTTTGCGACAATAAAGTGTGTTTTGTTTAAATTAATATAAAAGCGATTAAGAACAAACACTACATATATATTATTCGATCGAATTTCGATTATAACATACATTAGTAAGTCTATTATAAACTAATAGAATTTTATTTCGTTAATAAAGATCTAATAACTCTCTTTAAAAACAAGATAAATAGAGATTATTATAAAAGTAAGATTTGATTTGCAATTAGACGATTTGAATCGTTTTAATATTTTTTTGATGTATAATCGTTGCGATAAATGCAACGTTTTATTTGCTTTGTTACGTATAATCTATATATCTAAGTAATAATAACAAAAGTTTAAGTTCGTTATCTTAAATTTATTAGCAAGAGCTTTTTTTAGTAAAAATATTGTCTTGTTGTCTTTTAAGACAATAATTAATAAATTATCGAAGTAGACAATAATAACGAGTTTTTTCGTTTTATTAATAAAGACGAAATAATTAACGTTAATGTGCTCAAAGCTTTATAACGTCAATTATTTTTTTAACATAATATATTATTTACGAGAGAATTGCTTTAAATTATAGAGAGCTTTCTTAAGAAGCTAGACATAATCGTTTTTACGATAGTTGTTAAAAGATTCGACATAAATTTTCTTATATAAAATAAAGTTAAGAAAGACAATAATGATGTTTATCTATTTGCAATTTAGATATTTTTTAATTATAAGAACAAATAATGTCTTAAAGAACATAGTTTTAATTATAACAACATAAATTTTATTAAAATTAATATCTTTTTCTTGTCGAAAGCTTTGCACAACGCAACAAGTTTTGTAACGAATTATCTTGCTCGTTAGATTCTTCTTTAGCTTATATATTATGCGTATTTCTAGTATCTTAGCTTTCTTTAATATAAAGAAGCGTTTAATGCGTTTGTAAATCTTTATGTTCTTTAATGTTTCGATTTTGATGTCGTAAACTTACTTTTATTAATTAACAAAGAGCTTCTTTATTGCTTATTTATAATTAAGAGATTTCTTATTTATATTATTGCAAATAACGACGTTTGTCACAATAGCTTCGATAAAAGCATTAAATTCTTAATTAGAATTAAAGTTATGCTCGTAGTAATCGTCAATAAACATGATTTTTTTGACAATAACGAAACGACAATAAATTGTATTAAAGACGACGATAAGCTTCGTAAATTAATCTTTAGTAACTAGAGTCGTAACTATTTTAACTTATTTATTCTTAATTTCTTAATATTTGTTTAAAAGTGTTTTTTAAGTAAAATATCTAATTCTCTTATCGCAAGCAATAACAATAACGTCAAAAAAAAATTAAAGTAATCGCAATAATCGTAATTATCGCTCTCTTTAATAAAAGAACGAAAACAATAAGTTTTAAGATTTTTCACGATGTCGTTATCGCTTAATGTATTGCTAATAAAGATATTATCGCTTTTACTATCGTAATCGTTAACGAAGCAATAGCTTTTCTTAATAAATAAAGTAAAAGCTAAATTATAATTATAGTTATTTATTTAAGCAATATCTTTAGTAACTAAATTAAGTGTTTCGATCTCGTCGAAAATAACGTTTTTCAAAACGATAATTTTTCTAGCGAAGAGACTTTATAGACAATATTAATTTCGTCTCTTGTAATCTAATAGAAAACATTTGATTGCTCATTTCGATAATTTCTTATATCTAGAGATTTTCTTTAATATGTGATGTGAGATATTTCATTCTATAATGCATAAATGTTCTAAATCTAACTTCTTGTTAATTTAGATTTTGTAAAAGATCTTATGTATGTTGCGAAAACATAATCTTAAAATTCATAATTTATTACGTAAATAAATGCTTATGTAGAACATTTTCTTTCACAAATTAAATTATAAAAAGACGTTAACGAATATAACTCTTATCTTTTTAACAACAATACGATTTTATCGTTTAAAAATGTTGTTTTGCTTCAACGAATAAATAATACATAATTTTTATTTAATGTCGTTTGTTTTGCTTCATGCATTTATAACGATATTTTTAATCTTTATATTATAATTAATACGTTATCGTTTAATTTGTTTATTAAATTGTCTTTTTATTATAAATTAAAATTGCTTAGTAAAGATATTAAAGATCTTACTTTTACGAATCATTAAATAGTTTTAGTATATTTTCGATGCTCTATTAGTAAATAGAACAAAGTATTTTTTATCTTTTATTAATTTCGAAATAATAAGATTATCGACGTTAGAGTCTATATAGTTAAGAAATTCGATAACAAAGTTCTAACATTGTCGTAAAGACTTTCTAGTTTGTTTCTCTTTTATGCAAAAAAATAAACGTCTTGATGTCGAACGACAATTGATAAATTAATGTTGTCGACAATAATAAATAATCGATTAAAACTATTTATATTTAAATACTTAATACGACGATATTATAATTTGAGCGTATTATTATTGTATTTAGATGTTTAATAAACTATTATAACGATAAGATAAAAACAAATTCTAAGCAACTATAATTCGTATTGCTCTCGATACTTTATAGCATAAAACATTTGTTTATCGTTATTTGTATAAATTTAATAAAAATTTGTTTTACAAACGACGCAAGTTCTTTTTTGAATAAGCATATTAATAGATAGAAGATCGATAGCGAATTTCGATACGTATAGAGCGTCTTTGATAATAGTAATAACGATAAATTCGACAAATAAGTTAATTTCGAAGATAATAGAGTCTTTTGCAATAATAAACATGCGACTCTCGTTAACTATATAAATGAATAAACTCTTTTAAAGCTTTTCGTAAACGATAAACTCTATTTTGAATAACGTTATAGAATATAAATATTTAAAGTTTACGATTTAATTGTTTTTTATAATATCGAAATTAATTATTGTTATTTTAGCGATAACGTGTATATCGACGAAAACGCTATAGACAAAGACGTACATCTTCGCATAAAAGAAGATTATAAAGATTGCGAAGAAAAAGACGTTAATAACGTTTAAATTAATTCTTAATTTAAAGAAGATAAAAAAAGCATATACTTGATTTGCGACAAAAACGTTATTGTCGTTAAATTAATTGCGTCGAGTTATATATACGAGCTCGAATCGTATATACGACACGAATCTTGACAATTTGTATTAACTCGATACGAAAGTCTTGACGATTCGTGTCGAACGTGCACGACTTAACGTTCGTATCAAATTGTAATATTAAATACGAAAAACGATACGAAAAACTTAATACGAATCGTCAAGACTTAGTATTTTATGTATAATTTTTCGATATAAGAAATAGCATAATAAAGTAATGCATAATAATAATGTATTTGAACTATCTAAATAGCTCGAACTAAAGTATTAACTTGTTTATTCTAGATAAATTATAAAGAGTTTAACTATTTCGCTTTACGTTTATTTTAGAGTTCTAAGTCGTTATTTATTATATAATAAAAAAAGAAAAAAATCAATATGTTTCGAAAAGAATTCGAATTCTTAATTTTTCACTTTCTTATACTAATAAAACATCAATTTATAATTGCGTTCAAAATCACACAATAATGCGTTTTTGAAAGTAATTATAAATTAGCGTATCATTAATATAATAAATTGAACGCATAATTATTAAATTATTAAGATCTTAATATTTATAATACATAATTAAAGTTATATAAAGAATTAATCAATTTAATTATCTAAGAACAATAGATTATAAAGCAATTATTAAAAAGTTAAATATAGTAATTTCATGTAATCATGTTATACTATAAGTATAAATTAACGTAAATGTATTATTAACATGCATTACTAGATTGCGTTATCTTCTAATTATATTGTTTAAATATATATATCTTTATTAAGAAATAAGAAACGCAAAAAGAAAAAAATAATGTGTTTCGAGAAAGATTCGAACTCTTAACTTCTTAACTTCTTAGTAACAATCTTAAAGAGTCGTTATCGAAAATTCTTTACAATAATAATACTTTCGTACATTATATCGTAAATTACATTTTATGAAGAAGCTAAATATGCTATCACTACATTATCGAGACTTTGTTGTTTAAATTATTGTATTTGTATCTATATATAGAAGAACAAAAAATAATTGTTAAAAAGCTAAATATGTTAACTTCATGTCATATTATATGTATAAATTAACTTAAATGCATTACTATATTGCATTACTAGATTGCGTTATCTTCTTATTATATTGTTTGAACTTCTAAGTTCTATTAAAAGTTGCAAAAAGAAAAAGATTATATATTTCGAAAAGAATTCGAATTCTCGTTTTCTCGATTTCTGATGCTAATAATATGCAATCTACGATATAATGTACAAGAACACAATAATGCTCTTATAAACAATATCGCAAATCACGTGTTATAAACATTAGAAATCGAGCGCATTATTACTACGTTATCGAGACTTTATTATTTAAAACACTATATTCAAAGCTATATAAAGATTCAATAGAATTAACTATTTAAAAACATAAAATAATTATCAAAATGCCAAACATATAAATTTCATGTTATATTATAAGTATGAATTAACTTAAATGCATTACTAACTTGCATTACTAAATTACATTATCTTCTACATATATTGTTTAAGAATATATAATTTAATTAAGAAATAAGAATTGCAAAAACAAAAAGATATTATATTTCGAAAAGAATTCGAATTCTCGTTTTTTTAATTTTTTATGCTTATAATATGCAATTTACGATATAATTTATAAGAGCACAATAATACTTTCGTAAACGATATCGCAAATCACGTATTATAAATATCAAAAATCGAACGTATTATTACTATGTTATCGAAACTTTATTATTTGAAACATTATATTTAGACATATATAAAGATCAACAATTTAAAGTATTAGCTTTACTAATATAATTATTAAGAAATGTAATAACAATATCTTTTATAATATTCGAAAATTTCATTCGAATTGTCAAGATATCAATGTGAATAAAAGTTACATCTCGTAGAAACAAAAATTTATTTTTTCACTTTATTTAAATCGTTCAATTACAATTTAGTAATGTAAGATAATAATGCATCACGATAATATATAATATTAGATTTCGTAAACTATGTGTACAAAGTTATCAATCTAAAATTTTAATAATCTTGATTGTTTTGTTATTATCTTAAAGAGTATAATTCGAGTCAATTTTTATTTCGTTATTTTTCTTATTTTTGTCATTTTTATTATTCTTATCGTCAATGTTTTTCTCTTTATTGTTTTTCTATTCTTTTTCGTATTATATTTATTATTTGTTGATGCATAATTATTATTGTTCAATTTTTGCAAATTCTTTTAAGCGTTATAATAAGTTTCTTTTTTATTATTATTCTTCTTAACGAAATTATCGATATACTTTATTTTAACATTATTAAAATAAGATTTTTTTTATCTTTAATATTCTTCGTAAATGCAAATTCTATAACAAAGCTATTAAACGATTTTAAAGAATTATTATCATTAATTTTTTTTCATTCGTTTAAATCATTATAATGAATAATTCGTTGTTAAATAAGTTTTACGATTAACTTTATATAAATGACAAAGTTATTATTAAAATTGAGTTTCTTGTTAATGTTTATTTGAAATATTAAATAACTTAAATGTAAAACATAAATAATGCATATAAATAATGTATATCTCTTCGAAAGAGAATCTCATTATAATGGTTTTATTTTTGAGAAGTTTGTCTATCTTAATGATAATCTAAAGGCGATCTACTTTCTTTGTTTCAAATTCATTTATCGTTCTTCGTTTTAGAATGTCTTCGAAGCAATTTGCTATTAAGTTGTTAACTTTGTGTGTTTGTTTGCATTATTTGAATGCATTATTATAAATTTCTTGCTCGATTCTATGCTTCTTGATTTTCTTTTTGACGTTCTTTTTATAATATTACGATTTGTCTTCGCAATCTTCATTTATATAGACGTTTGACGAAATTTCTTTAGTCGTACTAAGATTGCTTTGCGATTATTACTTTGTTTTTTATAAAACTTTTTACGATTATTATCTTAATTTATAATGCGATTTCGATTAACAACGATTCTTAAATTGATGAATAACGTTTTTATGATTTGTAAATGTGCTTAGTTAATTTGACGAATAATGCAAGAAAATAACTAAATTATACGATAACTTAAAAGTCTTTCGCAAGATATGTAGAATGTGAAAGAAATCAAAAGATATGCGATTTCAAATAATTAATAAAGTTGTTGACGAAGTATTAACGAATAATTTCACTTTTATTAAAACAATATAAGAAATACATATATTAGAATTAAAATTAACATTCATTTTATTCCAATAAGGGCTTTCACCCTCGTATGTCGTTCAGCTCCGACGACGCTGCCTATACCACAGCTCGCGAACGCATAGGCGCTGCCGCTGCAAAGGATATTATCGGCACTATGCAGAGAATCTTGGAGGCCTTACAGACCAATTCCAAAAAGGCACAAGAAGCCATGAGTCGACACGCTAATCGCAAGCGAAAGGAGATATTCTATGAGACAGGCGACAAAGCCTTCCTGTCCAGCAAGAACATAACTATCGACAGGCCCTCCAAGAAGCTGGAAGACAAGATGCTAGGACCCTTCCCGATTACTAGAAAGGTGGGCGCCGCCTATCGATTAGGTCTTCCAAAGTCGATGAAAGTACATGACGTCTTCCACCCCAGCCTGTTACGCAAGGATTCGAACGATCCACTGTCGGGACAAATCCAAGAACCCCCAGGTCCGATAGTCACCCCCGAGGGTGATGAATACGAGTTGGACGATATCCTCAACTCCAGATGGTACTACGGCAGGTTGCAATATCGCTGCAAATGGACAAACGAGAAGCAGAGGGACATGGAATGGTACTACGTCGACGGCGATGAATTCAAAGGTGCTGTCGAAATCGTCAAGGACTATCACGACAATAACATGATGGCTCCAGGCTCCAGCGGTAACTCTGCACCCCCCAAACCCAGAAGAGGCCGCCCTGTTGCCAAATAGTGGTTGAATAAAAACAAACGAGCTATTCGAGCACTCGAAAGAAGCAATCTAAGCCCGCCCCGAGCCAAGAGAAGGCAGAGAAAATGAACGCGCCCTCGCCCAAATCACGCGTCATCTCTACTAATACCTCAGCGCCGCGGACGTCGCTGGTTCGAGGGGGGGGGTAATGTTACGGTCATGCAGTCAGGCCAGGTCAGGTCAGGTCAGGCCAGGTCAGGCCAGGTCAGGTCAGGTCAGGTCAGGTCAGGTCAGGTCAGGTCAGGTCAGTCTGAGGTCAGATCAGGTCTAGCCCGCCACTAGCCTCATTGGTACTAGCGTGTACCCGACCGCGCACATATCTCCTGCGCGCTTACCTTTGTATTTACTCCTCATGCTTGTAGTATTAGTTAATACATACCCACATAACTCTTCTGTGCAGGCCCTGACAAAACATAATTAATAATAATGCAAAGAGATAATGCATCAAGTGATTTAATTTGCGAAAAAACTTCTATTAATAATAAAAGTTCGTAAATTCGATCATCGATTAGCATAAAGAGCTTTTCGAAATTATATTAATATAAGTTTTTAATAACAACACAAATCTTTAATAACGTCGAAAACTTTCTATTTAATAAAATTGAATCTCTTTATTAAATGCTTAATAAATTATAAATTTTTCAACTAACATGTTATGCACTTAACGTAAATTATCATTAAATTCGAATTTATTGTGCGTAAAATGTTAACGATAATCTCTTAATTATAAAGATAATGCAAAAAGATAATGCACTCACTAAAAAGCAAAATGATTATAAACATTTTTATTGTCTTTTGCAAAATTGTTAAAATTAATTTCTAAATATGATAATTGTTTTTACGACGAACATGATTGTTGCTTTTATTTTGCAAGATTTCGCAAATTAAGCGCTAAAAAGTAATTTGCGAAATAAAAAAATTTATAGATTTCTAGAATTTTTTGATTTTACGCAATGTCTTAGTTTTATTTTTGAATTTTCGTTTTAACTATTACAAAACATCAATATAATAATTCAAAATACATTATTTATTCGCATTATCTTTTTAACAATATTAATAATTCTAGAACTTTTGTCAATTATAGTTTTTTTCTTCTCTAAACTTTTCTTTAGTTTTACGAATTGATTAAGAGATTAATTTATTACGAGAGAGTTTAACAAGATCTTTACATATTAACAAATCGAGCATGTCAATTCAAAGTAAGATGTTTTGCATTATTTATATGCATTATCTATTTACTTAATTCGCATTATCGTAGAAGTTGATGAATTTGATAAAGTAAATTGAAATAAGTTAAAATGAACGTGACTAATAGATAGAACAATTAAAAAGAATTGCGCAAATGTTATGATAAGATAAGTAATAATTTAAATATTAATTATTAAAGCAAATGCGTTATTAGTCGCATAATAAAAGAATCTTTAAAAAACGATTAAAAATAACAAATAAGCAAGTTTAACATGAGTAGACTTAACGAAGATAAAGACATATAATGCAAATAAGAAAATCGAAATTTGTTGTTGTAAAGAACTAATAATCGTTAATTAACAAAAATTTAAATAAGTGCTAATAAATGAGTATTAATAAGTAAATGTTAATAAGTGAATGTTAATTTTAATTCTAATATATGTATTTCTCATATTGTTTTGATAAAAGTGAAACTATTCGTTAACACTTCGTTAATAACTTTATCAATTATTTGAAATCGTATATCTTTTGATTTCTTTTACACTTTATATATTTCGCGAAAGACTTCTAAACTATCATATAATTGCATTATCTCTTTGCATTACTCGTTAAATCAACTAAGCACACTCACAAATTATAAAAGCGCTATTCGTCAATTTAAGAATTATTGCTAATCGAAATCGCGTCATAGATTGAAATAACGATCGCAAGAAGTTTTACAAAAAATAAAGTAACGATCGAAAAACGATTTTAATACAACTAAAAAGACTTTGTTAAACGTTTATATAAATAAAAATCACAAAGACAAATTGTAATGTTATGAAAAAAAACGTCAAAAAGAAAATAAAGAAGCATAGAATCGAGCAAAGAATTTATAATAATGTATTCAAATAATGCAAACAAACACACAAAATTGACAACTTTATAGCAAATTGCTTCGAAGACATTCTAAAACGAAAAACGACAAGTGAATTTAAGATAGAAAAAGCAAATCGTCTTCAAATTATCGCTAAGAGAAATAAATTCTTTAAAAATAAAATTATTATAATAAGATTTTCTTTTAAAGAAATATGCATTATCTATATGTATTATCTATGTTTTACATTTAAGTTAATTAACATTTCAAGTAAACGTTAACAAAAAATTCAATTTTGATAATAACTTTGTTATTTATATAAAGTCAATTGTAAAGTTTATTTAACAACGAATTATTTATCATGATAATTTAAACGAGTTGAAAAAAGTTAACGATAATAATTCTTTGAAATTGTTTAATAACTTTATTGCAAAATTTGCATTTACGAAGAATGCTAAAGATAAAGAAATTTCTTATTTTGATAATGTTAAAACAAAGCATATCGATAATTTCGTTAAAAAGAATAATAATGGAAAAGAAACTTATTATAACGTTTAAAAGAATTTGCAAAAATTAGACGATCATGATTATGCATCAACGAATAATAAATATAATACGAAAAAAATAAAAAGAACGATAAAAAGAAAAACATTAACGATAAAAATAATAAGAATAACAAAAATGAGAAAAATAACGAAATAAAAATTAAGCTAAATTATACTTTTTAAGATAATAATAAAACGATTAAGATTATTAATATTTTAAATTGATGACTTTGTACACATAATTTACGAAATTTAATATTATACATTATTGTGATGCATTATCATCTTGCATTATTAAATTGTAATTGAACAATTTAAATAAAATGTAAAAATAAATTTTCGTTTTTATAAGAGAGATGTGACTTTTATTTACATTAATATCTTGACGATTCGAATCGAATTTTCGAATATTATAAAAGATATTGTTATTACATTTCTTAATAATCAAAGTAATAATGCTAATACTTCAAATTGTTAATGTTTATGTATATCTAAATATAGTGTTTCAAATAATAAAGTTTCGATAACGTAATAATAATACGTTCGATTTCTAATGTTTATAATACGTAATTTGCGATATTGTTTATAAAAGCATTATTGTGCTTTTGTATATTATATCGTAAATTGCATGTCATAAGCATAAGAAATTGAAAAAACGAAAATTCGAATTCTTTTCGAGATATATTATCTTTTTCTTTTTGCAATTTTAAATAGAACTTAGAAATTCAAACAATATAATAAGAAGATAACGCAATCTAATAATGCAATATAGTAATGCATTTAAGTTATTTCATACTTATAATATAACATGAAATTAACATATTTAGCTTTTTAATAATTATCTTTTGTTCTTTTATATATAAATGCAATATAATAATTACAACAAAGTCTCGATGATATAGTAATAGTACATCTAGCTTTTGATGTTTATAATATGTGATTTACGATATAATGTACGAAAGTATTATTATTATAAAGAATTGTCGATGACAACTCTTTAAAACTATCGCTAAGAAGTTAAGAAGTCGAAAATTCGAATCTCTCTCGAAATACATTATCTTTTTTTTTGCGCTTTTTATTTTTTAATAAAGATATATATATTTAAATAATATAATTAGAAGATAACGCAATCTAGTAATGCATGTTAATAATGCATTTACGTTAATTTATACTTATAGTATAATATGATTACATAAAATTACTATATTTGGCTATTTAATAATTGTTCTATAATTTATTGTTCTTAAATAGTTAGATTGATTGATTCTTTATTTAGCTTTAATTATCGTATTATAAATATTAAGATCTCGATAATTTAATAATAACGCATTCAATTTGTTATATTAATAATACGCTAGTTTATAATTACTTTCAAGAACGCATTATTGTGCGATTTTAAACGCAATTATGAATTGACGTTTTATTAACATAATAAATTAAGAGATTAAAAGTTCGAGTTTTTCTCGAATCACATTGTTTTTTTTATTTTTATTGTGTGATGAATAACGACTCACGACTCTAAAATGAACGTAAAGCGAAATAGTTGAACTTTTTATAATTTATTTAGAATCAATCAATTAATACTTTATTTCGAATTGTTTAAATAATTTAAATGCATTATCATTATGCATTACTTTATTATGCTATTTCTTATATCGAAAAATTATACGTGAAATACTAAGTCTTAACGATTTGTATCGAATTTCTTAAATTGTATTTCGTATTTAACATTACAATTTAATACGAACGTCGAATCGTATACGTTCGACACGAATCGTCAAGACTTTCGTATCAAGTTGATATAAATCGTTAAGATTCGTGTCGTGTATACGATACGAGCTCGTATATACGACTCGATGCGACTAGTTTAATTATGTATTAGTTATATCAATTGAATATAAATATCGAATTGCTATATTTAATTAACAAATTCAATTTCGATCGCATTTATATATTGAAATTACTAAAAAAAAAATTCTAAAGTTCGCTTATAATAATTATATTTACGACAAATATTATCGATCTTTGAATTAATTTAAGATTATTTGCTATTTTCTTAAGATAAAAAGCAAAATTTATATATATATTGACAAATATTCGATTTGTTAATTGTTAAAATCTTTGCGACAATTATTATATAATTAACTAAATTCGATCGAAATTATTGCAATTTCTTTTTTTTAGTTGTTTATAAATTTTATCGTAGCTTTATCGATAATTACGCAAAATTACAATTGTTTACTTACAATAATAGATTGCTTCTTTAAATATATTAAATTGATTTTCGATAAAGAAATTTGAACGATCAAAAACTACGAACGCTGAGCTTGTGACAGCTATGGGCGCCATCGACATTCGAGGTTCCTCCACGCCCACAACAGACAGTGCAGGTTTGAACGAGGGTAGGGAAGATGGACGCAGGCTGGAGACGGCTTGGTGTACAGGACACTGCGCAGGTCCTAATCTCTATGGGCGCGTCTAACGAACTTTAAAAAGGCTCAATTGCCGTCAATAAAATAGATGATATCGACGATGACTTGAGCCATGTCGAATTCGCACGGATTCGATCGCAACCTAAGCCTGTCTTTAGACGACCTCCCTCTTTTCGAAACTTTCGACAACGCGAGAAAACAACAGGCTCAAGTCGATCCGATGGGGTTAGTGACAGTCAAGGTGCGCCCCCTGATGCATATCTAACTAGCACCTGGGATTTCCTCTAACATACTTTAGATGACCCTCTCGTGGTGGAGGTTGACGAAGAAAAGACGGGTATTGAATCTGAGATTAGCACCGCACACGTTCAAAGCGCCCACCAAAAGGAACAGCCAAGGACACACGATTGCTTAAATCCTCCAACTACCACCGAACCCACCACCTCCCCCTTTGATAGCCCTATCTCTCCCAGTGTCGCACTATCCCGTCACTCGATTGAGCAAGCTATCCGTGGAGGTGATGGCGATGTAGTATGCTCCGTCTATTTCTCTCACGCCATCACCGTCACCCCACCTCTTCCCGAACAGTATTAGGACGAACGAGATTCCACCAATGCTGAAAAGAAGTGGCAGATTGTAAGAATCGTTGGTAAGAGACGAAGAGGAAGAGTTATGAATACAAGATGTGCTGAAAAAGAACATGATTGCGCCAATGCGAGTTAGAAAACGCACAGGAGCTGCTGCGGGAGTCTGAGGCCAAACGCCAGATGCAGCAAGAAGGCAAATGAGGAAGACCAAAACGTGCAGAAACGGTCGGTAGTCCTTAGCTACCTTGTTCACAGAGGAGATAAACAGGTTCTCAATCCTAAGGTAATAAGTTCTCAATTTTCTGTTTCGTCAAGAAGCGTGCGGGGTTAATAGCATCATGGAAAAGGAAAGACTGGCGAGTCAACTGGATTACTCTATGTACGATGACTCAGGCAAACGGAATGCGAGTGGGCAACGAACAATAATATGCTTAGCGTTATGTGGGCTCCTTCAACAGAAGTTTAGTCTCTGGGAGTTACGACAAGGAAGATATCAGTTCCTGTCTTGACAATTAAGATGCTATTGTATCTTAAGTGATCCCGGACATGTTTTTGGGGAAAAGCTAATACTAATTGATTATTAATGCCTGGCTCACAATAATCAAGGGACACGCCAATGCCAAGCCTCTACTACTTGTGCAGTCTCAGAACGAGCCGTTCAAATGTGACCAAACATACGTTTCAGCCAGTCATAATGAAAGGACAGCAGATTGGGGTTGGAACCATTGTCGACAAACGGCAGGGGAAATAAGGACGTGGAAGACCACGCAAACGGCGACGCTTCGTGAGATCTGGAAGCCACTCCAGCAAAAGTTCCTCCTTTGCGCTTGGAGTCCATTTCGTCCAACCGGAGCCTTGTTTGTAAAGCGGCGTTTCCCCAGCCTGATATTTATTGAACACCTCTTTTGCCAATTTATCGAGTCGCGGGATCTGTCCGAAGACGGCAGGGACGAACTCAGAGATATCGATCTAGAGGCTTGAGGAGAACCGTTCTTTCGATGCGTCGTTGACCTGGTTCCTGTGCTCGGATCCTTTTCACGAAGCTGGCAGTGTTGAGGGATCAAGGCGTCTGTTGGAATGATGATGTGAATGAAGGGTGAGATGGGGAGGGAGTGGTCGGTTGCGATGATGGCTTATTTTGTGCAAGGACTTCGTATATTTTGGTCTAATCTTCCGACTATCCTTCTGAGCAACGATAGCGTGTAGCAGGTCAGCGACAAGCTTAATGTCAGTTCGACCTGAGGAGAGGCTGGAGTGTAATAGAGCTATATCACCGTTAAAAGGTCCATCTCCTTCTCTGGAGGGGAGAGCCGATGCAGCCGGGAGTAACTGCAACATTCCTATGAGCTTGAGAGCTAGGTCTCTCCCGTCTGTCCTGCATTAGCCACTTCCATGAATTTGTGCGTCGAATGTACATAAACTGAGGTGCTGGTTTGCCTAGTCACCAAATTCTCAAGGGTTGGTATGGGTAGGACAGTTCTGCCATGTCCGCAAGATTTCGGCGGCAGGGGTGCAACAAGCCAATCATACCAGAACGCCTTCCCGCGGAACAAGCCCGTGACATTCCAACCGGGGATTAGCTTCGACAGCTTTGTAGCTCTCGATCAACTTTGCCCTCCTAGCCTTACTAACTGATCCCCAACCCAGCTTATACAAGCAACTCCCGCCAGCCGTTGAGGCCAAACTACGACGCACATGGCTGATTCGACTTCATCTGCGTACCCGCCTCCTGTGGTAGCCCGCAGTCCCCGAGACCAAGTGTCGGCTCCTACGTCTAAGGAGGACCCAATTGGTGAGCTTCTTACAACCACGGTCGCTCAATCGCTGACACCGACATCGCTACCGATCTCCAAGAATTTGACAGATACCTTGGTCAATACCTCCCGTCGTTCTACCAACATGACCTTCGATCCGTATTCCGGGCCGTATGATAGCCCTACTCCATCTCCAATGGCGCGTCAATATCGCGCTCACGCTCAAGATGACGAGGCTGGACCGGTTCAAAAGCAGGGTCCTGGTCGTCTGCGGAAGGGCTGAATACCGCAGTAATGGAACAGGGAACGCAGGAGCTCCTGCAGAGAGCCGAAGCCAATGATTACAGGCAGAGAGCCCGTCAGACCGAGCATAGCATCAAGGACGGTACAAAATACACGAGGAAAACACTGGAGGAGCATTGCTTGGCATTGAAGCGCGATGAGAAGTGAGTGTAAACATCGGCTCGTTTACGCCAAAAAACCTCTACTTACCTAGTGGAGCAGGTGAGTGGATAGTATCCTTGCCGACGGGGATGCCGCAGTCGACGCATACTATGCTATAGAGGCACTGCGCCTTGGGAAAGGTGTATCTCCCCTTGATCTTACCGACACCAAGGATTTCCTTCACTACCACGTCGCCATCAGTCGTGGAAGAATTCACGACAAGCGGATCACAGTTGATTCAGTGAATACATTTAAGAAATGCTTCTTTGCTAAATCAGCTCGAATGATAGGCAATCAGATCGATGAGGAAGACAGAGGAATATTAGTGGGTAAGGAATATCTTGATCAAAAATGGTCTGGTCGTGAACAAGAAGAAACAGAAGCAACTATTCGGAGAAAAAGCGCTAGTTCCTTTTAAGGTTACGTCCTGAAGTATCGACGTCGCCCACTTCATTTGTCCTGTACTCTTCCCAATTGCCGTCCTCTGTTGGACCAGAGCGAGGATTGGCGCCTTTCTTTGCCGACCAGAAGAATAAAGACAAAGGGTTTTCGATACACATCCACAAACATCATCATCAAGAGCTGGCATGTACGCTCGAGGCACTACTACTGGGGGTGAGATACTGCTTCGCTTGCTTCGGCTGCTTTGTCGCAGAAGAGTGGGATAAGCACTACCAAACGCACCTCACGTCGATCACGTTTAAGTGCTGCGCGTCCTTTGCCTACTGTCACACATTCGTCGACGCTGCTTTCTGTCCTTTCTGCATAAGTAACAACCGGCCTAATGCATCACCTTGATGGTATTCCTGAACCAGAGAAGCATCGTTTTGAGATTAACCCATCACATTGAACCTTACGGTTTATTAAATGCCTCATACTACACTGCACTAAACGGTGCGTACGGTGAGTGCACGGATAGTACGCGTACGGTGCGCGTACGGTTGGGAGCCTTGCATGCCGTCTGAGTCAATGTCTGAGCTTTGCCCACGTGCGGAATTCTTCTGGTCAAAGGCTATTTGAAATCATGTTAAGTCTGGAGAGAAACAAGCGGCTACCAGCCACATATGAGTCGTTGGACTAGGCAAGTCGGCGTTCGGCGGCTCATAGTTCTTTGCTAACGGGCTGACTAAACACTCCTCTATTGATTATCAGCTGTTGCGAGTTCTTTGGTGTATTGAGTTGGACTTGCCATTATGAAATACTTCTGTGTCAAGCTTCGGACATGGACTTTGAGCTCGCTGGGCCATCGTTGATGATATATCTCAAGCCCTTTTCTAGCCATAGATGCCGCGGCACAGTCAGATCTCAAAGCGGTTGAGTGGTATAATCTTGGTTGGGATGGAGGGACAACCGTTCCTTTATATGTGCTGGATCCAATGATGGATGGGGCAGGTCGCCGCCCATCTCGTTGGCTGAGAAATCTAGGGGTAGTGATGCATACTGCCACGCTTGCTGACCTACAGATGGCATCATCGAGGCTAGCCAGGCATCTTTTAATTTCCTTAACTACAAGGTTTAGCGAATTACATTAGCAATGGCGGCAGCGAGTCTGGAATAAGAACACTGCGTTCAATGTCGACACTGCGAAACTAGAATTGTTTCACGTAATAAATACATTGAAATTCTACGCTTCAACATCACCCAACCGTGTCGAGGTTACCAAAAGGAGAGTGCTTGATGAAGTTCCACTTTCGAGGATGTTGTTTCCCCACGATGCAATGTGTGGAACAATCTTGTAGGTACTCTGTGCGTTTGTATCGTTCTCAAAAGAAATCTGGGGCCCCGGCGCGTTGACCACTGTTACTCGAGGGCGGGGTAACATATTCAATGGCCATGGAATCATGTTGTTGAGTCGCTAGAATTCGATCTGTTCTTTGTGACTCGCGGACTGCGGCGAGGATATTTGTGTCTGTATCTCAAAACCTGTAGAGAGCTGAAAGAAGATCACCCACCAGCTGGTTTGTACCATCTGCCTTCCGTCCGTGTAGTAGAGCATTTCCCGTCTACCAGTTGGTCGCCATCTCTAAAGCCCGCTATCTTGACCACAGGTGGGTTTTAGCCAAAGCAGCCTTCCACGGTGAGCGGCAGAGAAAGGAACGCGAGCCGTAATTCAACCAGTCACGCTCGCACGGGAAGAAAAAGGGGGCAACAACAAATATTAGCAACTTCGTCGCACCATATAGTGGCTGCATGAGCTGGGAGCGAAAAAGGGAAAAGACCCACAACTTTTTCGTACGCTGTGGCCGTCCAATCTCCCTTCCTTGACCAGAAGCTGCATCACTAGACCGCATGTAGTCCGAGTCCGCCTTTGCACATTTCTCCTCCAACCCCCTGTCGACACTATCGACCAATCCCTAGAGCGCTTTCAAGAGCTGTAGTTTGAGGTGGAACAGTACAGAAGGAATCTAGCAAGGTCGAGCTGTTGAGTGCTCCACAGCGGCATTGCATGGCGTCTTGTGCTGGTTTCCATGGAGGAGCATGTCAGGGACATTAAGCATAGTGTATGGATAGTTCAAAGACTCCAAACGCATTTAAGATTACAATGACGTACAAGTGAGGACATAGCAGCTATATGAGCAATTAATGCGAGATATCAGGTGTTCCATGCATGAGCAAGATACCAAATGCATCACTCTTCGTCAAGGCCCAGAAAGTCCTCAGCAGAGCTTGATAGCTCACCTCCGATAACATTCAGCAACAGAGTCTCAAATCTCACAGTAAATGCTATTGGAACAGCCGCGGCTGCCAGATGCGCGCCATGGTAGTGTATAGTGAGCCGCGGGGCGTTTGAGTGATGGTGCCGGTGGGGATAAATTATTGTGTAACACCATGGGGCCATCTTCCTAGTCATCCTCAGTCAAGTCGACTACCTTGCGTTTCATGCTTACTGGCGAGGACGCAATGGCGCCAAACACCACATCTAGCGACCTGTTCCTGATTCCGCTTACAGGAGCTTGCTTGGAGGTGACGGGTGAGGCGCTAATTGGCTTACATTGTTGGGTTTGGGTCTGGATCGTATCATATTCCAGCTTCTTGAGATGGACGGGCGTAGGTAAATGTGCTTTTGTAACCTGCTCTTGGATGCGCATTAAGGTCCAGGCCTGCATGCTCCTCGATGTTGGCATGCTCCTTGCGTACCGTCATGCTTGAATTTGGCTTCCGAATTTAGAAGATTGGATGTAGTCGGTAGCCACAATGCAAGATTCACTCTTGATCTCCGCAAGAAACTAGTCTACCAACTGCTCTTTTCTGAATGCGTGTACTTGATTAAGTACGTTCTGAACATCTAGATATCAAGCGCTCAATAGAATGAGAGTTGCCAAGACCAAGGGATTAGACAGGTTGCGCAGCTTTATTCAATACGATTATTCAATTGGTTTGCGGGGGCTAGTGGGGTCTAGGACCGCTAGCCCGCCCGCGCTATACCAGATCGGGTAATATGGATCGCAACCTGGTGATTATCGTATTTGATCGATTTTCGTCCCCTCCCATCAATAATGTGCATCCCCAACCCCTTCCACCCTACCTAGCATGCCTCAATTGACCCAATTGACCCAATTGATCGACGACGACCAGGGCATACGTACAGCTATCGCCCTTGCCCTTGCCATTGTCGTTATTTTGAGTCAACACCTCGTCGGCGGTCCTCGACATCCATACATTAAACCAGTGGAGTATGAAAGGTCTGAATTCGATCTGGATCGAATCTCCCCTAAACGTCTTCGCCGTATGATGCGATTTAATAAGGAGGAAATTCGATTGCTTGTTGATTACTTTGCCATCGATGCCATCGAGTGGAGCAATCGTGCCAAACCATCCTTCGAACTCGCTCTTTGCTGCCTCCTATACAAATTATTCTATCCTCGTTAGCTATTTGAATTGGCAGAACGATTTGGTCGTTCCCCCTCTTATCTCTCTCGCGTTCTCAACGACCTCCTTAAACACCTCGAAATTCGATACGGCGATATGCTTCGATGGCATCCAACGCTTATCTATACATGCATCAAAAGATACGCCAAAGCGATGAAAAGAGTAGGAAAGATTAGAGGCAAGAGCACTATATGGGGGTTCATTGATGGGACTTTCTAGAAGTTTTGCAGGCCAAATGTGGGACAGAAATTCTATTACTCTAGCTACAAAAAATCACACGAAATGGTTTGGCTAGCCATCACTTGCTTGAACGATTTAATAGAATCTATTCACGATCTTTGTGAAGGCAAGATGAACGACGTTACGATGCTACAGAAGTCCGGATTGCAAGATCGATTGAAAACCCTTCTTAAAGATCGAAGGAAGCTTCAATTGTACGACGATAAAGCCTATATTCATCAATCGTACATCATGTCCCCCTATTTAGGCTATACAAACGAAAGATAGACCTTTTTCAACAAGCGAATGTTCGGGGCTCGCATTGTCGTCGAAAACTCCTTTGGTTTAACCCAAACTTTGTGGATATTCAATGCTTTTAAGACGCAAATGAAAGTCGAATTACAGTCGATTGGAAACCTCTATTTAGCGACAGTCCTTTTGACTAATTGCTATACGTGCCTACGAGGCAATCAAATAGAATCTCGCTTTGCAATGCGACCTCCTAGTCTTTTGAAATATTTGCAAGTCGATAGAGTCTCTAGCGATTTCGAAAGCTCTACATTATAAGAGTACTAGATCTCCCCCTTGTGTTTATATATATATCTAGCTTCGATGAAGTTTTCTAGTGCTAATCTTTAGTGCTTGTTGCCCAAAACCTCGTTGTCGTTGTTTGATTGTTGGAACATAGAGGAGAACCTCAAATTAGACTCCCAAAGACGATTTTCGTTCTCTTTCTTTTCTTTCGTCATTTCTTATTATTATCGCATCAAATCGTCGCGATGACATGGTTATCTATATATCTTTGATGGTTAGAAACCCCCTGTTAATTTGGCAAAGGGTTGTGATTGTGGATGATGTCGTCGATGTGGGCACTTTTCGACCTAAATTTTATTTGCTTGCCTCGGGGATTTTTCAGAGACATTACCAACGCAAATGCGATTAAACGTTGAATCATTGTTTTCTTTGTCCGAAGATGAAATTTCGAGTCGTCGACAAGGTGAGTGCAGTTCACACTCGTTTGTATTGCAACTCGCGCATCACATCCCTTTAATATATATCTAACACCCCCGAAAGAAACGATATTGTACACGGAAGTCTGGTGATTGGACACCTCGTCGTCTCTTTTCTTCCCGAATGAAGCTTGCGAAGCTTCGGAGAAGAAAATGCGATAATAGTGTCTCCCGCCCCAAATTATAGATATTTTCGCAGAAACGCCTCCTTTTCGCATCTAATGCCACGATTCACTCCCTTAGATTTGGATTATCTGTCGTTCTTCTCTTTCTGTTCCTCTTATCGCTTGCCACGACCTCCTCGCCGCTCGCATTACTTGCCTCGACCTCCTCGTCGCTCGCATTATCTGCCGCGAATTCCTCCTTTCTCGCATTACTTGCCACGAATCCCTCTCTACTACTCCTATATAATTGTTTTAGTCCCTCTATATCCTCGCTGAGTCTAGCCAAACCTTCAAATAGATTATTTCACCAAGGATGAACATGTTTTTTATGATACTCATGCAACGATTCCTTAAAATAACGTCTAAGTTTCGAGACTTTCGCAGTATGCTCTATCAAATGCCTTTCAAGCGTACTCTCTATCTTCTTTAGCAAAGATCCTTGTTCCAATAAATCTTTCGTCGATGACGTTCGATCTTTGAAGTAGTCGATCAATGTGTCTTGCAAAACGTCTAAGTCTTTGTTGTTTGTCACGTTGACACGCGTTTGTTTAGACCTCTTCGGGGTCTTTTTGTCACTTCGAGATTGTCTTGCAGTCTTGCTTCCTTGACGTTCTATAGGCTCTGGCGATGTAGATCCATTTGGTGGAGGTTTAGAGGGTATAGGCGGATAATCGTCGTCGTCTTCAGATAAGGCCCACACCCTCGCACGTCAATTATTATTTATGTCTTCTTCGTAGCCTAAACCTCCTGTCATCATTGCATCGTTATTAGGTAGAGGGCTTGTTCCTATTACGAGTTTCGATTCCCCTGCATTCTCCTTTGCGTTAGAGGATATACTAGAGCTACTATCTTCGAAATTGCTTTGATTCTTGGAGCTCTCCCCACTGCTAACGGAGGCGGCGAAGGAGGAGAAGGAGGAGAAGAAGAAGACTTCGTAGTTCGGTTTATCCTTTAGTCGTTGACTAAGTTTGTCTCTCCTCTTTTCGTGTTTTGCATTCTCTTTCATCTTTCTCTTTCGCGAAGAGCTCTTCTAGTTCTTCGCCTTCTAATATGTTGCGAATGTAGGCATCCATTCATCGATAGCTTGGGTCCAATCGTCGTCTCGTGCTACATGATTAGATTTGTGTGAGGCTCTAATGTTTGCTTTTCTTTTACTTATCAAGTGCTTCATTCGTCTACTAACGTCGACATATTTATGGCCTATTGCTGTCTCGAATCTCTTCCTAATCTTATTTCAAAAACGCTGCATAGTCTCGATGCCGTACTTCGCAAATCTAGTCACGCACATGTTGGCGAGAATAACATCGTCCTTCTCTGTAAGTCGTTGATCGTAATTGAGCTTTTAACCTAGCTGTCGACCTTTCTTTCGCTTGTGAGGGGCAGAAGGAGTAGAGGTTTTTGGCGACGAAGGAGCACTAGGAGTGCCAGAAGCACGACGTCGACTAGCGATGTTTTAGGTATAAAAGTTGGGGTCAGTACTGCCATCTGCATCTAACTCGACATTCTCCTTCTCCAATTCCTGTGTAATTGTCCTTTGATGCCTTTCATCAACTTGTCTCCTCCTCTTTCCTGGCGATCGTTGAAACGACTCTGATTCGAATTAGGTCGCCTCCTTTCGCTTACGAGGCGATCGTCGTGTGTTCTTTGGAGGCTGCGAGACCTACAAAGGTGGCAATGATTGCGAGGGCCGCAAAGACGGCAATGACTGCAAAGGCTCCAATTGCCGCGAAGGAGTGCCCAAATCAAGGACGTGGAGGTGGCTTTTGGGTACACCTCTAGGCATAACGGCGGCGACGGCGACGACGACGAGAGAGGAGGTGATTATAACCTTTACAAGCTACGCCTAGACGAGTAATTGAAGCAATTGAATAAGGTGGTGGGTCAATTGAATGGGTATTCAATAATTGAATACTGATTCAATTGGGACTGCCAAGCCGCCAGATCTGCTTGCCCTTTTGGGATCACGCTAACTAAATCGGGCAATGTTCAATTGAATAATCGTATTGAATAGAGCTGCGCAACCTGTCTATTGATCAGACCCAATGTACTCGAACCTGTGGATGACATGGTAATGCTGGTTTTTGCGGGACCGAAATATAGCGCAATGATCTCAAGATTACTGAGCTGGAAGCTACCTCTCATTGTGCCCTGCGTGATCTGCTTGCGATATTCTCGCTGGAAGTGCTCGACTGCAGGCGAAGAACTGGTAGTCATTACGTGGGCCTGAGGATCTGATAGCATAAGCAACGTCTAGGCTGAACTGTCTTCGCGGAATCATACCTTGATGAACTGCACCACACCCTTTTTAGTATACTGCACTCGTAGATTCCTTCCGTCATCTTGGAAGATGGGATCTAAAGTTGGGTCGGAAACTCCGAGAGAATTGGATCTTCCGTTGCAGCGTTGAGGTAAGCGCCTGATGCACATAGGGGCCAATCCATCCTTCCAGCAGATCCATCCTTTAAGTGGTCATCGAAGTTCGACCGATAGGGAGGTCGAGGAGGCTTAATTGAATCGCTGACTCAGTTGGTTTTGTGGGGGCTAGTGATGGGGCTAAGACCTGATAACCCTGCAGGTCCGTGTATCATCCCCATAAATTCGCCAAGACTCCGCACTTCTAATGAGGGAGGAAGATAAGCCATGTGAGCAGTGCAACGTTCTGGCCTCTACGTTCGTTTCTCAATTGTTCCAGTCTACCGCCAGCGCTATCGCCACTCAATGCGGTATCAAAACGCCGGACGGGCTTACAATGGAAGGTCCCAAGTTTCGTCAACTCTCGGATGAGGAAATGGATGCCATTCTCCCCAAGCTTCAGGTAACGTTATAGAATGAATGATGCGGGCATTTGTGAGGCAGGTAGGCTTTAATGCCTGTGTGGTGACCTTTGAAGATATATATATTGACTTGCCTAATTCAATGCAAAGACAAATTCCTTAGCAAAACCCGAAACCAAACCCACCCCAGATTTATTTCCGCTTGTTGGCCAAATAGCCGTGAGTTGTCCGAGGCAAATAAAGGAGAAATAGCAATTCCAGGTTGACATGAGTCTTTTCTAGTAACTAAGTTATGACCTATGTCTTTTCAGTGACGAGATGGCCATCTATGAGTTCATGCTCCAGCTCTTTCATTTTGGCCATTAGAGCATCCTTCACTCCCTCGCAAAAATCGCCCCTCGAAATGTAAGCTGCTCTCTTTTTTTGTCTGTCCTTACAATGTTGAGGCACTTGCATTTTCCTGAGGTCTTCAAACACATCTTTGACCGAGAAGTTCTCATATGGAGGTGGTGGCGGCTTGAGAAGGTTGAGTGCTTTCAAGCTTTTTAGCAGACATCCCAAAGCCATTGCATCGCATTCGATATCTTGGGGGCATGATTGTTGGCATAGTAAGCGATCCCGTGTCTGTTCGAGATGAGTAAAAATCTCACGCAGAGCGTTCTGCCGGCAGGAATCAATCATGACTGCTAAGAAATTAACTTTTGATAGGTCAAGAGATTCTTTGAGTTCGTACCCAGATCCTGTCCTGGGATCGGTAGATTGCGCGCCCTCAAGAGTCCTTTGCTTTCAAACTTTGCCACCCGGCTAACGCTCTTGAAAATGCTTTTTTCTCTGAAGACGCCCGCGATGAACATTCAGGATAACAGATCGTCGTTGAGCTTAGTCGAAAGAGTTCCTTTGGCACCCGAGAGCCATTGATCGGCCAGGAGCTTCGTTGTCTCAGAGAGCTCATACTTGTTCACGAGAATTGCTATCTGAGTCAGGGTTCTTAGATCCACCATACGAGGTACTTGTCTAGATCGATCGTGGATGAGATGTAACAATATCAAGAGTGCGTCTGGATCGTCACCTTGTAACACCACTTTCGTGAAGAATCGAGATTGCAATTGTTGACTTTGCGTGAGCCCGCATTGAACCATGCCTTTGAATACAGGTGAGGCCAACGCAAGGTGTCTAGAAGAAACTTGGAATTTGGCAAAAGGTTCTTGCTCCACTTTCGATGTGGACGAAGAACAATCGATGGCGATGTGAAAGGAAGAATCGGGAGATGCTTGAGAGGGTGCTTCGATAGGAGGATTGACATACTCATGGTTGCTGAGATCGCTTACGCTTAGAGCCGTTCCGGACGCTAGGAATGTAGAATCAACTGCATGATTCAGCCGTAAATATTGCGAGAAGATTGGGAAGTCAAACGTATTGAAGTTGATAGAGCATTACCCTTTTCACGACGAAGGTCACATTCTTCATGGTTGGTCATCAGAAAACGATGATTCACGACAAGGACGATGTCCCCCTCGGGGTCTAGCATATGTATCGGCTCTAACGCATAAGGTGTGCTTCTTGCTGAGAAGCTCGAGAGTATCTCTACAGTGCTGTGAGCTTCATTTCCGGGATCCATTGTCGTCTTTGTTGAAGTGCTTTTGCAGCTGTCCGAAGGCGTACTCCGTCTTTGAAGTATCTATAGTAGGACGAATATCTACATGAAGTGTGTTGTTCTTGCATGCTCTGATCACGTGGATTTTCCCTGAGGACGCGGGAGGGGCGTGCGCTGGCAGCTTCCGCATTTGGCGCTGCCGAACAGTCCCTCACGCCCTGCCTGTTCGTCGCAGCCGTAATGTATCGTTCAGGTCGACAGCATAAGACGAGCACAGCGCAAAAAGGCCAGGTTATCTCCAAGCTTTTACCTTGAGCAGCGCGCACGACTCGTCGCAGAAGGGAAGACCAAGCGAAAGGCTTTCAACAACACGACGAAGGGCCTAGCATCGATATTGAAGAAGTGAAAGAAATAACTCGTCTTTCATCGAACTCTACGATTGCCATCATTAACGAAATCATCACTTAGGTTTTGCGACGAGCTTGACTACGATTCTCGAACTTTTTTCGAAGACGCACAAGTGCTAGACTTCAAGATATTCTAGAAGTGAACGATGAATCACTACAACAAAATTAGTGTGACTTCAAGTTTACGAAACTACTAACGAATTTTAAGAATGCATGTTCTCGACATCGCTAATTAAGACTTCGAACTACGCGAGAGAAAAGACATACGCAATGTGAGATGCTAATTTTTGCGAACTTGGGAATCTTCACGCTAACGTTGCGAGTATGCTAGTACATCAATTTTTTTATTGACAAATATAGTCTTCGTGTTCTTCTTAAAAAGAAATCGATTATCGATTTTGATAATTTCTATTTTCTACTTTATACACACTAAGTGTTCGATGATTCGACATTTAAGAATGAGCGACAACGAGTTCAAGTTGTCATTAACTTGCTTACAATCGCTATTTCGATTATCAATCGTGTTTCTTGTTTGACATTCGAGTCAAACTTGACGATCTTAATAACTCAAACGTATTTATTGACGATATCGTAATCGTTAGTTCTCTTAGAGCTAGAAAAGTTGTAAACGATGTTAAAACGAACGAAATAAACGATTTAAAGAGCAATCGTAATGATAATACTAGAATATCTATTGATGTTGTTGGCGAAGACGATAGCAATTTCAACAAATTCTAAGTTGATAACAACAATAGCGATTCGAACTCGCTTTATAAATATAGTAAGAATTGCGACATCGACGACGATTGCAATATAGAACTTGAAGAAACTTGATCGTTTCTATATTATCATTTTATTATTAGCATCGTTGTTAATCAAGTTATTGGGAAACTTAATCTAGTCTTTATGAAGACGACTTTTCTTCACATTAAAGAGAAAGACAACAATTCGCAAATGTGAGCAAATTTGCATGTCACATTTTTCTTCTCTTCTTAAACTCTCGTTGATTCGTGGCTAATCTATATATTCTTGCAAAAAACGTTGATCATTGATAAAGAAGAAAACGATTCGTTTTTTTTTTTCTTGATCGCTTTATATCTCTCGCGATATACGATGACGCTTTCGAAGCTATGTACGCGAAAAACGTCAAGAATATGTTTCGAATGCATATATTATCTCGCAAGAAAAGCTTAACGTTGAAATGAAAACGTTAAGTTTTAAATTTTTTAATCTTTTAAGAGTCGTTGCGCAATGCGAATGAAGCGAACACATCGCTAACAACATCGCTACGAGCTAGCACGTGAATTCGTCATCTTAAACGTCTTATATAGAAGATTGACTTCGAATATTCTTTCACTCAATAGAGCTTCGACGTAGTCTTCTAAATGTTGTTAACAATACGTTTGCTTACGAATTCTCGCTTTCAATTTGCTTTCCAAGAATCGTTTATACGCTAATTATATGCGCAATTAACAAATAGCGCTTTTGCTTCAATGCGAGATTAGCTCTTTGATCATCAATAAGAAGTTATCGATCACTATTTAAATTAAGAGATTCGATTCGACATCGAATCCTACTATTTCGAGAAGTTCTCTAACGAGATAATTCAAAAAATGATTAGGCTTGTTAATTTGACAATCGACGCGAACGCTTTGACGAAGCTATCGTTCAAGCAAAAGATCAAGTTAAAGCAACACTCTTAAGTGATTTAACTTAATCAACGAAATAAAGCGCTTATGTCACGAATTCACAACGCAAGATACAAAAGTATTAACAATGTCAAAGAGGCAATTCTTTTTCAAAAGAAGAAAGGAGTTGAAACTTGATTAAGTTGTTTGAAAATCAAATTGCGAAATCACATAATTGTGCAAACTCGTAAACGACACTTTCGAAAGACTAAAACTTTGACCTTTGACGCTTAATTTTTCGCAATCATAGTCGCTTTCGCGATCGCATTAGATTCTCAACTCGCGAAGTCGATCGAATACAATATTCTCGAACGAGTTAAGATGATTTGATTGATATGCAATCTCGACGATGATTTGAGCGTTCAAGATAAGCTTCGACAAAGACTTTAGATCATCGAAGTCAAAACGACTTTATGCGATCGACAAGAAACCTAGCGTCGCGATCGACTTAAATTCATCGTCAAACAAAAAGAGTCGAAGGGGGCGATGAATAACTTGAAGAAGAACACAAAATACGATTTCTTTATGGTTTGCCAATCCACTCAATGCTTGTTTTGCTTGGGTGATGAAAGGCTACTTTATCTTCATCGAATCTACGAGTACTTTAAATCGAACAAGATGATGAATAAGACTAGGAAGCACTTGGAGAGATTCGCCCCAAAGAATCAAGTCTCGTGTTCGCATTCACAATGCAAGGCAGCAAAACTAGTCCTGCCCAATGTGATGACTTTCAAGAATTATATCGCGATCGTGCACAAAATCTTTTTGCGAACGTAGGCTCGTTCGCATTTCTTGTGTTTTGTTTCTCCCTTGTGTTTCCCCAGCGATTTTCAAGGATCAATGCGTTGAACTTACTGTACTGTACCAGGATGCCATTGGTTGAAAATATAAATAGATGATAATATCCAGAAGTTATCTGTTGAAAAAGTGATAAGCTTTATGATACCCCATTTGCGACCGACAAGATCCCTTCTATGGATTGAAGAGGGCCCAAGTATAATGCGATGCGTCCTTGCTTATCCCAAGCAGTACTCGCGCGAAGTTCGGAGCGCGGGACAACGTCGCCGCATGCTTGAAGGCGGTGCGCGACCCGGGAGGAAGAAGGAGGTTGATTGGTTGTGATGGAGGAGATATGTCTGCAGAGAGGCCTCCCGATTTTCCAGGTCCTCCGATTTTCGATCTGACGTTCTCTCGTGGATTCAAGGTCAAACAGGAAGAGTCTTATAAAGGCGTTTGGACGGGATCGGATAAGGGCGGGATCGTATCTAAATGCTGATGTCAGATCGGGAAATCAGGATTATTTGTCGAGGGATGTGTTCACTGGTATCCACCACCATCTGAGGGCGTTGCCTTTTCCAGAGAGCTAAAGCCAGGTAAGGCAAGCGGAGAGGTAGTTTGCCGTGCCACGCTGCACCTGCGCTTCTCATTGCGTGTCTACACAATTCAAATTCACCAAAGGGAAGACTGCGTGGTTCGCCATCACAACTCAACAAATCTATGACGTGGCACCATGCTCACGTTTAACTTTTGCGGAAGGACAAGGTCGCTAAATAGCAGTATCTCATGCTTTGCAGACAGTAGATCTTTCTAAGATTATGTAGTGCTTATGTCCGAATGTGGACATCCTCTCCTAGTTGGATTCCTGCGATCCCATGCTTTTCTCTCATTAAGCGCCATTGCTCTTTTATGGTTGCTTTCCTTTCGACTAACCGATCCTTCGACGCATTATGGGGCTTTTCCCTTTTCTTTCTCCCAAAGATGCCATTCTATCTTTCTTGCCGTTTCGTAGCCAGAAGTCATAAGATGTGACTTCTGCAAGATCTTCGACACCATGGATCAACGCCTCATAATAGATCACGGGTGTTCACATCTGGTTTGTCAGCAAGTGCGTCTAGATGACGGTTTATGATCGTCTTCAATTTACCCGTCGCCCTGGTTTCCTTTGCCATCAAGTCTGATCGTCCATGCCCATTTTCTTGACCTGTACTGCCGACATTATTTCCGTTTACGTGCTGGCAATACCTCGAGCTTGCTCGCTTCATTTCTGCTTCTTTGGTGTCACTGTAGGCCTTGTAATAGGTCTCTGCTGGGCTAGTATAGTATACCGTTGGACGTGTCATGAATAAAAGATCATACGTTATATCCAACAACATCTACGTCTCAGGGCAAGCCTCTACAGGGAGAAGTTTCCGAGAGGTTCACTCATGATAATTAGACGGAATCAGTGTATGCGACTTGCCTCCTTGCATGGAAATCTAATGTCGCCTTTTTGGGGTTAAAGATCCCGATGCAAGGAGGCGTGCGCATGTGATGCAGCACTGAGGGGTTTTATGCCTCTTGTCGGTTGTAATTTTGTTGCAGCGAATGTCCTTCGTCACTTTGGAGAGATATCCTATGATCAGCGTCTGGATGTTGCTAAGGAAGCGATTACACACTTCAATCGCCGTCGTCATTGCCTTATAGTCTGCCGCAGTTCATGCAATAGCACCTGAGGCCGACCTTTGCAGGGAACGAGGCCTTCAACAGGTAGAACGTCTCGTCACATGGTTGCCATTCATCTACAGTCTGCACATCGGAGATTTATCTAGTACTCGAGGATACCTCGAAGAGGATGGATCCTATCGATGAAGGAAATATGCGTGATTTGTTGAACGGACTGTTAGTGCCCATGATTTGTTGGTCTCTTAATTCATAATAAGTCAGCCATAAGAATGCATCAAGAAACTGAAAGATAGTTGCGTTTACAGCATAAGGAGATAGAGTAGAGCGATTGAGAGCCTGCTGCAGCCGCAAGGGCTTTGAGCAAAGCTGGGCACCCGTTCGCGGTCAAATGCGAAAGTAGGCTCCCTTATATCGGAAAACTCTCTCTAGAATGAGCTCTTGTCATTTAGTGATGCAAGAGAACATTTCGTGCACTTCGTAAACCGGATATTTACCAATAACTGGGAAAGCTAACGAATGGAAACATCCCATAGCAGGGCTGTGGCTTCTCTGTGACGCATAGAACATGGTCTTCCGCCCAACCGGCTGTCTTCGTATGCTGCGGCTAGCCGTGACGGCCTGCATACGGTCCACCGGCGTATACGAAAAGAGTCGGTGACCGCTGGTCGTCATGTTCGAGAATCAAATTGCGCGTCTTCTTGGTTTTGAGAATAGCCCCAAAAAAGTTGGCAACTCCATAGAAAAGCTCCCAGGTAGTAGACAAAGCTTCGTGACTGTTCACGTAGATCGAGAACTATCTTTTAGTTCTAGGGAAAATTTCAGAATGTCTAAGATTACGTATTTCTGAGATCTATTCACTCTCTTGCAGTACTCCCTTTTTGCCTTCGCACACTTGCTTTGAGTTTTCTCAAGACAGCTTTAGCTGTAGATGATAGCGACAAGGGATGTCAATTCGTGCCGTGTGCTGCGTCATTACTATTAGGCCTTTGCGGATGTATGTCTTCTATCTTTATATGCTCACCTTGATTAGCGTTAAGCAAGCGTAAGTTGTTAACAATGTCGAGTGTGGAGATATGACTCGTGCTCGATGCTTTCTCCTTTCCATCTAGCGCTCGTCGATACATCTACTTCGCCTAGACATGCTTGCCTTGATTAGCATAAAGAATGCCCAAGTTGTGGAGTGCGTAGCCAGCGTCGACGAATCTAAGTTGATCGAGCACGTCCAAATCATTCATGTGTCGTACACATCGATTTGCGTGCGACAGTAGTCGTTGCTATGAAAGCTAGTACTTCGCTTTCGAGTGATTCGACGTCGTAGTGCTAGCAACAATCAATGTCGCGATCGTCAAGTCATTCTTGCCACAATTGATCGTCTTGATGCATCAATCATGCACGACCAAATGAAAAGAATAGCTTTTCGTGTGTTGATAAAACTCAATCAACGAGTAGGTCAACAAGCTCTTCATCACTCTCTTGAAGTGGATCTCGTTGCTCGCTGTTACGAGCCGCGTGCTAATAGATACTATCCGTCGCGCATCGCTCTTCATAGGGTAATTAGGAAGGGAAGGTCTGTCGACAAAATCAAAGTGATCAAGATGGCTTGACCCTTGAACACCTTGAATTTAGGATCAAGGTGATCAAGATAACCAATGCTTTGAACACCTTGAATATCTTGAATCCCAAATAATGAAAAGATATATAGCTTTCGAACGCGACTCTCTTATGAATCGTGTTTAACTCATCTTAAGTCTTAACTTATTGTTACGACTAACTCAAGTTGCAAATTCCTTGTTATCAAGTAATTGCTTGCATTATCTAAAGACGTCTACAAATCTCTTTAAAGCATAACTCTCTCTAATATTTTCGAAGAAAGTACTAGCGTAACACTTTGAACACTCTAAGGATGTTTGTATTAGGTCAACGCGCCTCTACCTCGAACACTAGCTCTACAACAAAAGAAAAACAACTCGTGTCAAACTTCATGAAGATCGACGATAACGACAATAGTATCAATAATGAAGAAGAAATTTCATCAAAGATTAAGATCAATGCTTTAGACAAATATTATAAAGATAGAACTAAATTGAAGAATTAAATTACGCAAATTAAAATCTACTTTACGTTCTATCTCGTTTCAAAAAATAAGAAGATTTTGTTGACTTCTATCTTTCTTTAAGGACGAGCTCAACATTAATTGAAGTTAAACCTTCGAAAGCATATTAAGAATGAAGAAGATCTAAGAGAAATCTTTATTAACTTCGATATCTTCAAGGAAGAACTACGACGAGTATTTGGAATATCTAACGAAAAACAAATAGCAAAACGAGTTATTTAGCATTTGTAGCAAAAAACATTAGTAGTAGACTACGTCGTCAAATTCTAGAAATACGCAAATCTAATCGATTAAAACAATGCATTACTAATGACAATGTTCAAGCGAGACTTAAAGAAGAATGTTAAGGACGAACTTATGCGCAACGATGCAAGATTCGACACTATTTAAACTTTAATGAAGATAGCAATCGACGTAGACGACAAGCTATATAAGAGAGCTATGAAAAAATAGTACGATTAATCTCATAAGAGAGCAAAAATCTTCTTTGAATCAATGGTCGAATACCACGCAAAGGAAGATCATTTCAAGAAGTACAACAACCTAGATTATCGCGAGCTTGCATCAATGAAATTGAACTCTACTTAGCAACGTAAAGAGAAGAATTCTAAAGAAAAGCAAGATAACAAATCCTAGAAAACGTGCTATTCATGTGGCAAATCGAGTCACTTCGCAAGAGATTGTCGATCGCGAAACTTGATAAATCGCCAACAAATCAATGCTATGTTGAGAGAAATACTTAATAGCTAGGACGACATTAGGAAGCAAATCGACACAAAGACGAACACCCTCGAAACTAAATCGAACGACGACTACTATCTAATAGAAAACCCAAATTAGTTATAGAAAGTCCTAGATGAAACATCATTAAATAAGGCACCCACATCTACGCAAGAAGTTAATTAAGCACTCAAGAAAGCTATTAAATCTCATAGCTTAGTCATCGACTTAAACGAAGAGTATAACTAAAAGGACTTTCACGAATGCATAGAAAACATCACGAATTATCTTAAGGTTTTAGCTAGCTCATTAGAGGAAAGATAAATTAGTTAGATCGTAAACAAATGCGAGAAAGCGCTAGAAAGCGACGTCACTATAAAAAAGAATATTCTCGACGAAATCGAACAACAACTAAACAATGTTAGTCTATCTAAACAAAGAATAAAGAAAGCAAAGAAATATATATAAGACATTTAGTTGAACAATTTGCTACGACAACATATGCTAAACTTACCTAGAAGAAAAGAAAGAAATCAACTAGTTTTCTAGAAAGCCAAAATTAGCAATTTAGCAACAAAAGGAAGCTTAGCGCAAGTTGGCGTTTAAAGCAAAAGTCGCAACACAAAAGCAGAGAAAAGTTCAAATTTCTTAATAAAGAGCATATCAATAAAATGCAATATGTTAGCCCAATAGCAACAACTAAACTTAATAACACATGCACGATGTTTTATTACATCAATTAAGATCAATAATTATTGACTCATTGCAATGATCGATTCTAATGCGACAAGTAATTTTGTGACCAAAGCTCTTGTAAAGAGGAAAGAATACTTTATTCGAAAGAAGTCTAACGCTTACAATCTAGTGATTGTAGATGGAAATTTATTATTAGACGAGAATGAAAGAGTAAACAAAGAAACGAAATTACTATCGATAGCTATTTAGCAACATCACAAGAAACTAACCTTTAATATAGTGAGAATAATTACTCACGATATCGTTTTAGAAATGTCTTAATTGAAGCAACACAATTTAGAAGTTAATTAAAATATACGAATACTTAGATTCGAACGATATAATTACGCAATTCACATTCAATCTACGCATTAATAACGTTCGATAATAGATAAAAGATAGAGTCGAAACTTGATCGCAAGATGCGAATTTACATTTTTGAAAAAGAACGATTTAATCAAGTTCGACTTAATAAACATCGACAAAAATTAGTCGAATCACAAAGTTAAAGTAAGTGAAGAAACTTGCGAATCTTTTGAGAGCCTTAGACTATTTAATATAGCGAAGAAATCGCTAAAGTACGTATTACGAATATACAACAATTGAAAGCATCTATTTTAGAAAGAGAAAACGATAGAGATTTTTCCTAAACATTAATCGTAAGATTATGAAATTAAATTTGAATTAGACAAGCAATTTACGTTTGAACTTATATATGCTTTATTCAAGAAGAAGCTCGAAGTACTTCGCGAATATCTAGCAAAAAATGAAAAGAAAAAATTTATTAGAAAATCCTAATTATAGACAAGATACTCGATTCTCTTTGTACTAAAAAAGAACGAAACCTTTTATTTATGTGTCGATTATCAAAAGCTAAATCATATTACGATCAAAAATCGATATTTACTATTCAATATTAACGAACTTCAAAATCGACTATTCGAAGCGAAGTATTTCATCAAATTAGATCTACAAGAAGCGTATAACTAAATTAGGATAAAGACAAAAAAGAAGTAAAAGACAATTTTTTGCACACGATGTAAACTATACAAATACACAATAATGTCGTTCGAACTCACGAACGTCTTGACAACGTATCAAGAAATGATCAATGATACATTACGACAATATTTGAATCGATTTATCATAGTATACTTGAACAACATTATGATTTACTCAAAAATTTTGAAAGAACATGTTAATCATGTTTCCAAAGTACTAAAATGTTTGAATAAAAAAAACTTATATCTCAAATCAAAGAAATGCGAATTCCATTGAAAAGAAGTTAACTTTCTTGAATTTATCGTAAGACAACATGAAATACGCATGAATTTCAAAAAACTACAAGCAATTAAAGAATAAAAATCATCTATTAATGTTAAGGAAGTGCAACTCTTTTTAGATTTTATAAACTACAACAAAAAGTTCATCAAAAACTACTTCGTTAACGCGATATCATTGACGAATCTTACGAAAAAGAATACGTCATAAGTATAAGAATTCATAGAGAAAAAATCATTTCAAGATCTTAAGCTAAAATGCTTGAAGAAACCAATATTAAAGATGTACAATTTACGATTATCAAGTAGAATTAAAATTGACGCATTAGATCTAGTTATCGATGCATGCTTTAATTAAGAGCATAAAGATATATAACACTTAATGACATATTTCTCGAGAAAACTCTTGTTAATCGAACAAAATTATGATGTTTACAACAAGAAACTATTCGCTATTGTAGCTTTCTTGAAGTTATAAAGAGTATACATCGAAGAATTATTAAAACTTACGATTCTTACGAATCATAAAAATCTTGTGCACTTTATCATTATTAAACAACTTAATAGAAGACAAATACAATAATCGAAACGACTAAGACAATACAAATTTAAAATACAATATATCTTAAACAAGAATAATGACAAAGCAAACGCACTTAATAGAAGAAATGATTATATAAAAACGAAGAAATCGTTTAATTACAACATACTTAAGATTAACAAAGACGAATTACTATTAACAAATAAGTACGAGCTAAATGCTATCTTACAAATACTTCAAGACGATACAAAAGAGTTTTCAATAAAGAAAGAAAAACTTCCAATATTTATCGACAAAATCGACGAATGTATAAGAGAACATCATGATAAATTATTGCAAAAGCACCCAAGAGTAATCAAAACTCTTTAGCTTTTACGCTAGCATTGTTAATTTTCATAGATAAGACAAGTTGTCAAGACATACATTAAACGATGCCTTAGTTGTTAGCAAAACAAACATAATACACATGCGAGCTATGGCGAAATTCAATATCAAGAATTATTTAAGTCGTTATAGGATAAAGTCACGATAAACTTTATTATTAAGTTGCTCAAGTCGACGAATTTAACAACTAAAGACAAATATGATTCGATACTAATAATGGTCGACAAACTTATCAAGTACTTATATATCATCGCATGCAAGGAAAAGTTCATAGCAAAACAACTAAAATACATTGTGTTAAATCGACTTATACGATATTACAATATACTCAAAGAACTAACTAGTGACAAAGACAAGCTCTTCACGTCTAACTATTGAAAGACATTGATATTAATGTTAGAAACAAGACTTAGAATGTCCATTGCCTATTACTTGATCACGAATAATTAAATAGAGCGAACAAATTAAAGTCTAAAGCAATATTTGCGACACTACGTCAACAATACTTATAGCAATTGAATATCACTTCTATCTATGGCACAATTAGCACTAAATGCAAAGATTTCGAATACTACTAAAATAACTTCATTCTTCGTCAACTATAACAAAGAACTCAATCTCTTCGAAAAAGAACAAAAGTCTCTATTAGCCCAATCAATCATCGAAAGAGTAGCGACATTAAAAAAGATACACGACAACATCTTAAAGATGCAAGAACGATCAATTAAGTATTAAAACAAAAAACGAAAAACGACATCTCAACTAAAAAAGAAAAATAAAATATATTTTTTTACGAAAAATCTTAAGACAAGGAAGTCAAGCAAGAAATTGAATCATGTTAAAGTCGAATTGTTTCTCGTTAAGAAGGCCAAGAAACCAATCAATTACGAACTTGATTTACCCAAGAACGTCAAAGTGTTTTCAATATTTTATATCTTATTGTTGGAATTAGCGAATTCAATCACGCCTTTATAAGACACATTTTATTTTCATTCACAAAAAGAAAAACAATATGAGGTTGAGAAAATTCTACAACAAGAAGATCAAGAATACCTTATCAAGTGAAAAGAATATTTTATCTTCAAGAACACATGGGAGCCACTCAAGAACCTAAAGAAGTGCCCTAACAAGCTACGACGTTTTCACTAGCGACAAAGTCGCTCATGAGAGTCGACAAAGCATTGAGAGACAAAAAAGCAAATAATGAAGAATCGATAATAATATCGAGTAAGGCTTCGAACGCCTCTTCAATACATTCGATCTCTCTCTTATTCTTTTCGATCTTCAAGATATTTTTCGACTTCGCATCATTCATATCTTTTAGACGACGAAGTTAATGTTTTCTTTGTTTCGTCTTTCGCGCAATCCTTAGACGCAACTTTGTTATTTCATCATTCAACTTTTTAGCGTTCTAAATAGCTTCATTCATTCCTTAATAGTTAGGAGCCAAATCACACTTCCAATTCTTTCGATAACACTTCTCACACTTGAGGTATTCCCTATTTATTTAGCAAGGTACGCCAAACGAAACACAAGCTCGACAAGGGCGCATTGTAAGAAAAGCGTGTTTATAGCGACGATCAACAACGAAGTTGCGACGTTGTTCAATGAATAGCTTGACTAACATGAGAAGAAAGAATAAATGGTTTCGAAACGAAAACTCTTGAAGAGAAGAGATAGTGTTACGAGTCGCGTGCTAATAGGTACTATTTGTCGCGCATCGCTCTTCATAGAGTAATTAGAAAGAGAAGGTCTGCCAACAAGATCAAGATGATCAAGATGACTTGATCCTTGAACACCTTGAATTTAGAATCAAGGTAATCAAGATGATCAATGCCTTGAACACCTTGAATACCTTGAATTCCAAATAATGGAAAGGTATATAGCTTTCGAACGCGACTCTCTTATAAATCGTGTTCAATTTATCTTAAGTCTTGACTTATTGTTACGATTGACTTAAGCTACAAATCTCTTGTTACCAAGTGATTGCTTGCATTATCTAAAGACGCCTACAAATCTTTCCAAAGCATAACTCTCTCTAATATCTTCGAAGAAAGTATTAACGTAACATTTGTCAACTTCTAAAGCCAATCCCACTTCTAACAATCGTCGCGTCCACGATAGAATAATCTATATCAAACATCTTGATGATCTAGATATGTTCACATTTGCAACAACTTTATTGTCGTTCAATTGCTATGTCGAATGCGATTGTAGAAGATCGTTCACGTTGTCTAGATGCTTCCATTCTCGTAATTACGCAAACGAGGTGTCTTCGTCACGAGTTGCGACCACGAAACCTCGTACAAATTCAAATACTTCGAGTAGCTCGTCTTCATTTCGCACATATACGTGCTCGCTTGAACAAACGCGAGCGAGAGATAGCCTAATCGCTCGATAAGCTTGTTCATATCTGCGAATCATTTGACTGCCTTGTGTGTTCGGATGCGAATAGAAGTTCTATTGTATTCTTGCTTGATGGATGCAGATCTAAGCGATTGCTAAGAAGCTTTAATGTCTAATCATTTCTAAGCCTTGCAACCTCGATCGACTTTCCTATATCTCTCGTGGAAGAAAGACGAGTCGTGATCAAGATAAAGCCATGATCGACTAATAGAATTGACGTGACATTGTAGGCCTAAGCATCTTCTTTCGCGAATTAAATGTCTTGATCGACGTTGTCGAAGATCATTAGCAACGATCGATTTCTTTCCAAGACGAGCCATCTTAGAATAGCGTTCGCCTTCGCCCTCATGTCTAAAGTCTACTAAGTCGTATTGATCGTCGAATTCAAGACTTCGCTAACGTTCGCACGCCTAGCGAATCTAGCCAAACTCTACAACGTCGTATCTATACTATTGCCATTCATTCAAACTATCGCGCTATACGTGTGCGAATGCTTTCGAATATACGCAATCGCCAATTACGTCTTTTCAATCCCTTTCAAGTCATAAAGGATATGAATCTTTCGCCCACTCTACGCCTTTGATGGCAATAGATTTCTCTTCATCTTCTTCATCTTAACGTCTCGATTAACGAAATGGCCAACAATCGAAAGACTCGTGAGTTGGAATTGAACGTGAAAATTGTTACCTTCTAGAAAACAAACTATCAAAGTTTATTCGATTTCCTCGTACTTTAAATGACCCCATCTCTAAATTCTTCTCTCTACGACGAAGTTGTTCTCATTGTTCTTTAATATCGATTGCGTTGTCTAGGTGCAATCATTCCAATCCAACGCGACATTTATGGCACGCCAACTCTTTACCATTTGAGGTCTAGATATAGTCTAAAGAAGCTTCTTCGCATATGTTGTTGTCGTTGCTATCGCATATCCTTGTCATTCGTCATTCTTGTGCGAGTCCAAGTAATCGCAAATATCGCGAATGATTATGTACGAAAAGTCGTTCAATAACTTTGTCGTCTTCATCTCGAAGCAAAGTATATTATGCTCCTAGCTAATTTTGTTACGTTCGACGACATCTTTTATTAATTGATCGACGATGCAATGATCTCGTAGTGCACGACAAACTCTTCTAAATTAGAAAATCGTAATTGTTGTTAAATCATAGGCGAGATGTCATAATCGCAAACAATGTCACATTCAAGGCTATTATCAACGTGAACATAGTTCGATTCGTATCATCGATCTTTTTTCGTTCTCAAATAGTTATATTTCTCTCGCATTCTAGGGTTCCTGCTAATTATCATTCGAACGATGTCGACAATGCGATTACTTTTTCTCTCGTAAAGCGTGTCAAGCTAATTCAACGCCATTAGCAAGACTATCAAGAAAGAATTCAAACCTCTAGTGATCTCGAAGTCTCTGCCTTGCATCGCTTTGCCAAACTCGTACAAAAGAACGCCCCTCGTTCTCTTCACAAGACATTCAATCACCACAATCCTTTCTGATGAAGACAAGAATGAGCTTCATCGTCACGGATTGCCAGATGCTATGTCTGCCATCAATCTCACGACTCTCATTGATAGAAAATGCAGCAGCGACCGCAGCCAATGCTTGGGTCCGAGGCTGATTACATTCCTTGAATCAATACAGCAATTCTCTCAGGTAGTTGATACACTTGCCAGCTCTCATCCCGAATTCGCGGCATTGGTATGGGGAGGAGTAAAATTGGCTCTACTAGTATTACTTCCTCCAGGCTTGTGTACTGTTTCTGACTATTGCAGGCTGCGAACAATTTTTCGCCTTACTTCAATCAATTGTCAATTCTTCTCATGAACCTAGGACAGCAATGCCCTCGAGTCCACGAGTTAGGCTCCTTGTACCCCACACAAGGTCTACAGAAAGCGCTGTGTAACTATTACGCCGCCATTATACGGCTTTGTAAGCACTCAACGCAGTCTCTTCGGAAGCCAGGTATACATGTTTGCTGTTCATCCTCAAATTCCCCCATTGTTCTTCAACGCAGTCCAAGAATTGACTTGTTTGTAGTTTATCTACAGGTATCCAAGGCACTACTGGTTTCCTTCAAAGCGGAATTTGGGCCATATGGAGAGCAAATTGCACGTTTATCTCAAGAAGTTCTAGATGAAGCATCTCTGGCATCGAAGAAAGCTCAAAAGCAGGAGAACGAGCTCCAAGCCATAGAACGCTCAGAGGGTAAGAGGTTTCGAGAATTCATGGTAGCATTTAGGAACGATTATCACATGAGCAAGGCTGAGGAAAAGAAACGACGTTTGGAGATCAATCGCCGTACATTGGAGAAAAATAGATTGGACGTTTTGGACTCTCTTTCGACTTATGATTATCGAAAACCTTACCGGCAGATCCGTAAAGGGTGCCTACCTGGTACGTCAACGTGGATATGCGAGGACCCAGCATTGCATGCATGGATGTCTGGAACTCTGAAATCACTTCGATTAATTGGCAGGTGTAAGTGTACAGTTGTCCCTAGTGTACAAGCATCGCTTAAGTGAAAACTAGTAGGATCAGGGAAGTCGGTCACAAGGTTCAGTCCCTTGAATAATTTCGCGAAGAACTTTTGCTGATGAAATTCAAGCGCTTGTGTGATAGCCCATTTGATTGAGAACGTGTCACCGAAAGATGCCACAGCGTTTTTCTTCTGTCGCTTTGATGATCAAGAATCTTTGAAAACAAGGACGATGATTGGAAGCGTTGCTAGGCAGTTGGTACAAAATTTGCCTGCAGATGCATTTCGCACATTCAATCACAACAACACCGATAAAGTAGACATCGTTAGGTTTCTTGAAGCTACACTGGACCATACCCGCCGATATTTTATCGTGCTAGATGGACTAGATGAATGCGAAGAAGCGCAAGTCAAGGAACTTGCTGAGATCTTCCACAATCTTTTGCTTTCCCCCCGGTTGCGTATAGGAGTCTTCTGGTCCAGTCGTTCAAATGTACTAAGTTGGCTACCAGGGAGATTTCTGACCAAGCAGCATATCAATTTGGAAACAATGGAAAATCAAGACAAAATCGCTCGCGATATCGGTGAATTCATCCAGCGCACACTTGAGGAGTGGCTGGAAGGCGAGACACCGGAATTGCAGATCAATGATCCTATTGTGCCAGTCACGATTCGAGATCGTCTTGAGAACGAAGCTCAGGGAATGTGTGCAGCCCTCATATCCTAAATTGCAGTGTAAAACTTACATTGAAAGGTTCCTATGGGTTAAACTTCAACTCCAGACACTACGTGAGAAACATTCGGATAGTCTAATACTTGCTGCATTAGATCATCTTCCACGGGATCTACCAAAGACATTCGAAAGAATTCTCTCTCGATATACCGAAGCTGACGACATCGATATTGGAAGACAAATATTTCGCTGGGTTGCTACTGCGAAACGTCCTCTTACTATCGAAGAACTTCGGGAAGCCATTGGAATCAAATCTCTACAAGAGACGTGAAGTGACGAACTATATATCAACGACATGAAGAAAGCAATGGCGTGTTGCGACAATCTAGTCTTTATAGAAGAGGAACAACAAACGATACACTTTACACATGATAGTGTCAAACAATATTTGCTATTAGAAGTAGTTCAAGAGTTGTTAGGAAAGCACTATGTTGATGTAACAAAAGCCAATGAAGATGCAGATGCTATCTGTGTGACATATCTTAACTTCCTCGTGTTCAATAAACAAGTAGCGCGCATAGTCGATAAGAGCATTAGCACTACTAGTATAACGTCAACGATCGTGAAGAATAGCGTATCGCTTGGAAAGTTCGACAACAAAATTGCGCTCAATCTACTAAGACAAGATGATAAGTCTAGCAAGTTATTTAATCGTCTATTGAAGAATGCAACAAATAATATCGAAAAATATCGTTAATATAACACTCTTAGATAGTATTCTTTTCAATCTTACGCAAATAAATTCTAGCTTAAGCACACTAAGTAGAGGATGAACCCAAATACATTGAAGCTATGAAGACTATAACACAATCTAATAATCGAAGCTAATTGACGTGACACTCTATCTAGTGTTTTATGAAGATTAAAGAATTAGAAGAAACGCGAACCTAATGTCATAGAGTAAATAGTAGAAAGAAATCATTGTTCGTTAGCTTAGCTAATTATAGATTCCAAGATAAGACTTACACGCTAGAGTCTTCTAACTCTTGTTAAAGGTGTCGCAACAAGTAGACTGGTCGCGTCGAGCTAGGTCATCGAGTTCGAGTCGGGTTCCCGGCTCGCCAAGACCCAATTCGGGTCAGAAATCTTGGCCCAAGTATTTGGGTCGGGTCAAAGGGTAGATATGAAGTACTTAGCGTATAACCTGGCCCAACTCGCCAAGACTCGAAAAATTTAGATTATTTTTGAAAAAGTGCATTAATCAACTTAATCAAGTTGATTAATTTAATTAATTTGTTTATAACATTATATAGTAATGCATTTAGGTAATGCATTTGTACGTTATTTGTGCGTTATTATTTTTAAACTATTTTTAGTAATTCGAATAATGCGATTTTTTTTTAAAATAGAAAATCTTGGCATTTTGACGTCATTTTCGATTGCTTGGCGAGTCGATCGAGTCGGGTCAAGAAATCGTTGACTCGAGGTCGATTTCGAGTTGGGTCAAGAGGTTGATACCAAGTATTCGGGTCGAGCCAGAATGTTGATACCGAAACCCGGCCCGGCGATCAGTCTAGCAACAAGAGAACATGCGCAATTAATAAAGATTAGTCTAGATTTAGAAAATGTTTCGCAAATTATATTGGACTTGAGATTACAAGTAGCAACTAGAAATAACTATCTTGACGTAATGGAAAGATTGCTTCAAGCGAAGACTAACGTCAATGCTACTATTGCTAAATATGATGGCAAAGCTGCACTTTAAGTAGCAACTAAAGATAAATATCTCGACGTAATAAAGAAATTGCTTCAAACGAAGATTGACGTCAATGCTATTATTGCTAAATACGATGACAAAATTGCACTTCAAGTAGTAGCTAAAAGTAAATATCTTAACGTGATGAAAAGATTGCTTTAAGCGAAGATTAACGTTAATGCTATTATTGATATTAATCGTAATAAGATTGCACTTTAAATAACAATTAAAGATAAATATCTTAACGTAATGAAAAGATTGCTTCAAACAAAGATTAACGTCAATGTTGCTACTATTAAATACAATGACAAAATTGCACTTTAAGTAACAATTAAAGATAAACATTTTAACGTAATAAAAAGATTGCTTCAAACGAAGATTAACGTTAATGCTATTATTACTATTATATACGATGACAAGATTGCACTTCAAGTAACAGTTAAAGATAAACATTTTAATATGATAAAAAGATTGCTTTAAACGAAGATTAACGTTAATGCTATTGCTAATGTTAATAATAACAAAATTGCACTTTAAGTAGCAATTAAAAAGAGACATTTTAACGTAATAAAGAGATTGCTTCAAGCGAAGATTAACGTCAATATTACTATTAATGTTAACGATAACAAAATTGTACTTCAAGTAATAACTAAAGATAAACATCTTAACATAATAAAAAGATTGCTTTAAACGAAGATTAACGTCAATGCTATTATTGTTAAATATAATAACAAGATTGCACTTTAAGTAGCAACTAAAGATGAACATCTTAACGTGATAAAAAGATTGCTTCAAATGAAGATTAACGTTAATATTGTTGTTGCTAAATATCGTGATAGAATTGCACTTCAAGTAGCAACTAAAGATAAACATCTTAACATAATAAAGAAATTGGTTCAAACGAAGATTGACGTCAATGCTACTACTATTAAATATCGTGATAGAATTGCATCTTAAGCAACAACTAGAGATAAACATCTTAACGTGATAAAGAAACTACTTTAAGCGAAGACTAACGTCAATATTGTTGTTGCTAAATACAATGGCAAGATTGCACTTCAAGTAGCAACTAAAGATCAACATCTTAACGTGATGAAAAGATTGCTTCAAGCGAAGACTAACGTCAATGCTATTGCTAATGCTAAAGATGACAAAACTGCACTTTAAGTAGCAATTGAAGATAAATATCTTGACGTGAAGAAGAGACTTCGTGCTATAGATGCGAAGTAGTTACTAAAAATCAAGATCTTGCTTTTCGAAAGATTCTTCTCTATAATCTCGCGATGCGATAGATTTTCTTTACAATCGATTAAAGTATCTTCTTCATTAATATCGCTTTACACATTCTTCTCGTTGTCGATTCAAGTATTATTACTTCTTCTTTAGAGATCAATCACAATATCGTCTTCGTATCTTTATTAGAGCTTGTTCTCTATTATTATTTCTTCTTCTTACACTCATTGCAATCATTTAAGCTCTTGTCGTTCTACTTTTTCTTATGTGTCTCTTTCTCTTTTTTCTTGATCATTTTTTTACAGTAGCTATAGTTGCGTCTTCTCTTGTTTATTTTGATGCATTAAGTCATTCGAAAACTTCAAAGTCTTCATCGCTCTACGTGAAAATCAATCAGAAAGTCGACTTAGAAAGATACACACTAATAGGACGTTTTCTGATTGGAACAACTACAGAAAGAAGCGAGGAATCGTTCTCAAAGCCTTCTTAACATACATCTCTGAGCAAAACGAGATTGCTAAGCGATTCAATCACACAGTAATTGGTTCAGTAAGTCCAGTTCCCGTGATCTTCAAAATCGGAACGAGTCTACCTTGAACCCAGTAAGCTATTCTATTGCTGCTAATTATGATGGATTCAACTCGAAGCTCGAATAAACTATCATAGCTCTTATCCACGATTGCAGCTCGCGTTGTGTGACGAGCAAATGAAATCAACATTTCACTTCCCAAGACTACTGTGCAAACAATGGCAAGAGCAGCGCTCATCATAGATGTTCCATGTAGAGTCAAGCCAACGGAAATGAGTATCATCCAAGCGGAACTGTTATGTAAGAATCGCCAATTCGTGAAATGATTGACATCCTGATGGCGTCGGATCTTCGGAAAGGCGAGCAGACCAATTAGCAAAGATGCCAGGAGTATCTAGCACACGCAGAGAGCATCAGTTTCTGCTCATCGCCCTCTAGCAGACTAGATATCTATCAAAGTTCTGGGCCAATTGGTGCGGAAATCTATAGACCATAAACTCAGAGCTAAGCAAGGCTCCCAACCGTGCCAACCGTACAGTTTAGGCCTTAAACTAAATCGTTTGGCCTGAATATATCGCAAACGGTGCGTTTTTGAGGCAATACTAAACTGCACTGTTTGCACTGTTAGTGCACTAATAGTGCGATGCTTTTAAGGCTATATAGACGACCGTTTTATAGTAAATATCCACCTCTTCTGCGGACATTTAGATATCCTCGTCCACCTTCATCGTCGTCGCCAAGACGACATTTAAATCCTCATCTATATATATACCAGCTTGCATCCAATGCTTGACGCACTCTAATGCTTCCACCGTGTTCGCTTTTAAGCTCGCTCTTTCGTCACTAATGATGTGCTTGGTAGACGAGAACATGCGTTCCGGTTCAAATGACATCGCTAGTATAGAAAAGGTATCCATGGCCATTCGTGTAAGCATCGATAGTCGATCTCTTTGCCCCTCCTCACCAGGCGATGATGTTGATCTTGCCATAAACAAGCGGCTCGTAAAGAAACTGCTCCAACTCATCCATCGTCGTCATCGGCTGCGTTGCATCCATTCATCGCAGGAATTCTAAAGCCTCTGCCTCCTCTATAGCTGCTTCAGGCGAAGGTCTTGTAGATGTAGAGGTATTGTAGTAGGTTCGCCACAGTTCTTGCAATTGCTGCCTCGCCTGTTCAATTCAGTCTAACTGCCAATGGGCGATGAAGTAGGATATCTTTCTTGTAGGATCGAGAGCAATGGCGACGATATATATGGAGGCACGATCAACGTCCTTGTTCCAGTATTCCTTGAGCTTCTTCCATCCAGCATCGATGGCTAGCTTCATGAAGTCGTCCGTAGTGTGCGAAAGAGCTCCGAGCTCGTATCTATCAAGGAGGAAGTCTAATGATGGAAGAACTCTATTGATCGTGGCATGTCGCCCCTCTGTATATTTAGTGATCTGAAAGAACGGCGCTAGAAAGTCCCTCATGCTAGTCAACGTCCTCCAATCACTGGCGATCAGTATATCATTAGATAGATTAGGATCGTCATCTATAAATGACTGCAAGAATGACTTGATTCGATCAATAGATCAATCAAGCACTATATACTAGGAGTTCCATCGAACGCGATGATCTCTTTTAGGCATCAAACCCTTACTTAATCGCCTAAACTTCTATATTCTTTGCGGACTTCGCATGATATAAACGATAATATTGTGCAACTTGCCTTGCGACTCAAGCTTCCTAACTCAAATGATTAATTGGAACGTACGTACGTTCCAATTAATTGTTAGTGCTAAGTGTTCACATGAACGCGAGTATTTGATAGCATGGGGGGTACGTTCCAATTAATTTCCCTCGATCGAATTCCATCAAAATCGAGATATCACTAGAGCTCTATCGATCGCATCATCAAGTGAAATCATAGATTTCAACATGAGTCGTAAAATTTGCTATTTAATTGCAAAGTTGATCGATTTTGGCTATGCGTCAAGATCTAGTAGATCAAAAGTTGTCGTAGAATTAATCAAAGACAAACACAACGTACTCAAAATATTGCTCAACGTGCCAATATAATTGAGCAAATTGAAGCTTTATCGTCCAATCATGCTCGCGCGTCAAGATTATCAAGTAAAGAAAGATTTATCGAATGAACAAAATTTATAGAAGCATGCTTATTGCGCTCACTACAATAGATTTCAAAGAATTATGCTCAATGCGCTCATCAAGTCAACATGATGAACAACAACGATACTTGTATTGTTAAGATACTAAGCATCGTAAGCAATGTGATAAACATTAGTCAAGAGATGCTTGATCGCACTAACCAATATGTTCAACAAATTTCCAAGTATCGACTAGCCACATGTTGGAAATGTCAACATATTATCTAGTCACAAGAATTCATTCATTATTTTATCGATAAAAAGCACAATATCTCGCGATCAATTGTCTTCGCGATTGATCACGTAATTCGATTATGAACTCATTTAATTTAAGATCGCAATGATCTAGATGTATTTGCATTTGTGAAGCAAGTCATATCTTAATTGAAGTTACATCACGATGAATTACAATGCTAGATCAATTCAACTTAATGTCAATATATATGTCGCAATTCAAATTTCATGCGTAAATATGTTCAACGACAACATCATGAATCGCGACATGGACGAATTGGCAAATCTAGTTTGATCGCTCAAATTCAAACAACAACAAAGGAATCGCTATGAAAAAAGATAGTATATTAGCGATTTTTTCCCAGCCAACAAAGATCGCAGTATTTCGAGATTCGTTAACTCGAATTCAAAGAAAACTCGTTGCAACGAATCATTCCCATGTGAGAGCAAGTCGAGAGGAAACTAGAATAGCGTCGAGAAGTTATTCGATGGCAAGAGAATCGTGTGATAAAGGAAGAGAACGTGCGAGAGATCAACTCATGGTTGAAGCGAGTTGAATGGTATACATATTTAGTCGACATTGAGCGAGAGAAGTTATTGAAGTCGATCGAAGAACTCGACGAAGAGAACGAACTCGTTTTAGCAATTATCTAACAAGACATGAATAAGATGGTTAGCCATTGCCAACAAACGATCACGCGCCAAGTCGAAGTCAATGTACGCATGGAGGCCATTCGTACGAAGAAGCATCAAATCCGATATTAGTCGTTACAGGCATACATGGATGTCCAAGGAATTGGTCAGTATAGCCGGCCATGGAAGCAGATCGTCATGTTCATTAGTCGAACTCGTGACCCATGCGAATGGACGATACCCAAGATCAAGTTACGCGGCAAGCAGCGTCAGGCATGGAAGCATATGATGCTTTTGGCCCGAGCCAGCAGTCCAGGATCCAACGTGGTTCCCGACGCATGGGAAGAGGAAGATGCCAGGGAGAGTCCCCGCCCCATCGGAGCCAGCGGCGAGCATCCGCACGACGAGCAGAATCCATATCAATTGAGATCGTTGGCCAAAGCGTGTTTGACATTTTGCATCGCATTGTTGGACGAGCGAATGACGCACAAGGAGTATCACAGCCCAATGGTATGCGCGTTGGCGGTGTTAGGGGTCAAGATCGATGGATGGCTAGGCCCGGATCGATACCCGCCCATTTTATCGACCGTGATCAAGATCAGTCGATTCATGGTCATTCAAGACGCGTTGGAGACCACCGATCTCGTCGAATCCGAGTTCAGCGGCGAGGACAGTCAGCCCAGCAGTTCCAATTCCGATGCCCGGAGTCGGGAGGTCCAGCAGGATTGTTTATGGCTAGTGCAGGATGCGATGAATCGATTTATGGTCCGAGGCAGTCATAGCCCCATGCAGTGGATGTTGGATCTGCGTACATACGGGCTGAAGATCCATTACAACACCACCACGGAAGGGTGCATCGACTGGGTTGGGGAGCAAATCGTATACAAAAACATTCAATTCACCATGGCGGAGTTGCGGAAAATGGTGGAAGAGCTCACGATGAAAAGCCGACAGATGTTGTTCGAAAAGTTGATGTTCGTTGAGAACGAACAGGATGCGCCAATGATCCCATGGAGTGCGCTGCGGGATAATCCGGTCAACCAAGAACAGGGGTGGAATTTTATTCGCGACGAGCGAAACCCATGGCTCGTGGATGGATCCCGATGGCTGCAAGATCGAATCCAGAGTTACCCCGAGATCCAGCGGGGATTCATCCGGTCAGGGGAGCAGTTACGATGGAACAAGCCCGTCATTCGAGCGTACATGAGTCGAGTTGTTGAGTTTCGCCAACGATTGTTAGTATTGTTCCACATCATCGGCGGCCAACCCGCACGAGGGCCGGAGATCTTGAGCGTTCGACACAGCAACAGCAGCAAGGGCCAACATCGAAATATATTTGTCGAAGACGAATTAGTCGTGTTTGTGACACGATACCATAAGGGGTATCATGTATTCGGGTCGGTGAAAATCATCCATCGATACATTCCACGAGCCGTCAGTGAGTTATTCGTGTATTATCAGTGGTTGGTCAAGCCGTTTCAGGACTTGATCGAGGCCGAAATATGGGACCGATCGACCATTTCCCCATTTATGTGGCCGGCGGACCCCGGAGGGAAGGAATGGACATCCCAGCGATTCAGTCAGGGATTGAAGGAGGCCAGCCGTTGCGGAATTGGGGCATCGATTGGGATTCAGGCATGGAGAGACATCGCCATCGGGATCAGCCGGCGATATTTGCGGCAGGAGCATGTATTCCGGCCGAACGAGAATGACGAGGAGGGGATTGCCGAGGAAGCGGAGGAGATCCACGACGCACAGGCCGCACATACGTCGCACGTGGCCGGACAGGTGTACGCGCGAGGGATTATGGAGATGGAGGGGGTTGTGGCCAGCAGGCGGCAACGGTTCCGAGCGACCAGCGTGGCATGGCATCGATTTTTGGGGTTCGAAGAGATCGAGATGGGGAGGGGAAAGCGACGACGAGGGCCGTTCGAGACGGAGGCGGAGAACGTGTTGTTTCAGCGATGGAAGCGCATGCGAGGATTGAATATTCACGACGAGTTCCGGCGGATGATGAATCCGCAGGCGGAGTTCCGGGGGATTCAGTCGACGGCCATTCAAGCGATTGTTCGGGGGGAGAGCCCGGTGGTGATGGTGATGGGTACGGGGGGAGGGAAGAGCATGGGATTTATGTTGCCGGCATGGTGCAGCAAGGATGGGGTGAGCGTGGTGGTGGTCCCATTGATTGCATTGCGTCAGGATATGATGATCCGATGTCGAGGGATGGGGATCCCATGCCGCGAATGGAGTCGGGGTTCCATTCCCCACGCAGCACGATTGGTATTCGTCACGCCCGAGTCAGCGATCAGCGAAGATTTCCAGACATTTATCAACCGGTTGCAAGCCACACAGCAATTGGATCGGATTATTATCGACGAATGTCACGTGATATTGAATAACCAGTTGGATTTCCGGCGGAAGCTGCAGCGGATGGGAGAGTTGAGCCGTGTGGGCGTGCAGATGGTATTGATGACGGCCACGTTACCGCCCAGCCAAGAGGCCGAGTTGTGGAACCGGATGAGATGGAATGGCGATCAGGTGCAGTTGTTTCGTGCGGGCACGACGCGGAAGAACGTTGCATATCGGGTGGTTTTTATCGGAGCCGCGAGAGACGAGTGCAATCCGATTGTGGAGGCGATCGAGCAAAAGATGGAGCAGTATCCGGAGGGGAAGATAGTGATATATTGCCATTCGGTGCGAAAAAGCCAAGATTTGGCGGAGCATTTGGGTTGCGCAGCGTACCCACCATCATGCAAAGGAGAAAGAGGCGATTTTGAACGGGTTTTGCGGAGTAGATCGATTGATGGTGGCGACGAGTGCGTTCGGGATGGGGATCGATGTGGCAAACATTCGAGTGGTGATGCATACGGATCGACCACGCACATTGTTGGATTATGCGCAGGAGAGCGAGCGGGCGGGACGAGATGGGGGAAAGAGCGAGGCGATCATGATGCTGCAGGAGAGAGAAGAGGAAGGAGAGGCGAGAACGGCGGAGGAACAACTGGTCGATCGGATGATTCAGGGGGAGGAGTGCCAACGGCAGGTGTTGGATCAGCATTTAGATGGGCGTACGGATCGGGTTGGATGCGAGGAGGGAGAGGAGGCATGTGGGGTTTGTGCAGGGTTCGGGTTTGGGTGGCAAAGGGGAGAGGTTCGAGAGAAGAGTGTGGAGTCGAAGACGGTAGTCGAGACGTTCATAGAGCAGAAATATCGACGAATGGCAATACAACAGCAATACCGAGAACGAATCCAAAGCGAGGCGAGGGAGGTGGCGAAGTTACGACAGCATTTGAACGGGCGGGTGGGGCAATGTCCATTTTGTCGATGGGTTGGGATGGAGGCCGCAGGGCATCGGTTGAAACAGTGTCGAGTGGCCGGGTCCGGACGAAGTCGAGAATTACAAGAACAGATTCGCGGGACGATGCGTCGAGTGCGCGGGATGGAGGCGTATGGAGGTTGCGTTCGATGTTTTGTGCCACAAGCATGATGTGAGCCATGGAAGGTGAAGAGCGAGGAGGATGCGAGACAAGGGGGATATCGAGCGATGGACGAAGGTCGATGCCAATATATGGACGTGACAATGGGAGGGTTCGCGATGGCGATGGCGAAAGATATGGAGTTCGGGCAGCAAGTGTTGCAACGATTAAGTGAAAGCGAATATCGAACGAAGTCGAACGAGAACAACGTACGATATTTAGGCAGGCGAATGGAATGAGGAGGTTTGAAGGTAAACCAATTGATATGGGAGTTTTGGCAGGCGACGAAGTTCGAAGCGAAATAAATTCGATATCGAATGAGTCAAAAGATTGGAAATTCGATGATTCGAATTCGAAAATCACAATTATCAAACAAGAGAAAACAAATTGAGTTAAACATATAGAGAAGAAGATCAATGATAAAAGAATTTATAATCAAGACTTGTTTAAATTATTGCAAAAATATTGAGTTAAATTTATTACTTCAAAAAACAATGAATATTTGAGATTATTTGCATCGAAAATTTGTTCAAAAATTTGTTCAAGAGAAGAGTTTAAATTTATAATAAAAGAAAATTCAAATTTAAAAATTCAAAAATTCAAAAATTCAAAAATTCAAAAAAGCATGAAATTCGAAGAAGAAATAAGAATAATTATTAATATTTCAAAATTCAAAATCGAAAATGAATGTTTATTAATTGAAGATTTGATTTTTAACAAAGAGGTTTCGAATTTCAATTTTTATGTTTGTAAAATTATATTTCATCGAAAAATAGAAGTCAAAAAACAAGAAATTTTATCAAAATCAAAAACAAGAATTCGAAATAGAATCAAATATTAAAATTTAAACCAAAATATATAGCAGAAGAATAAATATATATAAAGAAAAATCAAAACAAAAGGGAAAAACATCAAAGAGTTTTTGAAAAAAAACTAGAAAAGTCAAAAGAGAAAAGAGAAAAAGAGAGAGAGAAAAGAAAGAAAAAGGAAAAGATACAAGCAAGAATATGAATGAAAATGAAAATATAATATTAATTCTAAAGAAAAAAATCACATTTGAGACACGAGTTAAAAAAAGAAGAAAGTAGAGGAATTAAAAGAAATCAAATATTAAGTAAAAGAAATCGAAAACAACAACAAAGAAATTAAGATTAAGATTTGAATTTATAATACAAAAAAAAAATCGAAAAATTTAAACAACAATGAACATTGATCGAAATTGATAAAATCGAATATGTTCGAGCAAAAAGAATTATATAAGTACAATTACAAGATGAAAATCAAGTTTTATTTCAAGTTTTATATCGAAAATTTTGAAGAACAAAGAATTGAATTGTAGAATATAGAGTTAAAATTGAAGTTAAAAAAAAGTATAGTAGTAGTAAAAGTAAGAATACAAATCAAAATAAGAATAAAAGCAAAGATTAGAATAAAAATAAAATAAAAGTAAGAGTAAGAGTAAAAGTAAGAGTAAGAGTTAAAATAAATCAATAATTAAAAACAAAATGCAAATAAGAGTAAAAGTGAAAATGAAAATGAAAATAAAGTTCAAGATAAAGTCAAAATCAAATAAGAGTAAAGTAAGAATAAAGTAAGAGTACAAATAAAAATCAAAGTAAGAATGAGAGCAATAGAAATAGCAAAAAACAAAATTTAATCAAAAGTAAAAGAAAGAAGAAGAACAAAGATTAAGATCAAAGTAAGTATTAAGAATAAATTGAGAAGAAAAGTATTAATGAAAGTAAAAGTAAGAATGAGAATGAGAAGAAAGATAAAAATAAAAGAAAAAATAAGAGTAGAAGTAAGAATCAAAGGAAAAAAGAGAATAGAAATAAGAATTCAAATAAGAATAAGAGTAAGATAGAAATACTGGAGAGAATAAAAGTAAGAGTAAAAGTAAGAATTAGAATTGAAAGAATAAGAAGAAAAATCAATAAATAAGAGTAAAAGTTAAAATAAGAGTAAAAAGAGTAAGAAGAGTAAGAAGAGTAAGAAGAGTAAAAACAGAAGTAAATGAGAAATAAGATAGAAGTAAGAATCGAATAAAGATAAGAATAAAGATAAGAGAAAAAGTAAGAAATAAAAGTAAAGAGAGAATTAGACATAAAATTATGAATAAAACAAAAATAAAAGTGTAAATAAGAGTAAGAGTAAGAATAAAAAGAATAGTAAGTAAGAGTAGAAAATAAAGGAAAGAACTGAAAAAAAAAGTAAATTCGAAGTAGAGTAAAAGTAAGAGTAAGAATTAAAATAAAAGTTGAACGAAAAAAAATCAATAGAATAAATAAGAATAAGAATTAGAATAAAAATCGAAATAAGAACAAGAAAAGATAAAGTAAAGATAAGAAGAAAGAATAAGAAAACGAAGAGTAGAAATTAAAACCCTCTATAGAGAAGGGTTAAATAGACTGAACGTCTAGTCTCGTTTTGCGAGAGGAAAGAGAAGTGCTCGATCTCGCGTACATTGCAGGCTAGGATCTAGTTCATTTTTTCAACTTCGAACGTTAAGTTCATTTATATTTCTTGAGCTAAATCGTTCGAAACTTGAACATCGTGATCGAACAACTCGAATCTACAAACGAGTCAAACAACTTCTTAAGATTAGTTATGATTATCGAGTAGCAAACTATCGTCGTACGACAAGATTGCGATGAGGAATTCTCGCTTAAGACAAGATTTAGCTCTCTCGAATCTATTAAGCCTAATCGCTTTCTAATTGTACGAACGCTTCTTCGCTTTCGATAGCGAACGATCTTCGATAGCCAACGCCCTTTGACAGCTAGCGCCCTTCAACAACCAACGCCCTCGAACAGCTAGCGCCCTCGAACAGCTAGCGCCCTCGAACAGCTAGCGCCCTCGAACAGCTAGCGCCCTCGAACAGCTAACGCCCTCGAACAGCCAGCGCCTCTCGAGCCTTCGACAATTAACGCCCTCGAATAGCTAGCGTTTCTCGAGTCTTCAACAACCAACGCCCTTCGACAATCAACGCCCTTCAACAGCTAACGCTCTCCAATAATTAATGCTCTTCGATAGTTAACGCTCTTCGACAACTAACGTTCTTCGACAACTAGCGCTCTTCGATAGCTAACGATCTTCGACGCTCTTTCGCTTAAAGAGCGTGTCTTAGCAATCCATGATGCGCGAGACGCATAGTTCGATAAATTAAATGTGTTACAAGTCTAATGAGCTTCAACAAGTATATGAATTACGCAATACAAGTAATAGAAAGTACAACTACTTGTATTACTTTTACGTCTTTATCTAGAAGCAACAATAATATGCTTCTATTAATTTTGTTAAATGCAACAAAAGTTTACTCTTAATGCTTTTTAATTATAATAAGTTAAACTCGTATAATAAATTTAAGATTGCACATTAACATTAACAATATATAAAACTATCTCGCATATCAAGAGTTAATTCTCTTGCGTATAAAGACTTCTTTTTGTCTAAGAAAAAGACGTTTCTTTTCTTCTTTAAGCTATCTTCTTGTATTATAGAATTAATTTACTTGCGAGTAATTCGTACATAATCTCTTACATTGCTTAAGACAAAATTTAGCTCTTTTAAGTTTGCTAAGTCTAGTTGCTTTCTATTTGTACAAATGTTTCTTCGTTTTCGATAATCAATAATCTTCGATAATTATCTTTTATAGTTAGCGTTCTTTAATAATTAACTTTCTTCGATAATTAACTTATAATAATTAATCTTAATTCTATTCTATTATAATAGCATTTATATATATACTTTGATTCGATGCGATTATTACGTTAAATCTTAAGATTAATTTTAAATTAATTTTATTTGTAACAAATATATTATATTTTCTATCGTAAATACGTTAAATGTATTACGTAATATTATAAAAACTCTAAATATATTATGTAATATTATAAATACGTTAAATATATTATGTTATATTATAAATACATTAAATATATCACGTAATATTGTAAACATATTTAATATATTATGTAATATTATAAGTATATTAAGAATAATATTAAAACTATATTATATATAATCTTTAAATATATATTAAGCATTTAATCTTTAAAGTAATCTTTAAATACGCAATATATTCGACTTTTTCGAAAATTATAACGTATTTCTAAATTAATTTTAGAATTAAATTCTAGAATTTCGAAACAAAATTTCTAAGAGAAAAAATAGTGATAATAAATTTGCTATTAACTATATATATTATTATACAAAAGAGTTAAATGAACTAGACGTTTAATCTTATTTTGCGAGAGAAACGAGAAATGCTTGAACTCGCGTACATTGCAAGCTAGAATTTAGTTTATTTTTCAATTTTGAACGTTTAATCTATTTATGTTTTGCGAGTCGAATCGTTCGAAACTTAAACATTGTGATCGAACGACTTAAATCTACAAACAAATCGAATAATTTCTTAAGATCAATTATGATTGTCGAACAATAAACTATTGTTGTACGACAAGATTGCGATGAAAGATTCTCGCTTAAAATTAAATTTAGCTCTTTCGAATCTATTAAGTCTAATTGCTTTCTCGTTGTACGAACGTTTGTTCGTCTTCGATAGCGAACGATCTTCGATAGACAACGAGCAATCTTCGATAGACAACGAGTGATCTTTTATAGCGAACGCCCTCTTACAAATAGCGAGCGACCTTTTATAGCGAACGCCCTTTCATAGCGAGCGATCTTCCACAACGAGCGATTTTCCACAACGAGCGATCTTCTAGAGCGAACGATCTTCCATTATAATAAATCGTCTTTCATAGCGAACGATCTTTCATCATAATAAGCGATTTTCCATGGCGAACGATCTTTTATAGCGAGCGATCTTTCATAGCGAACGACCTTTTATAGCGAACGATCTTCCATAGCGAGCGACCTTCTATAGCGAGCGATCTTTCATCATAATAAGCGACCTTTTATAGCGAGCGATCTTCTAGAGCAAGCGATCTTCTAGCATAATAAATCGCCTTCCATAGCGAACGACCTTCTATAGCGAACGATCTTCCACAATCCTAACCTTTCATAGCGTGCAATCTTCCACAACGAGCGATCTTTCGCAACGAGCGACCTTTCGCAACGAACGATCTTCATAGCGAACGATCTTTTATATCGAATGATCTTCTACAACAAGAAATCTTTTACGTTCTTTCGCTTAGAAAACATGTCGAAGCAATTTATAATACGCGAAACGCACAACTCAATAAAACGAATGTTAGCTTTACAATAGTATAAAATAAAGATTTTCTTTAACATTAATTGAAACAATTACACAAAATAAAATAACAACTTAATTTATTATTGCAAAAATCAATTTATTATAATTGAATTTTGTGTATAGATTTATAATTTATGTTACAAGACTTAAGCGTTCTATATTATCGAACTACTTTTATAATGTACAATTTATATATTAATTTTTAACGTAAATTAAGATTATTTATGAATTAATTCAAGTTACTTAAGTATAAATTAGAATTAAGAATTTGTTATAAATTCTCAATTTATTAATAATATATAAAATATTCTACAAGAAATATTCGTATAATTTAGTTAATAAAAAAGATTAAAAAAAATTTAAAAATTATGTTTTTTTTTTTTTTTTTTAGTTCTTACTTGATTTAACATTCGTTATAAGTCTATGCGAGACTCTATATACTATCGCAAGCGTTGCGCTAGCGTATTGTCTTATTTATTTATTAAGTTGCTACTTTCTACGTTTTATACTATAATTGTTTTCAATGCGAGAAATTTATGAGCTTGTTTCTTCTCTATTTCTCATTCTTCTTCTTCTTCTTCTTGAGCTTCGTAGCTTGAAATCGATATAATATGTTAGTCGAAAGTATCATGCGTATTGTCGCGATCGTTGCGCTAGCAATTCCTAGAAGCTTTCTTAAGTTTATAGTGTTCTTTCTTTATTGCATTGTTCTTCGCTTTTTCTTTCATTTAAAGCATGTTAACAATACGTACTTCATTAACATGCGATCTTAATCGCATTTGTACGTTGTTGTAGCGACATTAAGCACTTGTCTCTCGTATAGAAATTAATTGAAGTCGATTTTACTTGTGCGTAGTTGCGTCAAGAGTACACTATGAGGTTTCGCACGTTTCTTGTGTAGTTTTATATGTTAATATATTATCTTTGATGCTAGATTTCGATAATAAATCGCATTAGATCTCTTATTTTAGGTCTTTTTTCATGTCTATCTAGTTAACAACTAATTTGTGAGATTAACATCTACTCTTTAAATTCTTATCATGATTTTCATTCTTAATTCGTCGATATTATCGTTCGCTCTTAACTTAAGACTAGTTATCAATAAGAGATTTTATGCTTTCGACGAAGACAAATTATTAATACTTATATCAACTATTGTTTACTTCTTAAGTATATCTCTTGCAAAATCTAAGTGTTTAACATTGCTTTAGCTTGCTCTTTGTTTCGTCTTAAACTCTTAATAAGATAATTAAATTTTCGCAACTCTTAATATATTAATATACGTATACTATTCTCTTGAATTGTATAAATTATTACATTTAACTTAGACGACTAATAGTAACTATTGTTGCACACTACGTCTTATAAAATTTATTTGCTTCGCATCGTTGTTAGAAATCTCTCTTATTTAAGTCGATTATATCTTGCAAGAACTACTATTAGATAACTTTAATCAACGATTAAATTATAGTATTTTCACTCTATTAATTAAAGTACAAAATATATTGCATTTATAATTACTTCGCTCTTAATAAATAACTACAAAAAAAGACTTAAATTCTTAAGAGAATAAATACAAAAATCGATTATATCTCAAGAATGTTCTATTTGAAAACTAGTAGACTAACATATTCGCTAGTAGAGATTGATTTCGAATCATATTGTCGACACATAATAGTCTTCAATTAAATTGTTTTCGTAAGTTAATTTCTTTATGTTTATCGAACGTAATACTACATAAATAAACCTGAATTATTAAAATTTAATTGTTCAAGTTTTTAGCTTTTAGCTAATAACTATATAAGAAGACTTGAACTCTTAAGAATATAGAACGTATACAATTGATTCATTAAACTTAGCCTTTAATTAATGACTATATAGAGAGACTTGAACTTTCAAAGATATAAAGTAAGATTGCGACTACTTCATTATAGTTTTCTTTCTTCTCTAATACGCGTTAGCAATATTATAGCTTTTAATCTTACTTGTATAATATGTGTTTAATTTATTCTATATGAAAGATCGCTCGCTATAGAAAATCGTTCGCTATGAAAAATCGCTCGCTATAAAGATCGTTCGCTATGAAAGATCGCTCGCTCTAGAAGATCGCTTACTATGAAAGATTGCTTGCTATAGAAGATTACTCGCTATAGAAGATCGCTCGCTATCGAAGATCGTTCGCTAATAAAGTATTTATTAATTTAAGTGTTTTTATTTAATTATAATTTAATAATAAAGAGATTTAATAACTTAAAAATTTAAGAAGATAATAATTGAATATTTTAAAGATTTTATGAATTAAGATTTTAGTAATTTAGTAATTTAGAAATTTAGAAATTTAACAATTTAGAAATTTAAGAATTTAATGTGTTAATAATTTAGTAGTTTAATATAAAGATTAAAGAATTTGAAAATAAAATAATTTAGAAATTTAAAGATATAAAGAGAAAAATAAAGAGAAAAATAAATATAAAAATAAAATGAAAAAAAATATAAATTAATACAAATTATATAAATTATAAATAATAGATTAAAAGTTAAATAAATTAAGTTCTTAATTTTATTTTGTCGAAGAAACGTCAATTGCTCGAACTCGCGTACATCGTGGACTAGAGCTTAGCTTATTTTTTATCTTTGAAATCTTAGCTCATTTAAGTTCTTTAAATCGAATCGTTCGAAACTTGAACGTCGTAATCGAACGACTCGAATCTACAAACAAGTCGAACAACTTCTTAAAACTATTTATAGTTGTTAAATAGTAAGCTATTGTCGTTTAACAAGATTGCGATGAGAAAATCTTGCTTAAAATATAATTTAGCTCTCTTGCGTTTGTTAAGTCTAATCGCTTCCTCGTTGTATAAGCGCTCTAAGACGACTTTGTATTGCGATAATAAGCTAGCGTTAAAAGTAGTCGCTAGTTGTTGTACAACAACACGTTTTCGTATCACAACGTATTTTCGATCTTCGAACGCGAGAAAGTACGAAGCTATCGATTGCTTTCGATTGCTCTTTATAGCTTCTAATATCTTTCTTCTCGTTGTAACGCTTTATGTTATCGTACAAGCGCTTCTATAAAGCATCGTTATCTAGTATTATTATCTAGCAATCTAGACACTCGAATTAAAGAGCTAAAGAAGTCTTATTCTATACATTCTCTCTTTATAGTTAGAACTAGATTTATTGTTATCTTGTTTTTGCTTTGTACACTTCGCTTTGTACAATGTAGCATTTACGCGAACGTAATGTCTCGATTTCTTGTGTCATGCGTAAAGAAAGATCAATGATGCTCGAAACAAAGTAGCTCTTCGAACGCTAGTAAGAATAGCTTACGCTCGAATGAATGCTCATTGTCTTTGTACAAAGTAGTCAAAGTCGCATTCGAGACTTGTTTATCTTCTCTTCTCTTTTCATCTACGTAGTTTCTCTCGATCTTGCATTCACAGCGTAATTACTTTCTTTTCTCTCTCTCTTAAGCTCTTTATTTTATACGACGTATTATTACTACGTATATAGCAAGATCATAGATAAACGTTAGATTTTGTTGTTACTTTGACGTGTCAATGTGACGAGTTAAACTTGTATAATGAATTTGATGTTGCCCACTAGCATTGACAACGCGCGAAACTATCTCGCATGTCAAGAGCTAATTTCGTTGCGTACAAAGACTTCTTTTCGCTTAAGAAGAGACTCTTCTTTTTTTCTTCAAGCTATTCTTCTTGTATTATAGTGACTTTGTCGCGAAATTCATCTTCGTTTCTTTGAATACTAATAGTTATCTTGCTTCAATGAAAGATAGACTTAGTGCAAAACTTTCAACGAACGAACAATCTTCGTCATCGACGAAATTCAACTTTGGAAGTTCGATACTAGTATCGTAGTCGAACAAATAGAACTATAAATGTGAAGATCATAGATAAAAAATAGCGAAACACTTTAGTCTAGAAATAATCGAACATTTTTCTTGAGCGACGCGAACGAAATATTTGCAAAAGAAACAACACGAAGCTATAATAACGAAATTTAAAGAATGAAGACAAATTTAAGATGTCGATTAATGCAAAATTAATAATGAATTGCTTTTTAAGAAAGACGTATATTATAATGTTTTAATTTTGACGTCGCCCTTACTTGCAACTAAATTTAATCGTTTCGAATAAATAGATCTTTCGAATCTATGCTATTCTATCTTTTGTTTAAGTTCGAATCGTTTTCATTGCGATTAATTAAATTTATGTCTTGCTATCTTCGAGTTATGAAACTAAAGTCTAGTATAGTTTATGTGATCACTTTTATATGTTAAGAAGAAAGACTTTTTGATTCGAGATGTAGAAATTTGCGTTTAATTTGCGTGTCATAGAATTGCGCATTATCTTTAGAATATTTATAAGCTATCGCAATGATATATAGAATATCGCTCTTAAATCGAGAACGCATGTAGTTCTTTAAGATTCGTTTTTTATCTTGCTACTACTATCGCATCAACGAAAGAAAGAATGAGTTTAACAAGAATAATAACAATGCTTATTAGTCGAACGAATTGTAACTTGTAACTCGCTAGGACAAGATCTTCGAGACTTGTGCTCATCTAGAACTAGATCATTTATTGTGATATTAAATTAATAAGTTAAGTATTTACAAATTTGGAAAATCTTCGAGAAAGTTACAAATAAAGTGAATGAATTAAACGTATTATGTCGATAAGAAACTTACGAATAAATCTAAAAAATATAGACTACGTACTACGCATAATTAATGTAATAACGTCTCACGTATATTGTTAAACGTTAAACGAAAAGTCATTGTCTTATTCGTAGTCAATCGCGAAAAAAGTTAGACTATAGAAGCGAAACATTTTCTATGTTAGCGTCGCGTAATTGAGCGCAAAAAAGTCTAGAGTGTTAAAGATACATATATAGTCGCGTCTTTAATTCATTATATGCTTAAACAAATTGCGATGATTGCATAGCATTTGTGCTAAGCTTCTTTTTACAATAAAATTTGATACTAATATTAAATAAGATAAACTTCGTTTAACAAAGTTGATATCGTAAGTAAATAAAGACTAATGCGAGTTTAAGAACGAATAAAGAGAAAAAATTAATGCGAAAACGATAAATAGAAGTTGTAAAACAATTGCGATGTGAAGAAGAACTTGTAGATGCATATAATTAAAATTCTTCTTATCTCGCTCATAGAATTTTAATGTGCTTGAAATATTCTTTATGTAATATATATTATTAAGAGTCGTTTAACAAGAGCTTTTTAATTTTACTCTTATTATTCGCATCGAATTTATCGCTCACACTTTGTTATTTCGAACGATTTATTACTTGATATCTTCTTTTAAAACTTAAGATTCGCGACGATGTTTTAAAACGATGCGAATCATAATCGAGATCTTCGCTTTAAAACTATCTAAAGTATTTGTTAAAAAAATTGTGTTTAGAGATCGCTATTTTAACATAGATTAAAACAAACATCTTATTGCAATCATTGCTTTATCTTACTTTTATTGCTTGCTTTTCGTTAAGACTAGCGAGTAAATCGTTCTAAGTTAAAACTTTGACGTTCAATAACTAATAAAGATATCGTCAACGTTTGCACGATACGCTTTTATCGTTACATTCTTTCTTTTTGATTCGACTAGACTCTTGATTAAAGTTTTCTTGTTTTATTGACGAACGTAATGATCTTCAAGTTGTCGATTATTGTTAGCGCAAGAAAGACATTGTAGACGATTCTTTATATCTTACGTGAAATTTGCAAGTTAAAAAGACATTTATTGAAAAGACAATTGCGAAGTTAATTTGCAAAGTCTTAAGAAATGCGTCAATCTTTATTATGATATAGACGTCGATTCGAAGCTCAACAATATTGGCAACACACTTTGCTAAATTAAAATAATTAAAATTATTCTCATTATTAACTATGTATAGGTATCGAAGATTTTTTAGAATACAAAGTTGTGTAATAATCAAAAATAATCAATAGTTTAGTCATTTTCTTAATTGTCGTTCTCTTAAGTCTTAGTCTAGTCTTTTGTCTTATCGCGCATTGATTAACTTAGAAGAAATTATATTTTGATCAACTTAATTGAGAGCTATATTCGTCTCTTAATTTTTGCTCTTTGTGTTGTTCACCCGTTCTTAATTTACTACGCACACGAATGTGATTTGTCTCGTCACGAAACTAATCATTGTAGAGAAGATCTCAAAAGAGCTCTCAAAATCGCTTGAATAACTCTTTCGAAAAATAGACTATATTAAGTTGTTTATTACGACAACGAGTCATAGAACTAGTTACTCATTTTTTTCAAGTATAATTATTTGATATTTCGCGAACATCTTTACTCTTTTTGTCTTCTTAAGAGATTGTGATTTTGCGTTTTTCTTTTTCTTCTTACTTATTTTTTCGTCGTCGTTCGACTCTTGACTTCATAATTTTAATGAACTTAGATTTCGAGAAAAGATGCTTTCTTAAACGTATTTAATTCATTAAGGAGATTCTATAGTTAGCGAATGATCAAAGCATTTTTTATCGAAACTTGTATTTTTCGAATTTATGTTAATTGAGAAGCTATCATTCTTAAAGAATGCTATGATCGCGTCGTCCTCTTTGTTTATCGCAAAAAAATATAATTGCTTAAAGATCTTAAATCGAAAAGTATAAAGGTCTTAATTATACTTTATACTTAGATTCGAATTGATGTACTCGTTTGAATTATCAAGACGTAAAAAGA
>JAABUQ010000722.1_pt1 | contig 76099 bp, 88 predicted proteins | sample 5560001 | NCBI WGS metagenome assembly JAABUQ01 (sample SAMN10711888, study PRJNA513371) | rock metagenome | isolation source: Antarctica rocks | place: Antarctica: Victoria Land, Finger Mt nord | collected 2015-12-18 | reverse complement strand
TGACGGGAACGCGAGCTCGAAGCGCGCGTGCTCAATGATGCGCAGGAGTATGATGATGCGCGGTCGCCGGCGGAGTTGATGGAGATTTCGAGGGGGATGATTGCGGATACGGAGGGGTGTGTCTACCCCATTCCATTCCCGTGCTATCGCTTTCGGGGCTTCTTCTGCTTCCTGCTTTTGTTCTGCCCTCCTGGGTTTTTTAACGGGGGGATTTGACTGACGTCTGACCCGTCTGTTTGGGGGGAGTAGATGTATCAGGTCCCGTGTGGAAGAGAATGAGGTTTTGGGTGACGAGCGAGGGCCTGACCAGCATGCGAGACATGAAGAGAGGATTAGATTTTTGGATCACAATGTGAGTATGTTTAAGTATGAGAGGATGGAATAGCAGCGGGTGCCGGCAGAGAGTCGATGGCATAGGGCGACTAAGTCCTGGCCGGGGCTGAGACGTGGGTTCATGTTCCTTGGGTGAATATGGGGTGGAATTGCGGTTAAGGGGTGTTGCTGGGATGGGGTTATTCGTTATTTACTGTGGACGTGGATCGCCAGTGATGAGTTTGCGTTTATTGAAGTTGTATATATAAGTCGACTAGGCTTCCTCCGCAGAAATAGGCGAAGTGATGTGGAGCTTCGCTAGCCAAAATTCGATATGTTCTTTCCACCTCTCCTACCCTTTCGGAGTCACCATCCCCCTCAGCCCACTCCTCCTAGGTGTTGCAGCCATCTTTCCCTTTCCCTCCCACAACCCTCCAGGCGTGACCCGACCACTCATCTTCCCCATCAACATCGCCCCTGCAGGGGTCAAGGCCCCCGTTCCTTTCTTTACAACGGGCGAACTCATAAACTTGGGCGTCTTCGCCACCTCCCTCCTCCCAAGAGGCGTCGGCGCCCTCTTCCCTTTCGCCACTTTATCCACCATCCGATGATGCAGTGCTTCCCTCTTGCTGCTTTCTTTGAGTTTGAACGGGTTAGGCGTAGCGTCACCACAGGTGCCGCTGATCAGAAGTTGGTGATGGGTGGAGGGGGGAGGGGGTTCTTCTTCATCTACGAATGCGTAGCCGTTTACCCTCGGTGTTTTAGCGCTAGTGAAGAGGGTTTCCGAGGGCGTAGGGCGCGGATTACCGGCTATGGCGTCGCGAACTGCGCTAAGGGAGGGAGAAGGCGGAATTGAGTCTATTCCTGAGGTTCTTAAAGGAGGAACGATGCGGGTATTGTCGTATGCGACCTTTTTAGGTGGGGCAAGAGAGGTTTCTTGATTTTTCTGGGCAACTGTTTGGAGGTCATCTTCTATGCTCGGTGGGCCAAACATGAAATTGTTGTCTGGTCTCGATGTCCAAGTGTCTGGCATTGCTTGTCGGGTGTCTGATGAGATAACAGCGAGGGCCTTGCCATTGTTCTCGGCTTCTTCGGCTACTTTGGCAGCGGAGAGAAGATTTTGGCGTTTGCGGTGGGCGATTTGCCGGGCTGCAGGGATTTTGTTGCCGGACCACATCCAGGCGTATTTTTCGGCTTTCTTGTGGTTTTGTTTATCTAGGAGGGCGTAGAAGCTTTCGTTGTCTTCGCTGGTGTACTTTTCCTGGAAGGCGGAGAGGTTTATGTTTGTGTCGATCTCGGGTTTGGAGGGAGCCTTGGGAGTTGCGGTGCTTGTCGTGAACGAGACGACGGACATGGGAGTGTCGCCTTGCCATGCCTTAGGTGTTTCTCCACCTCTTCCAACCAAGTCGGGTCCGGGTGTCATGCTCGTGCCGCGTCTCCCCCGTAGTTGTCTCCCGCTCGGGCCAGGGGTCATCACCTCCGTAAGCTTTCGACCTGCGGCGACAACCCATTCATGATCGCGGGAATCAAGGGCCTCGAGATAGTCTTGTTTGGCTTCTATCTCAAGCAGGCCAGGAAAGAAGTCTCGGGCTATTATGTGGGACAGGGCATCTGTATAGTCGTCTTCATCCAGTACCTTTGCAGGGCGTTTTATTCGCTTTGGCCGTGGCGGAGGTGGCATGAGAGAGGTATCGAGAGATCGCTTGGTGAGAGCAGTGGAGGGTAACGGAGTAGACATGATGCGATTTCAAGCAAAGCAGCGCCGAAAAGAATTGAAACCAACTTAATGTGTATGGTGTAGGAAAAAAATAGATGACCGTGATGAGGCTTGCGAGGTTGAGGAACTATGTCTGTTTATCTTATCAGATCAATCAGAGTTCCATCGTACGGGAAGCTTCCTTTAGGCTTTTAACTAGAGGCTCAGGACCGTACCGAGCTACTGACACCGCACTGACTGACACCGTTTTGCCAAATAGCGGTATTGAAGAGCCACCTGGTCAGGAGCTGGTGTTATACAGTGAATGTATGAGAGTATATGTAAACTAGAATTTCCGAAATAATATACGATGATTTATTTGGAAAATTGAATAAGAAATGGTTCTTGTGTATTATTACTGTTTTTTTTGTCTTTTTCCTTTCAAGCAAATAAGCTCGCCGCTTGTTTGGTGAGTCTCGTCACGTGCACTCACCCAGGCCGAAGTGGGGGTGATGCAGCTCAAAGAGGCTTAGATAGAAGTTTTAATGACGACACAACCCAAGGTGATGCTACAGCTACAACACCCTTAAGCTATGACTTCACTCATTTCCGATACATTACGATTTGGATCTTCGAATCCCAGCGCATGTCTGAAACTACCGAACTCACTGCCTGAGCCAGGCAGTGTTTCACAGTAAGTGCGCGGTTGGAGAAAATCGAAGGATTCTTTCTATGTGTCTCACTAATTTTCACAGGGTAGCGGCTCAATGTTAGCGAATGAGAGTGAACTGTGAAGCGTGTTCAAATTGCTGTGTTATTCCTATCTGTCTCGGACGACCACATCCGGTTACGGGAGCAATCATCTCGAATATCCCTGTCCCAACTTACATTTTGTAGGGGTGCGGTCTTCTTCACTTTACCCAAAGCTATGCGAAGAACCTAGCAATAAAAGGCAGACTCTTTAGACCACCGGACAAAATCCACGGGTAGTATTATTATGCGTATGTGAGGAACATGGGGAAAATGAAGCGAATGACGAAGGCACCAGTCTCAATTCTCACAGGGTGTGAAGGTCTGAAGACTGATTAGTTCAATGTTCCTTATGATTTCCAACACAACCGATGCTGGACAATACGAGCCGATACCCTTCAAGAGCTGGAATATCAAGTGCCACATGAATTATATTCATACTGTGCACTGCCATTCCACTTCTATTGTGTCTGTCATCCTACCGCATTCCTTGTATCAATCGCGAGTCCAGCACAAGGGATGCCGATCTCTCAGTCTGATTTAGAAATAATGCTCTTGAAGCCTGCAAGTCGATTAGACCGGAATATGCTGCTGTCCGTGCGGCATCAAGACTTCGTGCGGCACGATTCGCGGCAAAAGTCTCTTTTAATAGTATCCATTCATCCTTCTCCGCACTGTATCTTGTCAATCTTGAGGATTCTTTATCATTGCTCGGGTGCCAAATCAAGCTATATTTTGACACCTCCTCCGCGTACCCTTCATTCCTCCTGTTTCAGAACAACCTGTAAAGCAAATTGTATATCCTATCATCCGAGCACTCGACGTCCCAGGTCCTCTGATCCAACGGCAATTCATTTGTTCTCGACTCCCTTCAATCCCCTTTGGACAGCATAAGCCTATCACTAGGTGTCTCTTACCTTGAGATGTTTAGTTTGACTGTGTTGTTTGACCCCGGATGTCTGATGTGCTCTCGCGCGGCAATAATTGGTTCGTCGTACATAATCGGTCAATTTGAATGTCTGATTCAGGATAAGAAGCTGCAAGAGACTTGCGTTCTCAAAGAAGGGATGGGCGGCAATGAATTGAGTACGAGTGTATATAAGAGATCGGATTGACTCCTCCGTGCGTTATATTCTCAGCATCACTTTCTTAGCTATCTTCTTCAAATCCACTATACAGGCCTATATCACCATTTGTATACCTCTCCGTATTTCTCCTTGGGATCAATACATCGATACACTCCAGACCACCAAGTCATCGTTTCTTTATCCGAAAAGAAGGACTTCCCGGAAACCTACGAGGGAATCTTCCCAGCCAGTCTCCGTCCTGCCCTTGGCTGACTAAGCTCCACCTCAAGATATTGATTTGGTCTCTCTTATTTACGATCATGTGTACAAATGTCTATCAGCGTCGATCTTGTCGAAATTGCGGTCATGACGCCTGAAGGAAATTTCGAGAGAAGATACATTGGTCAAGGAAACCCTCGGCATGAGCGTGTCTGTGGGAATGATCCCGACAAATACACCGCCATGAATACTAGACTTCTGGGGTATTACACAGGCTGTCAAAATCGCAGGGCCCGAGAGCAGGAACAAGCAAGGGAACCCGAAGGCAGAGATAGGGAGACTCGCTATCCTGACAGGGATGCTAGTGGTCTTTATGGGTGGGTGGCTCGCGCCGCATGAATGCAACAACAACGCGAAATTTGGACGAAAGTCCCTCGGAGAATGTGAAAAGTTGGATCGTAAGGCTCTGTTCTCAGGAACAACACCGTGGCCGGGGTGTGACTAGATAGTTAAGGCAGTAAACACTCTTTTGGAAGCACCAAAGGAAACCAGAGCAAACGGTCTGCTTTACCTCTTACTACTCAAAACGGCTCCTTGATCCTTTAAACCGCCATGTTTGGGGCTCTGTATGCATGATGAAGCAGGCATCTATGAACACATTCGCCGGAACTTTGATAAGGTAGAGCTTGTCAGGCGATAGACTGATCTCTGATGGCTAAGGCCCGCTCAAGAATCATCCACATGCACCTAGTCTTTGAGACAAAGCACAAACGGCTTATTGAATTGACGGGATAGACGCGTGGTTGCAGCTACCAAAGAACCGAGCACCTTCATCCGTGCCTTCCTCGCTATCTGGGAAGAAAACTTTGATTTTCTCGTGTAGTGACGTCCACGATCCTACCTCCAACGGACAATTCATTAAATCAATCCTAGCCAAACGACGCCGTCGTTTAGCAATCAAATTATATAGCCTGTCTTGCTGTAAAGCAATTCCGTGAAGCATAAGTGCGCACAGATTCGGCCATAACAGATCATCTCCGAGAATGCTTGGAGAGAGGGTAGTTGGCGTTTGTGTAGGGACAGCGTCCGGAACAATCACCTCTAGATTCTCCAAATTCTGACAACTCTTAAAAAACTTTGCCAGTCCTCGCCTCCAGGAGGTGTTGGTTTCGTAGTTGAGGGAGAAGTTGAGGCGGAGGAATCTAAGCCCAGCAAGGGCCGTTGTCAAGGGAAGTTCACAGAGGTTGTTGTCATCGAAAAAAGATGGTGCAAGAAGCTCTAACGACAGGTATTTGAGCTTAGCCCCGGCGATTGCGGCCGCTTTTAGAACCGATGTCGGATGATGGGCTGGAAGCCCCCCAGCTTCTTCACATGGGCCAAGCAAGGTGCCATCTCGCAGCATTCGTCGCATCGGACGAGAATATGTGATTTCTGGGAGTCCTACGCAGAATGGAGCAATCACCACCCTTTCCAGCTTCGAAATGCAGTAAAGGCTTTAGACATATGGGACTCGATGCATAAGCCTCGGAGAAGATCTTCCTATACGTGGCACTGATGTTCATGCTTGTCATAATGCTTTCGCCACTCATCTCCCAACAACTTGGAATCCTTGGGCGCGGCCACATCAAGTACTTTAGCAGCCATGTAATTCTCCAACGATTCGAGAACGAATTTCTTAAACTGAGCTAAGGATCTGCAGGAATGGAACTGTATTGGAAAGTGTCAGCTGTCATTGCCCCTATTTTCCCTTGTCAGCCCGTGTTTTCCCATTTTGCTTTCTCTAGGGTTATTTAGACCCTTAATCATACCATCAAAACACCATTATTATACTACCTATTCTCTACTTTATCAGGCGAAGCAATTGGTATAAAATAGGGCTAGGAATATTTATTTGCCCCTATCTAGGGCCTTATTATTATATATATTAAGGTACTATATATTATTATTTATTAATTAAACAATTTAGTCCTAAATATATCTGACAGTTATAAGCCTAAATTATATTATTAACTTATTATATTAAACTTATTTGATTAGTTCGCTAAGCTATTATTATAATTATCTAATATTATTAAACTTAAATAGGTATAGTTTATATCAAAATCGCTTTTAAATTACCTAAATATTCCCGAATATAAAATATCTTTAATATTATATCTTCTATTATTATTATTCTTATATCCTTTATACTTACCGATATAAATAATTAGTTCTAATAGATTTTAAATATTAAGAATAGAATAATATCTGCTAAAATTTGGTACCTTATTAACCCTAAAGTACTTAAGGAACTTTCCTATTTACTATTAATACCTCCTATTATATTATCTGCAAAATAAATAAATTAATAAGCTAAATATAAAAGCTATATACTTAAAGAAGTATACGGAATATTTAATATCGAATATAATCGTAAAGAGAAATACTACTTAGACTAGGTAAAAGCTATACGAATTTTATAAATCGATATTGAAAAATCAATCTTTGCAAATCTTATTATATATTTTATTAATTATATTATTCCTTATTAAGCTTTTAAAAGCTTTAAACGTCAATTAGTACTTATTATATAAGTACGGTATTTCGATATCGATAAGGAATATCGAGTATTATATACTAGAAAGACTAAAGGCCAAAATATAAAATTCTGGTTGAATAAATAGCAAATATTATTTTCCGAAGCTATCGAAATTAAATACCCTAATTTTTAAACAATAATAATAAGGATTAACTTTATTAAGAATATTAACTTTATAGATTAGGACTAGTCTAGCGCAATTAAAGTATATTTTGGCCGTAAGGAGAATAAAGGGAAGTTTTTATTAACTTTTGAAGAACTTATATAGGAAATTAAATAATTATATAAAATAAACGAAAAAATAATCTACCAGGTAGGAATATCTTTATTTTTTGCTATCCTATAGGGGAGACCTCTAAGAGAATAATTTATATAATATAATAATACCCTTATTCCCAAATACCTAATCGAAAAGATATATTACTAATTTGTTAAATATTATTATTTTAATAAAGCTTCTTACCTAAAAAACTGGATCTTAAATACCGTATATATTAAAAAGGCTAAAATATTTATAAAAAATAATTTTTTTAAAAAAAGAGTTGAAAGAATTATTATTAATCAGAAAATATTTAAAAAATATTTTTTAACTCTTATTCTATCAGAACTTCTAATAAGCCAAATATAAATATTACTAGCAAGGCCTTATACCTTTGCAGCAATTTATATAAATAATAAAATACCAAAAATAAAAATATTTATAAAATAGATAATAAGAATCTTATTGCCGAGGCTCTTTATTAAATAAATATTATTTTATTTTCTAGCTATATTTTTTAACTCTTATAATAATATATTACTTAACGCCTAGATTTTGGACTCTAGCTTTAATATATATTTATATAATAATCGAGATTATTTCTTTTATTAACAATTATTTACTCCTAATAATATAATTATCTTAAAGAAAATATTATATAAAATTGAAGCTTTTAAAATATACAAAATTAATATTTTAATATTTATTAAGGAACGTAATATAATCGAGCTTTAAGATATAATTTTAATTCCTAATTTTATAACTAATTTAATATCCTTTAGCAAAGCTAATTAAGCTAATATTTATTAGAATATTAAAAGTAATATACTTTATACAATAGAGGATAATTATAAAGATTATTTTTATAAACTCTATTAATATTAAGGCTATTAGCTTTTATAAACCGATTAATTAGAAGCTTAAGATTTCCCAGAAAAACCTATTATTATAATTATATTAGCAAAATAATATAAATTTAAAAGCCCTCGACTATCAATCGAGGCTATATTATTATACTAGTATTTACTAATAAGCTATCCTAGCCCTAAGGCAATTACAATATTATCAGAAAATATTATTAAAGTTAAGTTTATTACCTTATTAACCCGGGGCTAATTTAAGGTATATTAATTATATTATTTTTTTAAAGCTAAAAAGATTATTTCTTGTTATTAAGATTATAAATATAAAATAACAAACCTATTAAAATATATTTATTATAACTTTATTCTTATTAAAAAAGGATTTAACGGGTATAAATAGCTAAGCTATTTCGTTTACCCTATTACCAAATATTATTAAATATAAACCTATTATACAAAGGACTAAGCTATCAAAATAATAGAATAAATAATCTATTTAATTAAATAATAATATAATTATTCAATTAAATACCTCTATAGCGATAATAAGCCTTCCTTAAGAAAATTATTTGATATATTAATATAGGAAAATAATATTATTATAAAGCTAATAGTCCTATATATTACAGAGTAGAACGGTTTATCTGAATATTTTAAAGGAATAATTATAATAAAAAGCAAATATATACGAATAGCTTCAAAATTTCCTTATAATTTATAGTCTAAAATTATATTAATAATAATATATCTCCTTAATCGGATATCAACTAAAGTATTTAATAGCAAAATATTATTTAAGGCTCTCTATTATATAAAGTTATTATTAGCTTATTTTTACGTTTTCGGTTACAAAGTATATTTATTTATATATCCAGAAGTTCCTAAATTTTTGAAGCTTTAGCAAAAAGCCTATTTAAGTTATTTTATTAGCTATAATTTACGAAATATCTTTAGGATATAAATTTTAAATAAAAAATATATTATTTAAGCCAGAAATATCTTATTTAATAAAAACTATTATTATAATCTTATAAATATCGATTTAAGCTTATTATTTAGTAACCCGGAGCTTAATAAAGTTATAAATATTATTAATAAAGAAGTTAATCGGCTATTAGCTAATAATTAGCCGTTAAATAAGATAAATAAAATAGATTTATTTACTAATAATACTAACGTTGCAAATTAGCTTTATTACCAAATTTCGCTATTAACTTTAAAAATAATAATTATTACTTTACCAACCCCAACCAATTATTCTTACCCTATCCTTTTTACTCCTCTATTAAATAATACCTTAAGAGGAATACTATTAGTCTATATACCTACTACTGAAGAGGGGGAGATATTAGGCTAAAATACTAAAAATATTAAAAATATAATATTAAGCTAAAATATTAGCGATATATTAAAGAGTTATATTTTGGAAAATAATACTCTCGTTATATTATTATTATTATTAATATTATATTAATCTTATTAACTTATAATAAATCTAGCTCCTAAAAGCTCCGAAATCTTATTAAGAATAATTAAAAATAATATTTTACCTTCTAAAATATAAACGAAAAATTATTATTATATTTATATATAAATTATTGCAAATCTCGGCCAGGATATAAAATATTATTTAATTTTTGCAAAAAACCTCAATTCTATTAAATACTTATATTATAATAACCTTTTATTAGAGCTAAAAAGTTAAAAAGCCTTAATAAAATACTCTTATAGCGATACCTTTATATAAGCTATATATAAAGAATATATTAACTTTAATAATAAGGGTATATTCTAAATAAGCCTTAAACCTTAAAGAGCAAATATTTTCCCCTTTATTTAAGTTTTCAAATATAAATATAATAAGGATAAATATTTAAAAAAGTATAAAGCTCGCTTATATATTAAAGGAGATTTATAATAAATAAAATAAGAAACGGCCATAACTACCTTAGCCGTTAAAATCTTAAGAGTATTTATAATTATTATAGCCGCTTTTTCTTTCGAATCTTATTAATATAATATAATTAACGCTTTTATTAATAGCAATATTAATAAGGAGATTTATATTTATTACTTTAAAGGTATTAATCTTCTAAAGGGATTAAATATATTATATAAATATCTTTTACTTATAAAAATATTATATAAATTAAAAAGATTTTTATTACTTTAGCTTCAGGATATTACCAAAATAATAGAACGTCTTAACTTATATATAATATTAAAAATAGAATATCTTTTTATTAATAATTAACTGATTATATTTTTTTATATCGATAATTTTATAATATTATATAAAAAATAATATTAAGTTAAATATAATATTTTTGAAGTATCTTTCCTTAATATATACAAGCTTCGGTATTTAGGAGAACTAATATAGTTTATTAATATATATATTACTAGAAATTGCTTTATTAAATAAGTCTAGTTAAGCCAAAATTTATATATTAAAAAAGTAGCTAGCAAATTCCCTCCTAGAAGTTATACTCTATTAAAAATACTATTATTAATAGAAGAAATCCTTTTATACAAATATTAAGCTACTTTTAAGTAAATATACTTATATTAATAGCGTATTAGCTCTATTTCGTTTGCTATTATTATTATTAGGCTAGATATTACTTTTATTATTTTTCGGTTTACCTAATTCCTTTAAAATTTATCCCCTTATTATTTAGCTCTAGCTAATTAGTTAATAGTATATTTGCTTGCTACCAAAATACTTGCAATTAAATATAATAGCCAAGTACAAAATAATATTTTTTTATTAATATTAGATATTATATTTGCCGATAACTCTATTATTAGGAAAAGTTTATTTAGCTACCTTTTTTAATTATATAATAGCCCTATTAATTAGAAAGCTTCAAAACAAATTATTATTATTATATTTAATATTAAAGCTGAATTGCTTATTCTTAATAAAATAACTCGGTAAATAATTTAATAGAATAAATTTTTCGAATATATATATTTTCAAATAAGCCAAAATATTATTATTATTTATAATAATTAGTAAATATTAAACCTCGTTAACCGACCTATTCCTAAGTTATTTATATATCTTAAATATATCGATATATACCGATATTAGCTTTGTTAAGAAGTTCAGAATAATTATATTGCTATTAAGTAAGTCCTTATAGTTAAAATATTAATAGATAGCCTTATTAAACCCCTTTCTCGCTAGAAATATAAGGAATTTATTCGTATATTATAATTTGTTAACTTGAATAGCTATATAGTTTTATTTACTAGCTAAATAAAGTTATAATAATAGCCAGACTATTATTATCCTGGGGGGGTATATTAACTATTATTACCCCTATTTTCCCTTATTAGCTTATATTTTCCTATTTTGCTTTCTCTAAGGTTATTTGGACCCTTAATTATACTATTAAAATATTATTATTATACTACCTATTCTCCATTTTATTAGGCGAAGCAATTGGTATAAAACAGGGCTAGGAATATTTATTTGCCCCTATCTAGGGCCTTATCATCATGTATATTAGGGTGCTGTGCACCATTATTTATCAATCAGACGATTTAGCCCTGAGTGCATCTGACAGAAAGTAACACAGAGTTTGAATATGACGGCTGAGCACAGCGTGCGTCGAAATTTTGTTTAGCTGGTCGAAACTGGCCGGTAAAATGTCGACATGGACGATGCTTGTTACGAGCCGCAGAGCGATGTCGTTCATTCTACGGGAAACCAAGCGCATGAATTTGAGGTCCGCTGGCCAGAGGTATGCGCACACGCATTCTAACACCTCGGGGCCGAGTGCACCTAGAGACTTCCCATCGCCGTGACCACCTTGTAGAGGCTTTTGGGAGAAGATCAAGGCACTTGAAGTTTCTTTCCAAATGATATGTATCGTGTAGGACCCGATGTATGAAATAGGAGTAAGTTATCGAATGATCGTGGCAGATGGCGCATGCCTGGTAGGCTCGGCTAAGCTGCGCCACAGGAGGGTACGCCACAGATGGTACAGTATACTAAGAGTGACGCAGCAAGAGGATACGCCATAGGAGATTTTACTATAAATGACCCTATGTGGTCCCCCATTCTACTAACACGAGAGTTGCCACTGAGGTATAAGTATGTCCGAGGACTTGGAAACCTAGATGATCACCAACAAAGTCTCAGCTTCCTAATATGTCGACGACCCAAGACAGAATCACACAGCCACTCCGGTATAACCATTACAACTTCGCCTTCAAAGCCTCTCCCTCAAGACCATGGCGTCCACTGCCATTAGCAAACAACAATCTTCCCCACCAAAACCAACAGCAACTCCTCACCTTCCTCCGCCCCGCACCCTGACAATCAAAGCACCACCCCACACCTACCTCCACCTCACTCTCCTCTCCTCGCTCTCCAACCCCCCCGAGATAGATCTCCTCACAGCACGCACCCTCCTCACCTCCGCCCTCCAACAATATCTCGGCCTGACCGGCACCGCGATCCCAATCGACTTTCTGAAACTGCAAGGGCGGGACGTCTGGGTACGTTTGCCGAGGGAAGATGGGGCGGCGGTTGTAGGAGCATTGAGTCAGTGGATGGGGAAGGATGGGGTTGTGAGTTGGAGAGTTAGGGCCAGGGGGAATTGGTTGGGGGTTGCGGGTGCGGGGGATGGGCTTGACTTGTTCAGGCCTTAGAGAGATGCTGGGGCTATGGGAGTCACATTCTACGGAGTTGGCGTGGTGTACATGATGCGCTTGGCTGAGTTGAGCAGCGCGGATATTTACACAGAGGGCAGGTGTTCAACAGACAGTCAGGCTCGCTAGGAACGGGCAGATACACAACAAATGACACCCATCGAATAGTATGATATTGCTGGAATGGCGAGGAGTAGATCCGAAACGACGGGGAGATGGCGGGATTTACATCATTGACATGAGGGAGCTCTGGGCGTATGCCTGGTCGAGGTCAGTGAACGTCCGGAGGACGAGACGAAAAAACTTACCATTGGCTTGATATCAGGATGTGGGACAGCGTCGAATTTGTGGAACTGCAATTTGAGATCTGACTCGATGTTGATGTATGCGCCTTTGTTCTCGGTGCTGTCGCAATACTTCGGGGCTGAGAAGACGGTGATGCATTTCCCATCGTGCTCGACCTCGTATCCCTCCATCCGCACCTCGTGGCTTCGGATGACAGCATCGAGGCCGTTCTCCTCGCAGAATCTCTTGGTGACATCTGGTCCGAATTGCAGGCCTACACCTCTTTTACTTGGTCCTCGTCCTGGCGTTGTCTGGGGATCTGTCCATAACATCTCCATCATCAAACCTTGTTGGCCGGGTTGCCGCTGTTGATGCCTGTTTAGCTTTCTGATGTCATCCAAGGAGGTCTTGTCGTCGGAGAAGAGTCCGCCGTGGAGAGTGAAGTATTTTTTACCAATGAGAGTCGCAAGAGGCAGTGCCGAGAAAGACTCAGAGAACAGCTTGAAAGTTCTTTCGGTATATTTAGCTTTGCACTCGCCTTCGAAACCGTAGACCCTGTTCATGTCGTCTGTTTCGTGGTTGCCGCGATTCAGGAAGAATGCTTTGGGATGTAACCATTTGTATGCGTAAAGGAGCAGAGCAATCTCAGTTGACCATGAACCTCTGTCCACAAAGTCTCCATTAAAGAGGTAGTAATGTGATTCCGTAGGAAAGCCGTTGAGCCTGAATAGCTCCATCAGATCGAAGAACTGACCATGCGTATCTCCACAAACAGTGAGTTTATGACCCTTCGGAATTTCCATCTCAACCATTGTAGGTTCGTCGTAGACAATATCTCTGACTCCCGCTATTATTTGGAAGACGTATTTCCGCGCGAGTTTCTTTCCATTCTTGAACCTTGAGATCATGTCGTCTATAAATTCCTGTGTCATCTCCTTGTCCAACTTGGCTCCGTCATAGTTTGCATCTACAGCGATGGAGTCTATGTCGAGACCCTCGAATGCGGAAGGTGGATCGTCGACCTCTATTGCTCTCAGGAACTCTACCCTCTTCACGATCTTCTCACATTCTGCAAGCTTGAGTTTTGCATCTTTATTGCTGGGTTCAATCCGGACAACGGCCTTGAAGTCTTTCAAAGCCTCCCGGGAGTTGAGAATTGCTGTGTTGGCGACTGCTCTTCGGTAGTATGCCTGCAGGGATTCAGTGCATTTTCTCTGGGGCCAGAAGTTTTTCTTGTTAGTACCTTTGCGTATGACTTGTCAAGTTCAATGGCTTTTGCGGCGTCAGCGACAGCATACCCATACTGCTCTAATCTGATATTTGCCTGCCAAACTCGATGTGTCAGTAACCTGCCTTAAGGAACTATACGAAAAAGGATATAATGACCTGTGCTCGATTGCAATAGAACGAAGGGTCTGAGTCGTAAGAGTCTATGGCCTGGGTATAAAAGTCTATAGCATTGATCCACTCATGGCTGGAAAAGGCTTTATTGCCTTTCTGTTTCAAAGCGAGTGCCTCTTCTGTAGCTGGCATCACTGAAAGTGACCTGGAAATATACTAGTGTTGCACACAATTACCCAATGAATCTGATAAGCTATGAAAGAATGAAGTCCAACCGAGTTGATGGAAAGTCGTACAAACCAATGGAAGTCACATGCTCACTTTCGAAAAAAATTGAGATCGGCATGCATCCGCCACCCGGGAATCTCCGCCAGTAAAATCTTGTGGCCTCCGTCCCTTCATTCGCTCATTCACCTCACCATTTGGGGAATTGGTACAGAACCAATTCTTACAAACATGGATGTATTCACTTTCATCGAGGTTCATCTCTGCTTTGCGGACGCCGGTCCTAACAAACCCAAAATCCAATGAACAGTATCACGAACACAACAGTATTATCAAAATTTCCATATGAAGAAGTCGTATGTCCTGTATTGATATCGTGCTACCATATATATTTCCCATATTATTTTCCGAAGACCAAGATTTCCCTTGCGCCGTATTCACATTCCTTAGATTCTTTCATCTATACTGGTACTACAGCTTTCCATTTACCCAGGCAATCGTTTTAATGTTGGTTTGATACTGATTTCAGACTTACCTATTGCCCATTCCTACTCTATCCATTGTCATACATACACGGGTACGAACCATGGTACAAAACCTCCAAGGCTTCACATGACTTGAAATCCCAATCTCAAATAAGGGTGTTGGATTTTGCGAAAGTAGGATTGATGGGATGAGCGAAGGGGTTCCTGGCGTTCTCATGGGAAAGAGTTGAGGAATTGAGGGGGTGGCATGGGACTTGTGCGTTCGCATATTCTCGTTGGATATACAAATGTATCATTCTCTATACGAAGTCCCGATCATTGATCTCCTGCTTGTCTGACGCAGTTACAATAATCCCACCTTTCCCACCGCTTCCAAAAACATCCCTCGACACGGCACTCTGCTCCCCAGCCTCGCACACAGCAGAAACGCCCCACTCAGCTTCCGATGCAAACTATACGTCTCCTCCGGCGGGGGACTCAACCTCTCCCTCACCATCACTGGTATAAATCCCCTCACCCGATCCGTGATCGTCTGGTCCCGAAAATCATAGACCTCAGGCGCGGTCTCCGCGAACGGCTCCGCCAGCGTCAGCACAGAATTCACATGCGCATCGAGCATGGCTTTACTCTCGTGGCCTGTGAGATAGCCCAGCTGAATACTGAGATCGCGGACGGTGGCTCGGTCACCACGGGATGCGGCGAGGAGGGTGCGGACGTAGGGGATTATGAAGTGGGCTGGATATTCTCGTGCGGCGCCGAAGTCTAGGAGCTCGAGTTTATTAGTTGAGGCGTTGTAGAGGAAATTGGTCCAATTGGGGTCCGTTTGCATGAATTTGAATTCGGTGAGTTCGCGCAGGCAGAGCCGGAGGAGGTTCGTGCCTATCCAATCTTTCTGCTCTTGGGAAAGAGTTTGGGCTTTGGTGACGCCGACGCCGTCTGCAAACTCGGCGGTGAGGACTTGCGGGCCAGAGGCTTCTTTGATGATGGCCGGGACGTGGAAGGTGGATGTTTCGTCTGCAAGGAGGTTGCGGAAGCGCGTGCCCATTTCTGCTTCACGGCTGTAGTCGCATTCCCAGGCTAGCTCTGTGCGGGCGTTTGCAATGGTTTTGTCGAGGTAGAGGCCTTTTGGGAGAAGGCGGGAGGCGGTCAGGAGGAGCGAGAGGTTGGAGAGGTCGCTTGAGATAGAGGAGGCCACCCCTGGATACTGAATTTTTACTGCTACGCGCTGGCCTGTCGAGGCTAGAATTGCGCTGTGCACTTGGCCGATCGAAGCGGCCGCGATGGGCTTTTCGTCAAAGGTTGAGAAGAGTCTGTTCCAGTCTGGACCCAGGTTGCTGGAGAGGACTTTGTTTCGTTGGGAGGCGGGCATATAGTCTGCACTGTCCTGGACTCTTTGTAAGACTTCGTTGATAGGGGCAGGAAGCATCTTAGAATCTGTTGTAAAGTCAGCGATGTTATCAAGCCAGATCCTGTGTCTTCTACCCTGGAAACTCATCATTTGGCCTAGCTTAAGAGCAGCCCCACGCATTCTGGACAGCTTTGCTACGAGGCGATCCATGTTGGCGGCACTTAGTATGAGAGATCTACCAGTACCGCCGTCAGATCCTGTAGCTCGTCGCAAACTTTCACCAACAGCACCAAACGCCATCGAAGTTGCAAGGCCACCATACTGCCAGAGCCTTCCAAATCGTGATGAGGGAACTCGAGACTCGTGCATCTCGTAAGGCGCTCTTTGGGATCTGCTACCTAAGTCTTTTGAAGCCTACAAGACGACTGTTAGCGAATCAGCAGAGTTGTCTTTAGATTCATCTGAGTACAACTCACTGGGACTGAAACCCCGGAGGTAGACTCAGCATCACTCGCTAGGTCTGCGGCTAGCTCGTGTACCTCTCCGTCCTTCTCGTTCTGGTTTTCACTAGCCGCTCGTCTGCTGGAGGATACTCGGTCTTTTTCTTGCGGGGACTTCGATTTTTCCACAGGCATGTTTCTCGCTGCTGGCAGATCAATGTTCTTGGCACTACCGTCCTTTTTTGGCAATTGACGAAGCATGCTGGCAATCTTTGGGGAGTGAAACAGCTGGGAATAGGCTTCCTCGGGCAGCTGCTCTTGCTCTGGTATAGCCTGTACCTTCGGTAGGGTTTGCTCTTGACTCGAGTGATCAGGTGCTGGAGAAAAACCTGTATTATTAGGCATGAGAGTTCTTTTTCTTCCAGACGAAAGGGGTTGTGCAACTTGGACCATGCCCCGCAGGCTCTCCACTGTGGGGCTTTTTTTTGGCTCTGCGTGCGAGGGTTCAGAGTATGAGTCCTTTTCTTGGATAGGCACTTCATGTAATGATCCTGCTGGGGGTATCGTGCCATCAGGCAAAGGATCTCTTGAGGCATTCTCTTGCTTTACGCCCAACTCGCTCTCGGCCGCAGGGTCTGCAGCAGTATTTGCTTCGGATTTATCATAGAAGTGATCCTGTTCTAGACCCTGCTTTACTCCTGGGTGCTCGGAGTTATTATGCCTCTCTCCCTCTGCAGTGGAACGCTCATCGAATTGCGAACCTGACGGGGAAGGTCTTGGCTTAGACTCGTTGAATCGGGCTGCAAGAGCTGAGGCAGCTCGAACGGTAACAGTCACCCTATCCGTTTGCGACTTGACAGCCTGAGCCAGTGAGGATGTTTTATTATAGGTCTCCCATTGCTGCCTGCGTAGAGCGGCATGCTTCACGGCCACGCCCTGGGTTGCTTTGAATATTGCTGCTGCATCGAGAAGGCGTTTTCCGGACATTGCAAGCCTTTTTATGGTTCTATCGCTCCTTGGGACCCTTCATATCGTAATCCGTAGCCATTCCATCCAAGTCGAGCACACATAACGCCCGAACTTCCTGCGACAGACCATGAGAGAGGATGGTTGTGTAGAGGTAGAAGTATTGCATGATGTCGAAATATAAATATGTCGTTAGCCCAAGTGGGGCCGAATTTGTATGATCAATCGTACTATAGTGCCACGTCAAAAGTCTGGGCCAAGCTAAAAACAACCCTATACCACCATTTCCCCTATCATATCCAATTTGCCAACTATTTATAGGAGAGCCTTATATCTTCTTATAGTAATTAATTAGTAATAATATATCGATTCCCTAAAAATATTTTATGTTTAATATTTAATATATTACCTTTTAACCTTTATTACTATATTTACCTTCCTTTTTATATTTTTAATTAATAATATTAATAATTTTTCAAGAAATAATTATCAAACTCGTTTTAAAACTTCCCTTATAACTTCTTATATCTTTTTATTATTCTTATATACTTCTTTAATATTTAATTATATTTTATAAATAAACTTTTTAACCCTTTTTGAAAAATATTCGATTAGATTAAGATTAAGAGAAAAAAGGGGCTATTTTAATATTTTAATATTATATTTTTAAAGCTACGCTTATATTTTATATATTATATATATCAAAATATTATCTTATACAAAGAAAAGGTTTAATTTATAAATTATAAGAATTTTTTTTTAATTTTAAAATAATTATTAACTAAGTACTTACTTTATTTAATAGCTTTATTCTTATTTATAATAACCAAATTATATTACTTTAAATTATTATTAATATATTTTAATTTTTTAAAATAAATTATATTATTTCTTTTTTAAAGTATTTATATTTTATATTTTTCCCTTATTTTATAGAATATTTATTAAATTAAATTAATTTTTATTGTTATTCAAGGATCTAATATTCTTATATTATATATTAAATTATTTATTTATATATTATAATTTCTAAAAGCAATAATCTTTTTTAAATAAATTAATTAACGAAATTATATTTCTTAAAATAATAATATATAATAGATTTCGAATATTTTATTATATATTGTAATATTAATTTATTATATTCGATAATAAGCTTTCCTTTAATAATATATATAATAGATTTTTTGTCTTTTTCTAATAACTTAAAGAGACGTTTTAATTATAATTTTGAAATACTTTAAAATTAAATAAAATAATATTTAATAATACTTCGAATAATAAATTTTTTAAGATTTTTATAAAAAACTATTCAGGTAGTTTTTTTTTTAAAATAAAATATTTTATAAATAATTGCTTTTTTAGATAAAATAAACTTCTTCTTAAAAGTCTTATTAACAGAAATTGAACCTAACGGGGTACATATTATAATATTAAAGGTAATAAAGGGTAATAGAGTTAATAAAGTATAAACGCATTATTTGCATTTTTTGGGTTTGGGCCTAGACTTTTGACATACTAGTATATTAGTAGATAATTCACTATCAATTCCCAAATTTCAAAATTGTAAAAATTACTATTCTATTATATAACAATTCTTATTATTGTTTTTTAACTTTATAGTAAATATAAATCAACAATTTACGTAATTTAAAAAAAGATTTTTTTATAATTTTTCGAAATTCATATTAATTTTATAAAACTTTTTTTTATTTTTCAATTTTCACAGTTTTTACTTAATTTGAAAAAATTAAACAAAACAATTTTTTTTGTTGCTAAAATACTTCAGTTCAATTTGTTCAAAATACGTAAAATTTATAAAATAAAATAAAATAATTATAAATTTTGAATAATTATAAAAATCGCTTTTTTCAAATTATATAAATTATTAAGTTATATATATAAAGAATTCGAAAATAATAACAAAATCTATTATATAATAAAATAGTAATTTTTAGTATTTTGAAATTTCCGAAAATTTGGGTAGTAATAGTGAATTACAATATTATGTTAAAAGTTTGTACCAAGCTAAAAATAACTTTGTATTAGTATTTCCCTTACTATATCCAATTTGCCAATTATTTATAAAGAAGCTTTATATTTTTATATAATAATTAATTAATAATAATATATTAATTCTTTAAAAATATTTAATATTTAATATATTATTTATTTATATTTATAATTATAATTACATTTACTTTCCTTTTTATATTTTTAATTAATAATATTTTAAAAAGTAATATTCAAATTTATTTTAAAACTTCTCTTATAATCCTTTAAATTTCTTTATTATTATCTTTTATTTATTTAATATTTAATTATATTTTATATATAATTATTTTAAATTATTTTAAAAATACTTAATAAAAATAATATTAAAATTAAAAGAATAAGAAAACTATTTTAATATTTTAATATTATATTTTTTAAATTATATTTTTATTTTATATAATATATATATACAAATATTTTTTTATATAAAAAGAAAGTTAAATTCGTAAATTATTAATATTATTTCCTTTAAAATTTTAATATAATTATTTATTATATATATATTTTTCTTTTATTATTTTAAATTATAAAACTTCTTTTATATTATTATAAATATACTCTTTTTTTAAATTAATTATATATATATTTTTTTTAAATATTCGTTAAAAAAATAAAATATTTTTTAAATTAAAATATTTTTTATTATTATTCGAAAGTTTAGTTTTTAATAAATTAAATTAAATTATTTATTTAATTATTATAACTTTTAAAAATAATAATCTTATTTAAATAAGTTAATTAATAAAATTATATTCTTTAAAAATATAATAAAGAATATTTTAAAGTTTTTATATTATATAATAATAATAAGTTTTTCTTTAGAATAAAAGGCTTTATAAATAATTACTTTTTTAAATAAATAAAATTCCTTTTTAAAAGTTTTATTATTAGAGATTGGAGCTAACGGAGTATAGGGTATAATAATAAATATAATAAAAGATAATAGAGTTGGTAAAGTAGAAACGCAAAATGTACGTTTTTTGCGTTTTGGTGCAGACTTTTGATGCGCTACTGTATTTACTAACTGTTGGATTATATAATTGAATAAGTAATTCTAAAGTATGGTTACATTTTTAGATCTTATTCTCAACAGGTTGTAAGCCCGGTTAGCGTCTGCAATAGTATTGCAAGACTTAATTATAAACCTTTAACGGAAAAGTTATAATAATTAAACCTTAGTTAATTAAAGTTGTATATTCGATTCCGATAATAGACGAATATATAGAATAACAAGTTAATAATCCTAGTATTACTTATCCAATCAAGGGAGAGTATTGGATTATATAATTGAATAAGTAATTCCAAGGTGTGGTCACATTTTTAGATCTTATTCTCAACACTAACAGTATCAGTACTCCGTACCTGAATCCCAAAAAGGCCCCCTCGGCCGTCATCAAACCACTTTCCTTTACTTGCGACAATCACGACCTTGCACTCATCTCCAGTCTGTGAAGCTCAAGGGCCTACCAACTTGCTCTGTAATATATAATAAAGCTACCAAATGTGCAGACTCGACCTCCACAACCTACACCGGCCTGCTTCCTCACAAACTCCGTGATCAATTCATCATCATTCGTGGAGAACAAGCTGGTCTACTCTCCCTACCGATGCGACTCTCAGTCGAGGCGTCTTGCCATTCGCGCTCCCTGCCCTCTACCTCCACGTTTTTGCGCCTCTTATTCTACCTCGTGCTCTTCGTCAACGATGCAACCGTTTCGGCCCAGGATTCGATGAACCTTGAAGACAATAACCATCATCGAATACAAGACTCAAATGATGGTGCTGTCGCGCTGGGGGATCTGCGATATGAGCATGTTGTGGAACATTACGCACCCGAGTTCTTAGGTCTTGATCGAAGCATCATTGGAAGGGCTGGGGGCGATGTAAAAATCCTGGGCAACAATGCTCCAGGCAAGAGCACCATTTCCCAAGGCGAGATTCAATTTTACACTTTTCCCAAGCAAACGCTTCTGGGAAACAAATCGCCCTCAACACCAGGTTTACCTTCACGTGTCAAGCAACGGAACTTCGATTTGGATCAGGACCTGGAGGCCGTCGAGTTGAAAAGGAGACAAGGGGACTCGACAACGCAGAGAACGCTCTACATAAGTTTGACTACATGTAATCAACCGGTTGCCAAAAGTCCCAATCCCGACCCCAACTTTTTACCGGATCAGCTACAGCTTCATATCTCGACGTCGTCAAGCAATCAGAAACCAACCAAAAGCGACCCACAGCATGCAGTTGATATAGTTGGTGGCTTTGGCACGATAAATTTCACGGCAAGCGATGATGTATTTTTTGGGATATCTGCACCCACCAATGACCAATTTACGGGTAACTACAATTACGAGTTAACGGCCTCCATTGATGACTTTTACGCCTCTTACCATGACCTCCCAATGTCTTTGTTCATCGACAGCGACAGAACTTCAGCGATAGTTTCCACGAATGATACTACAGACCAACCCTCCAACACATCTGTCTTTCAGGAATGGATGACAAGACCGCCAGTCTTCAGTCTCTTTGTCCAAAACAAGGTCAATTATTCGGCGAATGGAATGCAGAGGTCGATATGTGCATTGAGGAACCATGCTCAACTCCAAGGCACGGGGAATATCAATTCGAGCATGACGGTCTCTGGAGGTGGTCATCCGAAGCAACAGTTTTACGTCACTGGTTTGAACTCTACTTCTGCCTACTATATGGCCACGGGCATAATTGGGAACTCCACTGCTTCTGGCAGTGGCGTCGTGAACGGTGGAGGGACTGTATGGAAATACACAAATTTCACAACAAAATCTGGTAAGATTTGCCGCAATCACTAGACCACCTTGGACTGACTCTGATCGTCAGCTCCTAATTGTGCGCTGATCTTCAACTTGACCTTTTGCAAGGATGTTGCTTACGCAGTTCCCGCAAACGTTAGCAATGCGGGAAACTTAACACAGTTGGGCCAGGTGTACGATGATTATACGAGCTCCCTTTATACCAACTTCTCCAAGTCTCTACAACAGATTCCTTGCAATACCTCGTCCTCAGCACGATATTCTCTTACAAGGAATTGCGACGACTGCGACAACGCTTACAAACAGTGGCTCTGCGCAGTGAGCATTCCACGTTGCGAGGATTGGTCAAACAATGCGTCGTATCTCCAACCGCGCGCTATAAATCAGAGCTTTATCAATACCACCTACGGGGCCCAATTTGCAAATGACCCTACGCTCAGCGAAAACAATAAAGGTGCACTATACATGAGCAGCAGCCGAAATGCTATGATCGATTCGGTAATCGCACCAGGGCCATATAAAGAAGTTCTGCCCTGCCAAGATCTCTGCTATGGGCTCGTCCAGAGTTGTCCTGCGGCGTTGCAATTCTCCTGCCCACACGATGGGTATGGTCTGAACTATACCTACGGAAGCACTGCCGGATTTGGTCCCGGCCAGGCAACTTGTAACTTCCCAGGTATGGTTATCAGCGCTGGCGCATCAGTGGATGGTACCATACGTTTTGCGGTGTCGGTGGCAGTAATTGCAATGGCTATGCTGGTTGTAGTCTGAACACTCAAAGTACCCCTGAACATCGATTGCCGAATTCTAGTTTCAATTGCCGAAGACTACAGCTGAAAACAAGATACGAGAATACTCGACGGAAACAGACGACAATGGAATCGAGCGGGTTTTGAATTGGGCAATGTTGAAAGGATTGTTAACCCCTAGCATTGCTAATACATCCGCCACTCCTGCAAATTCTCTGACACTGATATACTACAATGGACGATTGATATCTTCTCTTTCGAAAAGACGTCTTCCCCATGGCAAGGTGTATAATTTCATCCAATTGTATGCTGTGTATCTGCTGGGGTTAGATGTGACACACCGAAAGGCCATATACATAGCATTTCTCGTTGTGACTTTTTTCGGACTATTTGCATCTTCGTGATGCCAAACAAAACCCATCTACCCGTGGTTAGGACAACGATCTCAGGGTTTCAATCCTTGGGATTATCAGCTGTGTATCAATTGAATGACGAACGTCTTCGTTACAGCGGCATCAGGTCATGTTGGCCTCGAATATATCCTGTTCCTTGCACAAACTCGCCCTGTCAACAAGATCGTTCTACCCACCTGCAACAGAAACAAGCTTACAATTCGAAGGCTGTTTTGCGGCGGATAGCATTCTGGAGGCTTTCTATGAGCAGGCGCTTCAAGAGGCACGTGAGCGTACCGAGCATAGGGGTTTCAGCTGGACTGTCACTGGCCCAACCATGTTCGCAGGAAATGATCGCAGTCAAAAGAGTTAGTCATGAGCTAGGATTTCTTTCCCGAGGCTTTTGTTATCGGTGGCGTCAGTCGTCTTGCTGTCAAGGATATTTCTCTGGGTACTGCCGAGGCAATTGAAGGTCAAGGGCAAGTGTGGGACCGAAAGAAGATTATGATTGGGAGTAAAGAGTTTCATACGGTAAGTGAGACTCCTAGGCCTAAGTCAGCCCTTCTCACGGCTACTAGGAAGTGGAGATGCCGACGCTTCGGAGTGAAGCTTTGAGAAAGCCCATCAAGGTTCAGAAGGGTAAAGAGGAAGTTCTCGACGCGACTGAGAGTCACGTAAGGGCAGGGAGTCCTGCATTGGGGAAAGGACAGCGCCTGAAGTACGAGTTCTCGGGCGAACTCCTGCACGATGGACATGAGCAGAGGACTACGAGGATGAGATCAAAATGCTTGGGAGAGAGTCGAATCGCCGTATGTATTTTGTGAAAGACGAGGTAGCACGATGCCTGCAGGAGCTCCAATAGAAAGTCATTGTTCCATTACGAAGAGACGCTTTCAAAGCATGTGTCACGGAAACTCAGCGAATGGTTGAAGAGAAGTATAAGTACCACAGAACATATATACGTAGACACAGAACGGCAAACAAAGTCTAGGAATCTACCATCTTCATCTCCAAGCAAGAAAAGATGGCGAAATCTCGCCGTCAGAAACGCGGCCCATCGCCGCCCACTAGCGCCACTCCTCCCATCGCTCCACCAAATACCCTCCAACTTCCCCCACCACAGCCCAACCTCCCAACTCAACCAATGCCCCGGCCCCTCCTCGTAGCCTCCCTCGGTAACCCGGCCCCCTATAAGAATACCCTACACAGCGCAGGCCACATCCTCCTCAGCGCCCTCGCCCTCCACCTCTCCTACCCCCCCTTCACCAAATCCCGCCCACACGCCAACGGCCTGCTCTCTCGCCCCGACCCCAGCCTCAACAACAACATCACCCTCTGGCAATCCCCCACCCTCATGAACGTGTCCGGCCCCGCCGTGGCTACCGCGTGGAGAACATTCCTCCGCGACGTACAAACCACGCAGGGCGCTCCTGCGAAGGAGGAGGCGAGGCTGGTGGTCGTACATGACGAGCTGGAGTTGGGGCTGGGGGAGGTGAAGGTTAAGAAGGGGGGGAGCGCGAAGGGGCATAATGGGTTGAAGAGTTGTATAGGGACGCTTGGGGAGAAGGGGTTTTGGAGGGTTGGGGTTGGGATTGGGAGGCCGGAGAGTAGGGAAGGGGGGGTTGTGAGTGCGTTTGTGCTTAGGGAGATTCGGGGGAATGAGAGAAGGAGTGTGGAGGGGTGTGTGGGGGACGTGGAGGGGGTTTTGAGCAGACTGGGGGAGGAGTGAGTGGATTTCCGCCCGGCTTCTCTTTGCTACGAATGAAGGCACGTCGCAGTCGTCAATACCTTAACGATCTTCATTCCATTGTTGAATTGACCCTCTCACTCATGCTGAACACCCCGAAAAAAACAAAGCATGTCTACCCCCGCGGTGGTGTGGCTGGTTCTGAGTTTGAATCCGACCAAGTTCACCACTTCGTGAAATTTAGGACCCTCGGCCCCGTTCTCCCTAAGTCTCCACTACAGCAAGGAACTTAGTACGGCTTAATCCTTCACCACTATACGAAGCTCGTAGAGCCATTCTCTCCAGGAGTCGCCTCCCCGAAGTTTGCCAAAGCCTTAGGGGGCGCGTCAGATGCAATAAAGACCCGAATAACGTACTCGAAGTACGCGCGCATTTCTAGTCGTATTCGGGGTCTAAATACATCCAACATGTTGTATCACTCGTTGCGTGCACGATCGTAATACTTGCAAAACTATTGAAGTTACCATTCCTGGATCGAGCTTCGTGGTGTAATAGAGACCGCTGCGGTAGTGGTGTTGATTCTGGGCGCCACATCTCTGTTGGAAATCATCTACTGTGTCGTACCCAATCAGGCGTCTGTTTCCACCTAAACCGGCAAGGATGTAGATTTGGCGCCTGATCTCTGGCGGGAGGCGGAAGAAAGGAGGTTTGGTTGCGTTACGCTGGGTTCTGATTTCGTCAATTGGGTCAGTAGTTGCGTGGGTTGTGTATCAACCTACATGGCTTGGATCCTTTCTGATCAAGGAGTGAGATCTAAGAGACCATCACCCTTCAACCTGTAGCCAGGTTTCGATGTAGGAGGTTTGTTACCCCTATACCAAGACATCTCCGTTGAGGCTAACAGGTGAGGATTGCGGCACTAAAGTTTGGGATAAAATGTCGGTGGTGTCGAATTTACGCAAATCTGATAACGCCAACACACAGCGCTAGTCTCAACTCGGTCTGTCCGTAAACACAATCAGGGCGGATCTGCTTGAAGAAAGTAGTGTGAAGGGATGAAGTCAACGGATTCTTGTGTGATGTAGAGTGTGTTTTGTAGAGTGAGAAGTAGAGGATCTGTATTCAAGTTTCGGACATGTGCCTTTCCGTGCAACTGAGCCAAATCAAGGTTCCCATTCATAGCTCTTTGAGCGGCGAGAGCAAACATCATCGCTATGCAGCATGGTTTCTTTACCCCTGCGCTAAGAGCAATTCACCACCAAAGAGAACTTCTTCTCATACGGTTCTCCACAAAAATCTTCCCTTTCCATTGGTAAGACCACTCAAGCCATCTTCTCCAGACTCTGCAGATTGACCAGTTCGTAGTACTTGCCCCTCATCTTCAACAATTCATTATGCGTCCCCTTCTCTACCACCTTGCCCTGGTCGAACACATAGATGATATCCGCCTTCTGGATCGTACTCAATCTATGCGCTACAGCCACTGTCGTTCTGCCCCGCGCCGCCGCATCTAAGGCTGCTTGCACGATTTTTTCACTTTCGGAATCCAGGGCGCTGGTAGCTTCGTCTAAGAGCAGGATCTTGGGATCGCGGAGGAGGGCCCGTGCAATGGCGATACGCTGTTTTTGCCCGCCCGAGAGCATGGAGCCTTTGCTGCCGACAATGGTGGAGAAGCCGTCCCTGATCGTCGTCAGCGTTATGTTACAAGTTGGGGAGGAATTGGCAAGGGAAGAAGGGCTTACGGTAGCGAGATGATAAAATCGTAAATGTTAGCATCTTTACAAGCTTGTATGATAGACTCTTCAGGCACATCGTCCCTGTCGGCGCCTAACAATACATTTTCCCGTATGGAGCCTTGATAAAGTGTCGGTTCCTGGCTCACAAGCGCGAGGAACCCGCGGTAATCGTTGATGTTGAGGCTGGAGATTTCTTTCCCGTCAACGAAAACACCACCGGATAGAGGGTCGTAGAAGCGTTCCATCAGTGCAATAGTGGTACTCTTTCCGCATCCACTTGCTCCTACGAGTGCTACGTACTGGCCGGGCTTGACTGTGAGGCTCAAGCCTTTCAGAACGGGTTGCTCGGGTCTGGTTGGGTATCGGAAATGCACGTCCCGGAATTCGATAGTGCCCTCCATAGTTTTGAAAGGCTCACCGTCAGGCGACCATGAGTCAATATCTGGTTTTCTATCGAACAGAACCTTGAGCTCTTTGGCAGCTTGTTTGGCTTTGCCCATGTCAGGTGCAAACGAGAAGATAGTCCCCGCGGACTGGGCACCGAAGATGATGGAGGAGAAGACAATGAAAAATTGCAACTCGCTGTACTCTCTGCTGGCGATAAGTGTTCCTCCGTACCAGAATGCCAAGGCATTACATAGAAGCACAAGAGACTGAGAAGCCGCATAGAGAGTAGATGACCTTAGGACGGATACAAGACTCTTCTGGCCTTGAGCGACTAGGCTCTGGTGATAGTGCTCCCAGACGTCCTCTTCGCGTGTCAGGGATGCAACCGTGCGGATTGCAGCTGTTGCCTCGCACGCAAAACTCGCCGAGCCTTTGTAGGCCTTCTTCGCTCTGGTTGAGAATCTTGCAAGCATCCAGAAGCGCAGGTAGCCGCAGGCGAGGAGGATCGGAATTGTTGCTGTGCAAACCAGGCCAAGCTTCCACCCGATGGATAGGGCGAGGGCGATGGCAGCGAAGAGAGTTGTGCTGACAACGAGAAGTGTGCCGAGGGTCACGCCGCTCATACCGGCAAGATGAGTGGTCTCGGTAGAAAGGAATGAGGTGAGTGCTCCTGCTGAATTCTCCTCGCGATCGAACCAAGTAATGTCTTGCCGAAGCATCGTTCGGAATGCCTTGTCTCTGGCTCTGTGAACCAAGCGCTCTGAGCAATATGCAAATGTTATCCCCTGACCTGCAAAAGCAATGAATTGCACAATCCCAAGCATAAGGTACATCAAGGACCAAAAGTTTGCCTTCGATCGCAGTTGGTCATACATGCTGGGAGGTAGAGATAACCCCACAATTGACTCTGCAAAGAAGACCGAGGCGGTTGGATTGCCTGCTCCAGCGATGACAGAGAATGCAAGCCCCATCAGCATGAGCCAGACCTCGGGTCTGTTGAAAGAACCAACAACCTTTATCAAGGACCATAGAGAGTAGCTATGTCCTGAGGTTGATTCTCTGCCTTTGAGGATCATGCTTGAGACCGATTTCTCGGTAGTCAGTTGCTGCAATTTCTCGCGCGTGGTCTTATCTTGTAGAGTTGGCATCTTTCGCAGCTCCTCTTCTGAGTCTTCTGAACCTTCGAGGTCCTCTTTCTCCGAAACAGTCCTCTCTTCGTTCTCCGCTGAAATTCTCTGTGCTTCAACAAGGCTGTAGTAGGCCCCTCGGCGTTCAAGCAATTTGTCATGCGAGCCTTGTTCCACGATGCGACCTTTTGACATCACCACTATGTTATCTGCAGTCTTGATCGTGGAGAGACGGTGGGCAATGACGATAGTCGTCCTTCCCTGCGCCGCAACATCTAATGCCGCTTGGACAACCCCCTCAGACTTGGTATCTAAAGCTGATGTCGCCTCATCGAGCAACAAGATTTTCGGATCGCTGACCATGGCTCTGGCAATAGCAATTCTCTGCTTCTGGCCCCCGGACAGAAGAAATCCCCGTTCTCCGACATTCGTCTCGTATCCCTCCGGCAGACCGGTGACGAAGTCATGTGCATTTGCCATCTTAGCAGCCTTGACAACGAGCTCGTTCTGTACTTCTTCGCTGGCAGTCTCGTTTTGTGTACCGATAAGCCCATGCCTGATGTTGCCAAATATGGTCGTACTGAATAATGTCGGTTCCTGACTGACCAAGGAGATCTGGTGTCGAAGCCACCTGAGATTCAGTTTGCGGACATCGTGGCCATCTAGAAAGATCTTGCCTCCGACCGGGTCGTAAAAGCGTTCAACAAGGCCTACGATGGTCGACTTTCCAGATCCAGAAGCGCCTACCAATGCAGTTGTCTTTCCCGCTGGTACCATCAAACTGATATCCTCCATGACCACAACTTCCGCCCTTGACGGGTATATGTGCCGTATGTTCTGCAACTCTACTGTTCCTTCCACGTGATCGAGCTTTTCACCTTCTTCGGACATGGGATCTAAGGGCGAGACTCTGTCTATGGTGTTGTAGATTTTGGCGGCCGCCGCAACACTAGTAGTGAAGGCCTGAGCATTGGGAGCAACGTTGCCGAGGGAGAAAGCCCCAATCATGATAGCAAGGAGAATAGTCAAGATTTGAGGAAGCGTCATGTCGCCGGAAACAAGAAATCGTGAGCCCTGCCAAAAGGAGAGGCCGTAGTTGAGGTAGATGACCCCCATCATGCCGGCAATCATGATTGCGAGTGTAATTTTCAACTTGAGCCCCCATTTCTCCGCCTCTTTCAGATGAGTATCATACTGCCGGGCAAGCTTGTCTTGGGTGGAAAATGCAGTTGCATTTCTGATTGAGCTGATGACCTCTTCGGCTACCGATCCACCCAAAGCATACGATTCCAGCGATTGCTTGTTGTACTTGATGATGAAGCTGGATCCAGCTCCCATGATTGCGACAATTGAGAACACAGTTGACGACAATATCAGGGTAAGTTTCCAATACTTGACGAAAGCAATGATGAAAGCTGTGACAAAAGTTGATACCGCCGTCAACGTCAGGGCGATCTTCTCAGACAAGCCATCCTGTACCAGGTTTGTGTCGGCTGTGATCCTTGTAGTAATCTCGCCAGCCCCAAGCTTATCAAAGAAGGCGACATTCTGGCGCAAGATTGCTCTCAAGTAGTTCTCTCTTATCTTCTGGGTGATATGTTCTCCCGTGTATATGAAGCCCACGGTGCATATGTAGATTGTAACGAATTCTCCGATTGCTAGGTATACGAAGTACAGCGTATAGTGTGCCAGCTGGGAGGCAAAGTACGACTGGCTCGTTAATCCTTGGAAAAAGGTCTGGAACAAGCCGCCTAGCTGGCCGAAGATGACCGTCATCAGAGGCATGACCGAACCCCCCGCAATAGCACATAGACTGCTGATAGCCACAATTATCAGGTCGTTTCGGGTAGCATATCGATAGAGCGTCGCGAAGTTGACCTTGACTGGTGGCATATCCAGCTGCCTCTTCACAATTTCCCTCTCATGTCCTGGCAGGTGTGCATATGCTTCTTCCCCCTCTTTGACATCTCTAATTTTTACGATCTGCGAGTCGAGTTTCTCCGTCTGCACCACATCGTCCGAAGAAGAGCCCGAGGAATGCTGACTCGAGACTGGTACTGGTGGGACTGGCGGCATACCGCTTTCGATGTATTTTTCTGAGAGGGCGCCATTATTGCTTGGTGTCTGGGAGGCTTTCTTCTTGAGTTCTCCGCCGAGCTCGGTCGCTGCGTGGGTGAGTTCGCCTGCGGTATTGTCCATGGTGGATACTTCACTGGGAGGAAGGTCGGTGAAAGGATATTAAGGCCCAGCCTATTCAGTGAGGGTGAGAGGGTCTCATCCGGTAATTATAGCAAGGACGGCGCATTCGGACGTTGCCCCGCTATGAGAACAAATCAGAGAAGAACGAGTACGACAAAAGACGACTTAAGGAGGCTTTTCGCGGGGTGTCAACGGCCATTGATGTAAGAGAGACGGTGAAGACAAGCTTAGGCAACAGCCATGCGGGAGAATATCCATGGCGGCGTCTGGATAGATTCTCATCCGAAGGAGTCATTCATTGGCCTTTTGCTGCACAAGAAGTTCGGCTCGCAAGACTCCCGACACATTATCGACTCGCTTCTTCTCGCACTCGCCTGCCTGATCTGCATAATTGATTACCTTACGTATTCGTAATATATCTTACTCTAAGTCAAAATAGGCAATGGAGACGAGGCGCCTTCTTCCGAGATGGTAGATGGAGTTGTACAAACCCGCTCGTTGATATATACGGATGGCAAAGTACATGAACCTACTGCTTACTACCTATCTTATCTACCTACTCAATGATCTTCAGAATTTGACAAACCCCAACAAACCTTTCCAACGAGGCCCAGCGGCCATATGATTGGCTCGTTCGCTTAATCGAGACACCATCCCCAATCTGTTATAGCAAGCTTTGACGCCAAATTCACACACAGCGGCCTCTCCTTCCACTCCGATCCCCATCAGACTGCCACCAATACCAAGCATTTTCGCTCCATCCACGATGCCGGTAAGCTTTCCTACAAACTCACTGCTTCTCCCTATGCTGTTTGTTCTTTTGTTTTTTATCAGGTAATGGGATAATGGTCGCTGACAACAGCATCGTGAACAGTCCCACAAATCCTTCCGGACCAAGCAAAAGCTCGCCAAAGCCCAGAAGCAGAACCGACCGATTCCGCAGTGGATTCGCTTGAGGACGGGGAACACCATACGGTAGGCTTTTTCTTGCTATCTGTCTACTTGTTGTGGTGGGGATTGAGATGCCTGGGTTCCCTTGGGGGAGGAGGCAGGCGTAGAGGAGAGTAAAAAAGCCAGCATGGAATAAAAATAGCGAGATTGAGGGGTGAAATGGGCCCTTGTGACGGAGAGGGTATGGTGGAGAAGCGATATGGATGACTTTGCTGACGGGGTTCGCTTGAACAGATACAATGCGAAGCGAAGGCACTGGAGGAAGACTAGGATTGGCATTTGAACAGCACGCTGGTCTCATGGGGAGTTGCGGTGTGTCTGCGGATGCAACTGTTTGTGGAGGATGACATACTGTGGTGGGAAAGAAGATCAATGGAGTTTACGATGGAGTGGACAAGGATGCTGTTGAGCTAGACGTGGTCGCAGTGAGATTGTGCTTGGAGTGAGCAAGAATCAGGTTTTGCAGATGCAGATGCAGAACCGAGCCGGAGCACTAGAAAGTGAATGCATGCCTACCGAACACAGTGACTATTCCGCTTTTCCGTACATCCTGCAGTCTGAACAAAGCGAAGGCGAAGTACACCCAGATTTCCAAGTGCACGCTTTGCAGATGTACAGATTCTGGCGCAGTCAAAGCACAAGCATGTTGGCCGTCACCGAACTTTGGATGCAAAGTATTTCTGTTTACCTGGATTTAAGGATACTTCGCTTGATGTGCATCTCTTTCCTTGCCCTCAATGATCTCAAGCTTTCCGTCATTCCATTCCATGCGCAGCGGCCCTTTAGGACAGCTCAATCAAAAGGAGCCAATATGGTATGGCATGCAGACAAGTGATACGATCAACCCTCTTCTCACAAACGCCTTGCAGAGCCATGAGTCATAGCCGCCTGTCCAGATGCCCATAGAGCCAGAGCAAATCCATCATTGTAAGGGGCGGAGAGCGGTGGTGCTTAACGGCTGTATGTATGTTAGCAAGAGTGTTGTCAAGTATAAAGGAAAGGCCCACTCCTCGGCCCATTCGTTCTCACGACGAATCTGATCCTCCTCCTCGGGGGTGAAATCATTCTGGATGTTGAAGGTCTTGCGGATCTCCTCTGGCGACTTGCCCTTGATCATATTGGCGACAGTCTTGCAGCCGACATCGAGGAGAGCTTTAATGTCAAGGTAGTTGGCAGCCTGTGAGATAAGCAGTCAGCAAGTGTGGGACGGGAGGGCTGGAGGATGGGGAATATACGAGGATGATCTCAAAGAGCATCTCCTGGTCGACCTGCATGAACTTCTGGTCCCACTCATCGATATCGGTGGTTTTCTTGCGGGAGTCCGCATCATCGTCGGCCGACGCAGGCGGGTCGGAGCGATGATGGTCGCACCAGTCGATGACCTTGCGCAGAACAGCCTCGTTGACCTATATTCCATCAGTCTAGTCTCGATGATGAGGCAGTGGGATTGCGCAAGCTCACATTGGGAATTGGAATTGCCTCGGTCATAGCCTGCTCGCCTATGTCCTCCATCATGTTCTTGATGAGGATGGATCGTTCCGCGACCTCGCGCTCTGTGATGTGAGTCAGCAATGGCCCTGCGGCGGTGAAGGTGCTGCAGAAGGTGAGACCAGTATGGATTAAACTTACTGACTTCGATCTCCATGTTGTCCGAAGACATAAGCTTGATGTCTTGGTTCGACATGATGCTTGTTTCACTGGTATGTATTTGACGAGGAGGATGGGTTGTGAGGATGATTTGATGGCGTAAGTTGGTTGATAGTAAAGGTGAGATGTAGTGTAGAAGATGAAGAAAGGTTGTGGGAGGAAGGAAGGAATTTATGGTGGTACAGAGGAGAGTTTCAACACCGTGAGGATGAATGATTGAAAGTAACAGCAAATGGAGTCTGGCTGTAGGCAGACGCCCTATAGGGCAGCTATGAGCGGCAAGGCCGAGTCTCAGCATTGAAACAATCCTTTCATTCACCAATCAACCTCTTTATCTGGCTTTATCTACTTGAATTTCTTAAGAGCATGAAAAGGAATATTACCAGAAGATTCTCAACGTGAAGGTCATTATGTAGACAAAGTGTCGGCGTCGATGGCGATGCGGTATTGGAACTAGCTGACCATTTGCCGGCAATGACCTCTGGAGCCTGATTTTGATCCTTTAAATCTGGACAGCTAGAAATGGACGGTGATGCTCAGTAAGGTATTAAAAATGGTATCCTTTGTTGCCTGGTCTGTCTGCCGCAGATAATATTGCATACAAGAAAGCCAAGTCCTCAAACAAGGGAACCTTTCAGTTGCCTCTGTCCACCTTTGCAATGACGGCAATACCATCAGAAGCCTACTGAATGCCTGCCCTTGATAAACGCCTTCGCTTCGTCATATTCCTTTCCGGCCTTCCCATGCTTGTGTCATCCCTCCCATATGCCTTCTCCTACTTACAAGATTGTGCCCTGCACAGAACATAATGGCAAAGCTACTGCAAAGTCCAATTCAGTCATTTCTTCTCCTCTTCTTCTGCATTGGCTCCACCATCTTGCTTGTCTTTGGTGGGGAACATGCCAACTGCCCCAGTTACGGCCTTTGCCCTCGCTTGGTCCAGAACTTGGGCGAGTCCGCTGATAGACTTCGACGCTTCTCCGCGTGCGTCTCTGATTAGGCCCTCGTCCTTGAGAAAATCTCCCAACTCCTCGACCCTTCTGGTCAGAAATAGTGTAGCTGATCTACCTTGATTTACCCGTATGCGTTGGACTTCATTGCTATAGGCAGTCTCGTAGATGTTGATATCAGCCGCCGGAGGTGACTCACTCACTGCAGCAGGCGAAGGGGGCTTGGAATCGCCACCAGGGCCTAGGCCAAGGTAGAGGTGGTCGGAAAGGGGATCGTGGGCTTGTCCCTTGCCATAGCGATCAATTGGCATCGGAGCAGTTGCAGCGTGCATAGGTTGATGGGCTTGTGGATCAGCGCGGATGTCCCGCTTAGTGCTTGAGGGACTGCTTGGACTCTTGTCATTAGATTCTTGAGTTGAAGCTCGTTTGATAGGCTTTTCTGGAGCATAGGTGACTGCCGTATCCGTTCTTTCCAGGAAATTCTTCTGGTAATTGTCCAAGTCAACGTCTCGATGCACGCCTTCGGCGACGAGCGCTTGCTCAAGGGGTCTTCGGTCGTGTGTATCTTCACTTCGGTTTTTGTGGTAAAGGGGTGGCTTTTCAGGTTTCGACATTGACAGTGGTGGCTGCACTATACGTGTGTCCTTTCCAAGTATATTTTCGAGGCCAGCTGGTCGTCTATGCGAGATAGAGTCCTTGAATCTCTTCACTGCTTTCATCTAGAGAGATTTAGCAGGGTCTCTAGGATTGTGTTGACAGGATTTACCAAAACAAGGATATTGCTGAGATTGCCAGTAATAGCTCGGTTTGTTTCCTCTTCGGTAGGAGGTCCGACAAGATTGGCTGTGTTTTCCTCTGCTGATAGAAGGGGATCTTTACCGCATTTCGTTACCCAAGGATGGTCCTTCAAATCGGTCAGCCACGGTGCGCAGGTCAGGTCTGTTTGTACGTACTCGAAGTTCAGCCATTGATATTCGTTTTGTCGGATCTTTCTCGAGGAGCTTGTGTATTAGGTCCTTGAAATGATCATCGCAGCTCTCTTTGGAGTCCACATCCACATGGTCCTTCACTATTGATTCGTACAGCTGGAGGACACCAGCCTGTTCGAATGGTATATGCCCAAATCTCAGACAATATAAAGTGGCTCCCATTGACCATATGTCAGCAGCTTTGCCAGAAATGTCTCCATGTTTTGCAACGCAGAGCTCCGGCGGAAGGAAAGCAGGTGATCCAGCAGACTTTGCTGTCAGCATTTCCGATTGCTTCTCAAACATCTCTGACACTCCAAAGTCCACAATCTTGAGGACGTCATCTTCGGTGAGAAGCAGATTGTCTGGCTTTATATCACGGTGCACAACGCCTTGTGCGTGCAGATACTCGATGCCGAGTATTAGATCTCGAAACCAGTATCGACAACTCTCATCGTCATACGGGTCAGCCCTCTCGTCCATGCCAACCTTCATGATGACTCCTTTTTTGCACATCTCCAGTACCATATATAGGGAGTCTTCATTCGGATCATCCAGCACTTCAATCAGGGAGACTAAATTCCCGTGATTGAGTTTCTTCATGACAGCTACTTCCTCCTTGATCAGATAGAGCGGGTTGCTTCTACTCTCTTCATCCTGAATATCGGAAGAGGATTGTCTGTGCATAGGCGAGTTCAGACCCAGTCCAGCAGCAATGTGGCCTGCACCCCGTGCAGCGTGGGGTCGCCGCAGAATGTTGGACTGTGCACGCTTCCTCAGCCTCGACTTGGAGAATTCCTTGACGGCATATTCTGTCCCGTGCTGGTCTACAGCAAGATGGACGGCTCCAAACGATCCTCTCCCAATCTCCTGCTTGATAATATATTGGTTTATCCTATGTATGGCAGCGCCATCGTCCTGACTGTTCGTGTATTCTGAACGGGCATGCAGAGTTTCTTTGACTTCTCGTGCGCTCGAGTGCTTACGGCGGTGGTGTCTCAGGGGGCTTTCGTATGCTGGGGAGGACCTGAGTATTCTCTTATCAGTCTATCAGTCAGTGCACAGTATTGTCGTGGTTATACATATGTCTAATGTTACTCGGCCGGGCATCCGAGCCTTCTCCAGTGCTGGGTAAATCAATGGATATACCGTGTGAAGGCACCACCTTGATTCCTGCAGCATCTTCTTCGACCGAGCTCTCGTGCGGTAGCTCTGGAGGCATATTGGGCTACTCTGAATGATATTCAGGGAGATGAGAGCTTCAATGGCGTATAAAGCCTCGATCGAAGATTGCTTCCCAAGCTTCAACTTATCCTCAGAACCGCCCCTCGGGCCCAAGAATAGACTTTCAGAGCCGTTGCCAAGAGACCTCATCCCGCCTCGAGCGTAGGGTGAGCGCCGCTTTGTTATCGCGCGACGTGGGTGATTGGGTCACAGTGGCGCGACCTCAAGTGATCTGGATTGATTGCGCCGACCTGAAATTTTTACGTTTTTTTATCCTACGTTCTAAGTAACCTTGCGAGAGCGTGTCTACAACACAAAGCAGCGACATAAAGGCTATGTAGATACATCGACTGCTCCAATCGGCCTGCCAAATACCAAGAAAAGCGTCCATCCAACGTGCCGGTTGATAGGATAGACCGCGAGAAAAGGCGTTTCCAGGGATATGAGCCGAATTAACACAAAAGAGAGGAAAGCGGAGTGGATCAAAGACGTGAGGAGAGATCATCATTGTTGCAGGCAAAGCAGAAGAAAAGCAACAAAGTACAGAACCATATCGTTGTTTCTGTAGGCAAATCGGCACGGAGTAGTTCGACTAAAAGGCAAATTGTTGTCGCTAAATAGCCTCATCCTAGACTTATAAAGTCTTGTTTGTTGGTGTCAAGTCGTCAACTGGCAGAAATCTCGTTGCTTACTCTGGTCTTTCCTTGTCTTGCAATCTCTTGCAGGCAGTTTGTATTTATGTTGAGTTATATATAATTGAATAAGTGATCTAGGAGTGCGTGCGCATTTTTAGAATCTTATTCTCAACAATTTACTAAACAAGAGGTTGCTCAACCTTCTAGCAAGGTGCGAGCATGCGCATATCTACAGAGTGTTCAGCCTTATACAGGCTTCGCAGGCTTGGCACGAAAGGAGCCCTGACAAAAAGGTGTTCTGGATGCCGCCTGAAGGTCCTTTGACTGGCGGATATGTAGATACTTGGTATTTCGATTTTACCAACCCTTCAAAGCGGATTCCAATGTCTTTGCCAGTAATATCTGCCTTTGACCAATCTCTGTAAGAGATTGTATCCCTTCAGCTGCCTCTTTTCCAGCCGGTGTAATAATTGGAATATAATCGTGCCACGATATTGCTTTAGTCGGCCATTTCGCGTGATGAGTCCACTCCTGAGCCTTGGATGTCTCAACCAAAGATCCAAAGGTGACATCCTGATGATGAGTTTGAATGGAAGTGCGGAGGAAAGATAGATATTCTTGGGGGATCGCTGTCTTGTCGGTCCAATGTAATTCCTCTTTGCGTATTTGTCCTTTACGGAATTCGGTGATGACGATGATAGCGATATCCCACCAATCTTTTTGATCATCCTCCGTCGTCCATTCTACATTCGCTGGTACTGGTGTTTGGTGGGAGTGTTCCCATCCGACTGGTGCATTATGAGTCGGCTCAATATTCCCCCGATTGAACATACCACTCTCTATAGAGATGAGGAAGACGCTCTCAGATGAAAAAGTCGCCACGGAGCCCTGAGCTTCTGTGTAGAGATTCCACTGTCTCTTATAAGCTCCGAGAAGAGTTTCATCGTATCCGACAGGCTGTTCGTGGATTCCGCTTGCGACTTTAAAGCCAGCTGTTGATACGCTATTCAACCCGACGCTCTCGATACTGCTTTCCAAAGCTCCTACTTTGGCGGCCTGTTCGGTAGATATGAAGAATACATTTTTGTTCCTAGAATTTAGGTTAGTACTGCGAAAAGAACAAGCGATCTTTTATTAAGCTATAAGAACTCATACATACGGAACATCTCTTTGTACACGAGTAATTGCAGCAAGAGCGAGGAAGCTAAAGGCAAGAAAGAGAAGAGATAATAACAGCTTCATGATAACAGACTAGTGTATGAAGTTTTGGTATTGGACTAGGTGCAGGAGATCTCAGTTAGAATAATGGCTAGGATATGGAGCTGCATTTTATGTACACAGGTAAAATGAAGGCATGCTTGCTGTTGAATAGACTAACACCTCAGCGTACCAAATGCAACCTGAGCTGGCTTACTGCGAGCGTCTGGACTGCTTAGCAGGCTGTCAGACGCACCAAGCAAGGATTTTTATTGCATTTCACCATGTGGGAATTGTTATTCGGGGCCTCATTGTGTGTCCTAGGGAGCCTTGCTCCATCATCTAGCAATGAAAGTGAGACAGTTCTGATTGCTTTTTCCTTGGTGGGGCGAGGCTTCCCAACACAGGCTGAATGCCTTGCTGAAATCGACTCCACTTTATTATATTGTAAACATCAACTATAATTGATTTAGTAGAGTAGTTGTTTAGTCCCTAGAGCTCTATAGCAATTGGTCATCATCGTTTCATTCAATTCGCCTATTAAAGCAGCAAACCTGGGGTGGAGCTGCAAATGAGTCCCTTCAAGATTTTACATTTAAGGTAAGGTTTATTTACTCGGAACCCTATTGTTGCTTGTATTACGGTTGGCGGTTCGCGAAATAGGCTTTCCCCTACTACCAATTCTACACCAAAATCCGAGGCTAGTACCGCGAACAGTATATTAGTATATACAAATCGATATTTTATATATCGGACTTCTTTGGCCTTATATATATATAAATAATATATATAACAATTAAAATATATTTATTATTAAATATTTATTTCTTAATAAGTTCTTTATCCCTTTTGTTATCGTTATACCCCCTTTAATTACGGCTTTAATTAAGAAGGATATTAAATACGAACTTTAATTAAGCTAGCCAAATAAATATATTATAATAAAATATTATATTAACTATTATATTATAGAATATATAAAAGCTTATTAGAAATCTACTAGCAAAATATATATTAAAAAGGATAAGAAAAAATAAGATTTTAAATTTAATAAATTATATTATAATATATTATTTATATATTTCGAAGACTATCCCTAAGCTTATTTAGATAAAATAGCTTAATTTTTATATAATAATTATAATTTAGAAATTAATAAGAATATTATATAAAAGGCTTTATAAAAAATAAATTAATTTAAGAAAAAGCTTAAATATTGAATAACTTAAGCCTTTAAAGAATTATAAAATTATTAAATAATATATAAGCTCTATTAAATAATTATTAAGTAAATAATATTCTTTGATAAAAGTATAGGCTATAAGTATATTAATATATTATTTAATATACAATTTATTTAAGAAAGTTAATATTTAATATTACTAACATTAATTAATAAGAAATAAGCTTAAATATTAATTAAAGTTATATTATTATTAATATAATAGCTAAAGAGGTATAAGAGATAGAATATATTATTTATATATATTATTAAGGGTTATATTATTTTCGAAATTTATTATAATTCCTTTATTATAATTATTTTCCTAGCTTTTATTCGAAATTAACTCTTTTTATTATATAATCTTTTTTTAGAGCCTTGTTTTATTATTATTTTAAATAATATTAAAATTTATTATTATATAAAATTAAAAAAGATATATAATAATAAAAGAATATATTTAAAATATTTGTTATTATATTTGTTTAACCTTAATCTAATCGAAACTTTATTCTTATTATTAAAAATATAAATTAAATAATATTAAGAAATTTTTTTTAAATATATTAAAAATAATTTTTAAAAAGGGTTTAGAAGCTTTTTAAAGTTCGTAATAAAATATTAAGAAGGTTTAAAGGATCCTAAAGCCTTATCCTGAAATATTTATATTAAATATTAAATATATAATAATAAAATATATTTATAAGATTTTATTATAGAAAAAATATTTATTTTTATATTTTTATATATTTAGCTAAGCTTATTTCTCTTATATATTTAAGTTATATATATTTAGCTTTTAATTATTTAAAAATTTAAATATATTAAAATAATTTAAAAATAATTTAAATTATTTAAATATATATTCTTATTCCTAATATTATTATTATTTATTCTACTTTATATAATAAATATACCTTGCTAGCTAGACGAAGGGGTAAAGGTTCCCCTGTTATTATTATTATTATTGCTATTATTACCCCTCCCTTTAAGGGGGGCGTTATAATAATAAATAAAGGAAATTTTATATATATAATTTATATATTTAGCTTTTAATTTTTCTTATTTACTAACGTTTTTAATTATTTAATATTATATATTTTATTTAATTTAATAGTCTTTTTCCTATTATATAATATTTTCTTTATTTTTATATTTTTAAATATATTATAATATAAAATATTCTTTATTTAATTTATTAAATATTATTTTATATTTATCTCTTTATTATTCTAATCTTTCGATAATAAATTATTAAATATATTCTAAGAGATTTCGTTTAGGAGGGATAGAGCTATTAAAAAGGGTATTATTATTTGATTTAAATAAAAGAAGGGGATAAAATATATAATATTTTTTTTCTTTTCTTTTTTATATTATATAAAAATAGTTTCAAATATTAAAATAACTATTTATTCTATTAGAATATTAAATATAATATTTTATATAAAAATATTTTATATAAAAGCTTGAATTGCTATTATAGTCTTAAATATATTATTTATTAAAAAAGCTTTATTTATTATTTTCCGATTATTAACTTCTTATTATTTTGCCTTTTTATAATATTTCCTAATACTTCTTAAGATATTTAAAGGAGGCTTATTTTTAATAAAACTAAAATCCAATTAAAATATTATTATTATTTATTTATATAAGTAAATAATAACTTTTATTATTATAATAATATCGATTATTATTATTATAGCTAACTTTCTTATATATTAAATATAAATTAAATATTTTTAAATATTATATTTAAGGGTTATTTTATATAACTTTATTATATTTAATTAATATAATATTTATTATAGAAGATTTATTCCTTTTAATTATTTTATTTTATATTTTATTAACTTTAATTGTTTACTTTTAGCCTAATTATTTAAATTTATATATTATATTTATTTTTAAGTTTTTCTTTTTAGTTTCCTTTTATAATTTAAACTTATTTTTAATAACTTGCCAGCCTATTAATATAAAAATATTATATATTATTTTATTTTTAATAATTTATTTATTATAAAACGGAATAATATTAACTTTTATTTAATAATATTTATAATTATATTCTCGGGCCTATTATATAATTTTATATTTATATATATTATAAAAGATAATTAAAGTTATAATAAAATTATTATTTTTAATAAAAAATTCTTTTAGCTCTTTATTTTAATAAATAAGGTCCTTATTATTTTCTTAAACGATTTTAATATAAATTTTATATAATATTAGTTTTAACTCTTTTTTATTTATTCCGCTATTATTATTATAAAGGGAAGGGGGGGGATTTATTAAAAATAGAAACCGAAAGATTAATATAAATTAAAAAGTTAATTAAGAAACTAGTTAGGAAGTTAATAATATTCTAAAAGATAATAAAAATATCCTTTTAAAAGAAGCTATATAATTTGATTATTATAAATTAAGAATTCGAATCTCTAGAAAGTCTATTTAACTTTTATATAATATTTTATTTATATAGTTATTATTATTTATTTCCTTTATATATATTAAAGCTTTCTTAGCAAAATATTTTAATATAAAGGTTTAAAAAACGTTTCTTGCTTATTAAACCTTTAATAATATTTCTAATAATAATTTTATATATTTAATTATATTATCAAAAAGGGATATAAGTAATATAATTTATATATTTATATTTATATTTTTTATATTATTTCTAATAATAAGGCTAAAATCCCTCTTAAGAATAATAAAATATAAATATATTCGGCTTAGAGTTTTGTTTAAAGTTTTACTTAAAAGATAAAATTTTAAATATTAATTTAAAATATTAAATAATAAAATAAATAATAATATAAAAAATATAAATATTCTATTTTAATTATATAATAATAAATAAGTTATTTCTTAATAATTAAAAGGTTTAAGATTTAAAAAAATAAAGCTATTTATTAAATTATTATATTAAAGATAATATATCTTCTTTTTTTTATATTTCTTCTATTATATTAAATCGTCTTTTCCTAAGGACTTAATAGTCTTCTTATAATAATAGATTTTTCTAATAAGGGGCCTGCTAGCTATTTCCTTAAAGGGCCTACTTTAAAAGTTGCTTTAAAAGTCGTTTAAGAAGTTGTTTAGGAGGTTATTTAAGAGGTATAGCTTAATATTAGCAATAGCAAAAAGAGTTAATAAATATAATACGATAATAGATATATTAAATTAATTGCTATAAACTTATATATAAGATTTATATATATGTAGGGCCAGGGAGGTCCGATATACAAAATATCGATTTGTACGTATTAATATACTGTTCGCGGTACTAGCCTCGGATTTTGGTATAGAATTGATGGTAGGGGAAGGCCCATTTCGCGAACCGCCAACCGTAATGCAAGCAACGATAATCTAGCCTGGCTAGGGCTATCTGCTCCTCTTCTCCAGGAAGAATGACCTTGCGTCTTCTCATCACTGTTCATGATCTCGTCGCTATGGTCGTTTACTCGTTCTACGTCTTTGACCGCCATGGTAGGTCTTCGCTTGCTTAGGGGCTACCAGCAAGAAGCTAACAGTCTACAGCGGAGTGCATCTACAAGAAGAAATGGGCTCCTCGACCCACCTCTTCATCCAAGCCCGACGGATACATGAACGGACAGCCACAGACGAAAGGATTGAGTGCAGAGGATGACGCCAAGTTGATCTTCGGAACGATCTTCTCCCTAAGGAATATGGCCAAGAAGCTGGGGGGACAGGAAGACAAGTATGGGCCTTAGCTTCATCATCTGGTAGATATGTATCCGTATATTGATGAGGCGCAGCTTCATATCCTACCGCACCGGCCACTATAAGCTTCACTACTACGAGACACCGACATCACTTAAATTTGTCATGGTCACAGACACGAAGACGAACAACTTGAGAATTGTACTACATCAGATATATGTCAGCCTGTATGTTGAATACGGTATGTCGTCCATTCCTGGAATTCTCCATGGGGCGTTTGTTCTGATCAACCTAAGTCGTTAAGAACCCGCTGTCTCCAGTCGAGCACCCGGGAGGCGTGGGAGTCAATTGCGAGATGTTTGAATTGGGTGTCGAACAATTCGTGGTATGTCAGGCCTCACTCTCAGGGTTCGTACATTTCTGACACTCCGGTCTAGACTGCATCCCTTCAGAATTGATCTGCTCGGATGGACCATTGCAAGCCGGATATGATCGTCAAGAGTGGCCATGAGCTTTTGGGGCAAGCGTGACTGTAAGCCGCCTCTATGGATTTCCGAAGATGGCCAAGCGCTGATGCTCGCATCACAGCACCGAAGGCTCAACAAGCCAGTCAGCATGCACCCGAGGCCGTCAGGACCGTCAAGCTACCCAGCACCGCCTCAGGTCTCTTCTCCCAAAAACTTTCCTAATCCTCCCTCAATAAAACGACTCGACCATCGTGTCCTTATTCTCCGTGTTGATGGCTCCCGGCCCCATCCCCTCCCCCAGCCTAAACACATTCTCTACCACACTCAGCTCCGTCGCCGTGGTATCCACCCCTGTCACCGCCATCCAATCATTCACCACCATGCCCGCCCCCACAACACTGCTCCCTCGATTCACACTCCCCGCCACGAGCGGCACCTGCAGCAAACTGCTCAACTCATCCTGATCCTGTATCGAGGTTTTCGGATGCACGATCCCCCCTTGGTTCGACAGCGACATGTATGAGCCTACAAGGACGTTATCGGCAATAGTTTGTCGGAAGACTTCCACTCGCAGAACATCGGCTATTATCTCCTCGGTCTCGCGTTCGATGTCGGGGTGCACCAGGGCGACATGGTCGTTTGCACAAATCACATTACCGAGCGCCGACAAACGCTCTTCTATCCGCTGGATCTTGACTTCATCGGGTATGGTATTCCGAAGGTGCTGGAGCTCTTGATCTGTAGTCGAGGTCGGAACGAGAAGACCTCTACGGTTTCTTATCACAGCAAACCATCATAATCAGCGATTATCCCGCACGCAGAGGAGAAAATACAATACCCCGCCGTCAACCTCCCCACAATCCTAGTCCCCGCGATCGTAGCCCGGCATATGGGCACCACATCCTGTAACTCCGCTTCGAAAATACTGTAGAAATTCTCACTCGCCCCAATGGCAACAACGGCATAGGCGTTTGTGAGCGTGGCGAAGACACCGACTCTGTCGTCCCGCACTCATCGTCAGCTTGCTCTGTCCCAGATTTCGTAGTGGCTCACTCATTCGAATTCTCAAATTGAGCTCGCACGGCCATTTCGCAAGTCGAGAAGGTGGTGGTTGGTGGATTTCGTGGGGGAAGAGGCGGTGGGGTAGGAACTTGAAGCGGATAGGGAGGCGGAGGGGGTGGAGCGGAAGGGGAGGTTCGAAATGTATGTTGGGGAAGTGTGTTGGAGGAGAGGGGTTTTCGGGTTTGGTGGTGATGTAGGTATTGGGCGGTGGGGCTCGGAGATAGATATGTCGGTTGGGAGTGCGGGTGTAGCTCGGCGGAGTCAGAGGTTGCGGGTGGATGAGTCAGGTTGCGGTGCGGTGATTTTAAAGATGGTGCGACTTGAGGTTTTCTCTGTGCGTCGTCTCTGTTTGGTGTGACTCCGTTTGGGTATCTAGGTGCTAACGATACTGTATCTGAGTGGTCTAGATACATCCATGGACGCTTTTCTTTGGCCACAATGGCGGGGGGAACCCTGCACGATCCGTTCCCTCAGTCTCAGTCTCTGCTCGCATCAAAGCAAATTCTTGCTTGTTTCTTTTCTTTTCTTTTTCTACTGGTCTAGATCTAATATCTCATCCCACCTCCTTTGTCTAAATCATTCTGACTCTTCAAAAAGAAAGCGATAGATCCCTGTTTCCAACTTGAAAAGATCGGTGACTCGCCTCTGCGACTCATCAATATGGTATCCCAACCCCAACGCCAAAAGAACAGCAAGACGACCAAGCAGGACCCTCTCAACCAAAAGCCCGGCACAATAACCCTCCACCCCAGCTCGTCAATTCCCGAAATTGTTTCACCTCATACTCATCCTCCGCCCCGGCCTTCCCTTTCCGCTTCCCCTTTCCTTTCTCCTTCCCCTTTGTCTTTCCCTTCCCCTTCTGCACCCGCCCTTTCAGCACCTCTTCCCTAGCTATCTTCGCCTTAGCCATCTCCGCCCTCTCCGCCTTCGCATTCCAATTCACCGTTCCCTTACCCGGCCTCCCCTTCCGACAATTCCTATGATTGAACGGAGCACCCGGCAACAGCGTCTTCAGCTCCTCCTCCTCCTCCTCCTCCTTCTTCTTCTCCTCCGCCTCCATCTCCTCCTTCCGCCGCTTCTCCTCCGCATTCTCCCACCGAATACGCTCCCGCACCGCCGCCTCCCTCCTAATCTTCTCCTCCTCCTTCTCCTCGCTCCAAATCCGCACCCGCGCGATTCGAAACTCGTCCATACCCGCGGCTCGCATCTCGGCTTCGAGCTCGTGGTAGGGACGGGGGAGGATCTTATGGTGCTGAGGTTTGGTTGCTTGAGCGTCCATGCGGGCGCACCAGTCGTTCCAGATGCGGTCGGTGATGATGTAGAAGGATTCGTGGTCGGGCTGGAAATCGTGCAGGGGGGCGGCGGTGGGCGTTTCGTTCTCGTAGAGGGCTGTCATGAGGTCGTGTTTGGAGATTGTGACCGCTTTGGATCGGGTTACTTCTGCTTTTTCCTGGGGTGGGTGATAAATCAGTTTGCTGTCTTTGAGGGAAGTATGAAGCTGGTAGAGACGGGTTGGCTTACCCTATACTGATTCTCAAGAACCGCTTTTGCACCTGCGAACTCCCTCTGCTTCATCTCCAATTTCAGTCGTTTTTCCCCGGCCAAGAAAGCTTTCTTATCCTCCCAGACCATCCCCATCTCTCTCATGATGGCGTCGTAATCTTCTCCGCGATGATAATTTCCATCATCCTGCAAGGATTTCTCTGTGCGGCTGACCAGTTCCGCCAAAGCTGGCTTCAGAGCCTTGGTAATATCCTCGAAATTTGTTTTTAGAACTGCCATTCTCTTGAGCTTTGGTGCAAGTTTTGGCTTCTTTGCTGCAGCGTTTCGCTGGGCAGCGGTGAGCCCTGGAGGAAAGTCGAATTCAGGAGGTGCACGGCGCTTTCGAGAGGAATTTGAGCGAGTGTTGGAAGCGATACCACTGGAGGAGGTGTTGAGAGCTGGCGGAGTGGAGAGAGGATCGACAACACTGGAGGATGTGGTAGTAGCTGGCGGAGCGGAGAGAGGAGGGTCAACGACACTGGAGGAGATGGCAGGAGCTGGCGGAGCGGAGATAGGTGGATCGACGACACCGGAGTTGGTGGTAGGGGCTGGCGGATCGGCGAGAGGAGGAACGGTAGGAGCGGACCGGCCGGCGCGACGAGTCTTCATCGTGAAAGGTGGTGGAGGAGCCGACTTGCGGGCCATAGCTAGACAAGACGTTTCTTAGCAAGCTCGAGCGAGTGAGAGAAATAATGGAAGGAAGAAGAGTCGACTGCTCAGAAAACAGGAGGCGAATGGTATGAAGCCCAGACCCAAAGACGTTGATGAAAGATGATATTATACAGAAGGTGACGACCAACAAGGGAAAAACCACACATTTCATGCAGTCTTGAGTCAGATAGAAGAGAGTTGCTTGGATGCATTGGGAGATGCCCATCAAGTACAGCAGTACAACAACACATACAAAGGCATACCAATCTTACCGAAGAGTGATGTTGAAAATATTAGCAGGCTGCAATGAAGTGATAAACATGGAGTCAAAGACGTGGCAGATGATCAAGAGTCAAGACGAAGGAGGAAAGCAACAGCCAGAGACAGAGAAGCAAGTGCAGACGTATAGTGGAAGTGATGCACAGCAACCAAGAAGACCTGAGAGCAAAGCGAGAAACTTATAGTGTTGACCTAGCAGTCTCTGAATATGAATAGTGACAATAAAGTTGTCTTGCCAGGGTGTTGAGGACAACAGGGGTGGATAATATTACTATTAACGAATAGGAGGCGAGTGTACCAGTCGCAGAATTTGTCAATAGGAAATGAGGTTTTACAACCCATTTTTCTCTTGTTCCAGCGTTCGACCAAAAAATGTCATCAAAATAACGCGAAACCATTCTAGCATCTGTTCATTGTCGCCAGGAACAGTGTGAGGTAACACAGTGGAAACCCCCAGAGGCACAATGCCGAACGGCAGACCAATCAGGAGAATGAGCCACGAAGCAATAAGGAAAATCATTGGGTTTCTAACCGTCATTACCTTACGTATATACCATCCCAGCCCTTCCGTCGCGTTTCGCGTTAACCATGAACTTTTCCCCATTTATCCCTATACCATTCCCCACCCTTTGTTCCCATAATGCTATGCAAGTAATAGCCACCTTCTGTTACCACTAATACCATCTCCCATTCCCATCCTATACCGATATCATATCCATACCCATGCACCGTGCTTCGCTTCATCAATCGTAAAATCTCATCACTGACACAAACCCACCCCACTTTTTCCCACGATTCGGACGAGAGGATTAGCATAGAATTGCGGATTCGTCTTATCCCTAACAGCCGCCTAGAACCTGCTGCGCAACAAGCGAATCAATACTCCTGCTCCTGTTCCTCCGATGCCCCTCCCCCTTCCCCTCCCGCTTTCCCCCTATCGCCTCAAGCGGCATCATAGCATTACCGTCGATACTCGCCAACGACGGCCTCGACGCCCTGATATCAGGCGTGCTCTCACTCCTCACCAGCACCGGGGCTTGTTGGCCCCCCACACTCCCCGAGCGCATTCTCCGAAGTATGCGCTCGTTGATCAACTGCCCCGCTTCCGGCGCGGCAGTAACGGTCGTGTTGAAGGAAGCGCTGGGGGGCGGTGTGGGCGAGTTGGTGCGGAAGAGGGGATGGATGTGCTCTTCGCTGGTGCGGGCGAGGGAGTTGCGGCGGGAGAAGTTGCGTGTGGTTGTTGGTGGGCTGCCTGGAGAAGGTGGGGGAAAGAGAGCGGTGAAGTTGGGGATTTCGGCGTTCTTTGAGTTGGTTGTTGGGGATGAGGGCGGGGAGTTGGGTTGCGAGACTGGTGGTTGTGGTAGAGGGGATTTGGGAGGTGTGGATGACGAGGGGAAGAAAGGACCTTCGAGGGCTTTTGCTGGGGAGGGGGAGCGGGAGCCTGGGATTGGAGCCAGCGGGGTGGGTTTAAGGGGTGGTTTGGAGGCGGTGTCGCGCTTTTGGAGCGTGGCGTGGATTTCGCTGGAGACGGAGGAGGTGTCCCAGGCGTCGAAGCCGGAGTCCTGAGATGGGCGAGCGGGGGGGGTGTCGAAAGAAGAGCGGCGAGAGTTGTGTTGGGAGGGGCGTTGGTAGGAGGGGTGCCGAATTAGGATGCTACGTTTAGCAGAACAGGGACGGGCGATAGTTGAGAAGGAGGAGCGGTGGGAGGTTTCACCCGATGAGGCAGCCAACGCTGTTGGCGTCGATGGCAAAGTTTGGAAGGGGTCGGATTGGACCGTTGTCCGTGAGGAGAGTACGGTCTCGCGGAATGGGTTCGAGGGGGCCGATTGCTCGGTATTTCCAGTGGCGGGTCTGCTCGCCTCTTGCATCTGCTGGGCTGTGTCGTCTATGGTGAGTCGTTGCTGTGGGGATGTGCCCATTGGTCTTGAGAGCCATATTGAGCATAGGAAGTACAGGAGCTGAGCCAGAAGGGTGACACCCCAAACAACGAAGACGGCGGTGAAGAACGTCGAGACGGGCCCGCCCAATACAAGGATGCTGTGGTTGGCGAAAGTCGATACGCTCCATCCAAGGGCAGCGCCAACAACGCCTGCGGCTGCCACCGATGGTAGCACGCCCAGGAATAGTAGGGGCCGGTATGTTTGGATTCTAGTTGTGACTCGGATGGATGGTATTGTTGATCGGCATTGCCAGGTGAGAAGGGCCACGAAAGCCAAGCCAGACAGGGTTTGGATAATCGCCGCTGCCAGAACTAATGCACAAGATTTTTCGCTATTGGAAATGATAGATGCCGCAAGTATAAAAATCAAAGCGGCGGAAGCAAAGCTCAACAGGGTGATTGTCGTCCCCAGGACCAAAGATGCCACTAGTCTCGCCATTACAATGATTCTCTCTCCTCCTCCAGGCGATCCTCGTCACGGTATCGATCGCTTCTTGGGTTGATGAATTGTTTGCGTCGTAGAGCCAAGCCTGCCGCACAATTGAAAAGGTAGTTTTCGATGGTCTTTAGTAATGAAGGAGAATTTGAGGTTCCAGTATCATCCCAAACCAAGAAGTTGCTGTTCAAGGGTCGGAGTGACTAGGTAAGGGGTCATTCGAGCCGACTCGGCGATTAAAATGTTCGCTTAAGTACGGCAATGATGGTTGCGATGGTCGACGGGGCCGGCCGGCGCAGCACCGGTGAAGCAACAATTGAATGGCTTTCGAATACGCAGTGGTCACGAAGTGATGTTCAATTGACGAATCCTTCTCGTTGTCATAAATTCATGGACGGCAAAAATGAGTTGTAGGGATGGTAAATAAGGTGTGGTGCCCTGATGGTGGCACATTGACCAATTGGTGAAACTCAGCTAGTGTGGACAAATTAGGAAAACAAGCACATGAGATCATTGGGAAGGTTGTATTGATCGTTAAACTCAACGACTGAAACGGAGGTGAGCATGTCGATTGATGATCTGTTCGAAGAATTGAAAGATGTCAACCAAGAAGAAGGGAAGACTGGAGACGAAGAGAAGAGTAGGATTTTTCACAGCGCGTCTTTTTTGTTCTTGAGCCCGAGACGCGTGAATTGGAGCGGGAAAGCGTGAATGAATAGCGTGTGGAAAGGCGTTGGGAGTGACAAGGATGTGCGCGATTGCACGCGGCGCAAGCCCCATGTGGAGCTGAGACGGCCGGCGGAAGCCATCCGTTCGCAGGGTTTGGATTCGTCCAGATTGTTGGGCCCTGGAAGTATCTGAGAAGACCATAAACTTTTTCAATTTCAAGTGTTTTTGCGTCACTGGCGATACTGCGCACAGATGATCATAAGCACACGAGGGTTGTTTGTCGACCTGTCACACTTCGTGCGCTTCTCCAACCTCTCGCAACTATTATCCCCACAAGTCCAAAGACTCAAAACCCATGCTCTTGACAAGGTTCTAGAATCCTTCCATCAGGTCTCGGGAAAGACCTTCAAAATGCTACCAATCGCTGCACATTCGCAACGAAGCTCAATTTCTTGCCCTGGCCTAGGGAAAGACGTGTCTTCTCGCCTGATTGGGCATCAGGAACGAGGTTTCACTGCCGAACAAGACCGCGGAGGCCACGCGACTTTAATGATCGCATCATCCGAGCACTTCTCACCGTTCCTGCATTGCTGACGAGGGTATCCTCGGGTCCGACAAGGTCAATGGCATCCCACGCTGATCCCCAGTGGCCTTAGGCAATCAACCATGGTTTCAGGTGCGGCAAATCCACTTTGGGCATATTTCGTCCGTGAAGCAGCAATTACCTGCCCAATAAAGAGAGTCTGAAATGTGCAACAAAAGGCAAGCGGGAAACCCTATGCGAGATATGTGGGTGAAGGGGTGGGGGCGGCAGGGTGACAAGCTTAGGAAACTTACTCAGCTGGCCTAACAGAAGTTATGCTCAATGATGCCGTAGTAGAGTAGCTTAGGTGTATATGCAATATGTAGCATGCTTCGCAGGAAGAAAGCCCAGATCAAAAAGGTTGCATACACTTGCCTGGGGCTTTACGGGAGAATGGTGTCGTTACGGCACAAAGATCAAGCAATAGACCAGGCCTTCGGCTCTAGGTTGGGATCGCATAAAGAGATCAGAGGAGATTTCTTGTCTTGTCAACCATGACAAGCAGAGCAATTGCAGGGATTGGACATGTTGTCGACGAAGGCACCCCCTTAAGCATGGAGTAACTATACCTAACATTAGACTCACTAGCGCCAAGACCCTCAGCCCTACAGGCAGGCATGATGGCGTTTTGGTGAAGCATCATCTTGAACGTTCCTTCGACTGAACATGAATTCGAAAGTATGTTTTCAATGTCAACATAAGCCTTATTCAATCTTCTCAGCAGACTACACAATTTGACGTCTATTCATACTGCTACAGACCATTTATCTTACTTGATTGTTTCTCCACCAACCCAAATCCCTCCGACAACGAAAGCCATTGCCCAAGATGAAGCTGACCTTCAAGGTGAGCTCTTCAAACCGCAATATCAGTCCTTGATGTCATGTTTGACCTCTGTATTTCCACTAGGATTTGAAGCAGCAAAAGTTCATCATCGAAGCAGAGCCCTCAGAAACGGTGAGCAACGAACATCTTGCCTGGACGAAAGCCTAATTATGGAGGCAAAGGGTCTTTGGCAGTAAAGCGGGCTGACATAGGAGATGAACCCAGATCAGCAAAGTCAAGGAAAAGATATTCCAAGAGAAAGGATGGGAGGCCAGTCAACAGAAGCTCATCTATTCCGGTGCGTTAAAAGGACTCTTTCGGCGACATTCAGGGCAATTTTTGGTGCAAGAACCCTGCTTAGACATCCTTGGCGTACAGGCAAAATTCTTCAAGATCCAAACACTGTTGAGTCATACAGCATCGAAGAGAAGGGTTTCATTGTGTGCATGACCTCGAAGGTACAATCTCACCCTATCATAGGTCCAAACCCATCGCTAACACCAAATGAAGCCCAAGGCCACCCCAGCAGCATCGTCCACCTCAAAAGCACCCTCAACACCCGCACCCGCCCCCGCTCAGACACCTGCTGCACCCGCTGCTCCAGCTCCCGCCTCAAGTACTACATCAAATGCCCCCACCACACCATCTCCTGCTCCAGCTGGTGCCGCAGCCGAAGCTGCTGAGTTCAATGGCCCCTCAGCTCTTGCCCTTGGCGCACAGCGAGAAGCAGCAATCTCAAACATGGAGAGCATGGGATTTCCAAGAGCAGACATTGATCGTGCAATGAGGGCCGCGTTCTTCAATCCTGATCGTGCTGTCGAATATCTTTTGAACGTATGTCTTGTCTCGGTGCCCCAAAAATGCTCTTTAGTTCACAACTTATAATCTATAGGGTATCCCAGAGAACGTACAGCAAGAACAGCGGCAACAAGGTGCTGGTGGTGGCGCCACAGCTCGTGCAGCAGGCACTCCAGCATCTCCTCCTTCAGCTTCAGGCAACACCCCCGCTCCAGCAGCCGCCACCGGCGAGGAAGGCGATCAACCGATCAACCTTTTTGAAGCTGCCGCACAAGCCGGGCGAGGGAGTGGCGGCAGCGGCGGCGGCAGTGGCCGTTCAGGTCGTACAGGTAGCAGTGCAGTAGGCGGCGGAGCGAACCTCGGTGCACTAGGCGCGGGAATCGGTGCAGCAGCAGGCAGCGAAGGAGCAGGTGGTCTGGGCAATCTCGACTTTCTGCGCAACAACCCTCAGTTCCAGCAATTACGGCAGATCGTGCAGCAGCAGCCTCGCATGCTGGAGCCGATATTGCAGCAAGTTGGGGCCGGGAACCCTCAGCTCGCACAGCTCATTGGCGAGAACCCCGACCAATTCTTGCAATTGTTGAGTGAGGATGTTGAGGGGGATGGACCGCTGCCGCCTGGGGCGCAGCAGATTAGTGTCACGGAGGAAGAGAGGGAGGCTATTGAGCGGGTGAGTTCTTCTGTGCCCTTTCTTTTCAAGATCGACTTGCATCATTGAGAGACTCCTTCTAATACCACTGTCATAGCTCTGCCGTCTCGGCTTCGAACGCGACATGGTCATCCAAGCCTATTTCGCCTGCGACAAGAACGAGGAGTTGGCTGCGAATTTCCTGTTTGATCAACCTGATGAAGGGGATGAGGGTGCTGCGTGAGCTGGCGAGAAAGGAAGGAGGGAGACGACCGAATATCATGATGACGGTCTCACAATCATTCTTCGTCAGCATTAGCAAAGCAGAGAGCCTGCGCGCATGGGATGCACGACCGCACGTAGCATTGAGGTATGAATGCAAGCTGGGAACAAGTATTCACGTCGCCTCACGATAAGCCGCGCACTCCCACACCATTTCCTCTACACATCTCCCACTCTATCCTCCCCCTCTGCTACAGCAGCTTCAGTCGCCGTCTTCAATCCCAAATTCGCGCAGCACATCCACCACCCTCACGCCTCTGGTCTCGGCTATCATCCCCATGAGCCCCTGGCCCACATCGCGAATCTCGTTGTAGTCGTGGAGGAGTTTGATGTGCGTTTGGACCAGGGCGTGGGGATCTTTCGTCCTGAAAATGAATCGTTTAGAGTGGTATGTGCTGGGAGTGGCAAGAGGAAGAAATCAAAAGGAGAGCAAAAGGGCTTGGACCAGGCTTGGGGAGGGGAGAGGGGGAAGAGGCATTTGGTGATAAGCTGGGAAGGAAAAATGGGGGACTCCATCTCTCAAGATACATTCGCAGATATGGCATGCGATATATACATCTCTCCTAGAGTAATGAATAGATACGTACTTCAACTTCGCATCCACCTCCCTCTGCTTCTCCTCCGTCTCTTTGATCTGAGCCTCTAGTTTCGCAATCTTGGCTTGCAGAGATAACTACGTCTTTCTTAGAAATCCGAGCACTAAACGAGGACAGAAGGGGAGGGATACAATTTTCTTTGCCTGAGCTGGACTGACGTCTGAATTCTCGGCAGTGGGCTTGGAAAGGGGTGTGGCAGACGAAGAGCTTTTGGGCGCGGAGGTGGCTTTTTCGGGGGTGGGTGGATGGGGGGAAGACATGATAGGAGAGGTCTTTCTTTTGAGAAAGGAGAGGTGTGTGGTTGGAAGGAAACAAGTGGAGAGGAGATGTATGGTGGGGTTGTCAAGCCATCCTGGGGGGTCTTGCGGTTGAAGCGTGAGGGCTTCTATGGGCTTGCGGTGCTGAATTCAGCATGGAAGTGGAGGCAAGAGAAATAGGGACACAGTCTATTCACTGCGAGTGTATTGATTGCGATGATGTTGTCTAGAGTAGATTTCAATTCAGTAGAAAGATGTTCGTGGACTTTCTCTTCATGGTGGACGAGGGAGATGACATTTTCTCCGCCGCTGCCGAAGCACCGGAACCCAACTTCATCGAATTGACGACGCTTGTCTAGATGCTAAGCTTCTCTTCAAGAAACATCGCAACAGGGAATTTGTGAACGACGCTCTTGTCTTGTAAATCTAGTGATGATCATGTCAAGTTCCCCACCGGAACATCTACACTCCGTCTCGTAGCTTTTCCGCCTCGACCTCCACCTCCTGAACACCACCACCATGTCTCGCTCAGTGACCATCGCTCTCCTCCTCTGCCTCGTCACTAGAACCCTAGCACATGAACACCACACAGACGAAATACCTGAAGGCGAAACCATCTCCGCAGAACCAATAGTCAGTCCCCTAACTCCACCATACCACATTCCTACCACCCTCTCCCCAGCACTTCATCCCCAGCACTCCATCACCAGCACCGCTAATCCAACCCCAGGACACCACATTATGGATCCACATCTTCATACAAATCTTAGCCTGGGGCATCATTTTCCCCACAGGCATGGTCCTCGGCATCATTCGCTCACGATGGCACGTCCCCCTCCAAAGCCTCGGCACCATCCTTGCCATTGTCGGCTACTTCCTTGGCCACGCCCACGGCGGTCGCCAATTCTCCTCCAACATCCACTCCTCCTTCGCCAACTGGCTAATGCTAATCCTAATAACCCAAATCGTGCTGGGGGCGTACCTCCGCCTCCACCTAGAAAGAGGCATCCACGGACGCATACGGCGCTACATCGTCACATCACACGGCGTGATTGGAAAAGCCCTCCCGGTAGCCAGCTGGGTTCAAATGCTCTTCGGCGGCATCACCGCCTTGGGTTTCTGCCGAGATGATCATTTAGGACAGTGTCTTGCGCATTTTATAATGGGCTCCGCCTTCATCGGCTACGGCATCATTCTCACCATCCTGCTGCTCGTGGGGCAGCTCTGGCTCAAACGAACGGGCCGCAGTCAGGAGTTTTTCGACAGCCTGCTCATCGCCGTTTGGGGGTGCGTTAATACGTTTACGGAACATAGATGGGGGAGCGCGTGGGTGAAGAATGATCTGCAGCATACGAGCATGGGGATTGTATGGTGGTGCGCTGGGTTGCTGGGGATATGGTTGAGCAGGACGCGGGATGGACGGCCGAAGAGGAATCTCTTCCCGGGGTTGGTGATTATGCTTACGGGGTGGGGGATGAGTGCGCATCCGCAGAGCCTGGAGCTTAGTACCCACGTACATTCGGTATTCGGGTACACCCTGATGGCGGCCGGGGCAGCCCGGATTGTCGAAATCTCTTTCATCTTGAAGGACCAGAACTCCTACTCCGACACCGAGTGGGAGGAGACGAACAGTTTCCAGTATCTCACCCCCTTCGTAAGTTACCCTCCCCCTTTCCCCTTTCCCCTTCCCAGCGTCGCCCCCCCCCAAATCACCCATTCCCTCCAGCCAACCCCACTAACCTGACCCCACACTCCCAGCTCCTCTACACATCTGGCTTCCTCTTCCTCTCAGCAACGGAAGAGCAAATGTCCCTCCTCGCCGGCCGCGTCTCCCATGTCTCCTACATCCTCCTCCTCTACAGCATCTCCTTCCTCCTCTTCCTCTTCGTCACTATGCTCCTCAACCTCTACGCTAGCTACACCTGGCCCGTTGGGTCGACACCCAATACCACCATCCCTACCGCTACCACCGGCGGTGCAGGCCGTCCGGGAAGAAGTAGTAGGCCCAAGACGAATGGGACGCTCCGCCCTTTTAGAGCAGAGGAGGAGAGGTTGAGGGATGCGGAGGAATTTGAATTGGAGGGGTTGATGAGTGAAGATGAGGAGCGGGGGGAGGGTCCGCTTTTGGCTAAGGCGAATGGGGGGGTGGGATGAGTTAATTGGTTCTTGTCTTTTTTTTCTTATAATTTATTTGGGGGGGGGAAGGTGGGAAAGGCGTTTGCTGTTGCGGATGGGTTAGTGGGTATATTGCTGGTGATGAGGTTGTTAAGCGGTGCAAACACCCCTAGTAGAAATGTGATTATATCCATGGAAACGTGGGTGTGCTCGTGGATTGGGTGCAAATCCTTGAGAGAGCCCCCGGGGGGAGGGAAGGTGAAGGTTACAGAATTGAAAGCTACCGGGTCTTACGGTCAGCGGTGGTGTTATCATCAGAATAGACAAGTGGATGGGGGGTACCTGCTCTGGAGAGGAGGGTAGTGAGGACTGCTTTAGAATTCAAATTCCATTCACGAGATCGTTTTGGGATTGGCTGGAGGGGCGTTGGGTAGATGTTTTGTTTACTTCGGTTCGATTTCGGAAAAGAGTATTCCAGGCTACGAAGCGAGCTGAGATATTTCGGATTACGGTGGAGACTGAAATCACTTCACGTGATCTACCTGAATCTGGGGCTGGGCCTGCGGCAGCGATGGATGTGATAGTGTTGGGTAGATTGGATGAGTATATGTACCTTATTTGCTGTAGGTGCGTGATCCCGAGGATTAAGGCGGTTGCTGCATCGCTTCGGATTTTGCGATCTGAAACCATTATGAAAAGGGGGAGAGAAGATGTGATATTAAGTTTTCATCGCTATCGTACTACGCTGCCGCTGTTTCACGACTCCCTAAGCCTTCATACAATCGTTGCTCGACCTCCATCACATATTGAACCCCTAGGCAAAATAGCAGCTAGCTTCTGTAGAAAGACACGAACGATGATGCTCATCTGATTTTCCACATGAGAGGAAGTCCGTCACATATCACATCCGCCAAACAAGAACACCGTACCGATTCCACCACAGAGGAAAAGCGTCATTCCACACCGTATCGACGAAACAAGTGGGTACGACTCAGGATCCACCTGGGGAGAAGGCGCGGGGTACTTAGACCATCTCGATGAATCCAGGTTCATTGCGTGGACGAGCCGCACGAGCCGCACGGATCGGAGTCATATCCTCTGCGGTGCTGGTGAACCAGTGGATGACCCAGTTGGACATGGTGACTGGATCGATGTTAGCTCATGTTCTAGGTAGTGAAAGGACTGTGGAGTGAGCTAACATACTGTCGATGGTGCAGATGGTAAAGCATAGCCAAGACTGCTCGCGGCCGTGGACGAAGAACAGGAGGACTAGGTTGGCGATTGTTGGGAGGACGATGATCAGCGAGCCAAGCACTCCACGGCATGCCATGTACTTGATGAGCGCGGGTGCTTCTTTAGCTTGTTCGGATGGAAGCTTCCTCCCTGGCAGAGCGCCCCAGAGACCCTGGAGGAAATCTTTGAATGAATTCCCTTCGAAATGGGGGAGCGCCATGTAGAAAAATGCTACAGTCAGGACGAGGTTGATCAAGACGTCGTAGGACAGAAGCGGAATAGTGACTTCCAGAGGTAGGCCGATCCGGCACACATGGTCAATTGACGAAACTCCAGTGACTGGATGCATGAATGCAATTACGGCGATGATGCCGAAACCAAGGACTATCACTGCAACGCTGCCTAGCCAGAAGTAATCGTGCATCCGATCCTTGGTACCGAGGAGGTGGTTCCGCTCCGCCAGGAAGAAGTAGTCCAAAACCTTAGTCCCCACGTAGAAGATCAAGCAGATGATGATAGCCAGATAGCAACGAGGGTCGGAGGTAGTGTCTACCACCATGAGCAGAGTCTCAGCTGAAATGAGGAAACAGAAACCCGTGACGTAGATGGCCAGGACAATCGCACGCATGGCGGTTATCGAGCGCCAGCCATAGCCTTTGATCATGTTCCAGCGTGAGTCTTGAGAGTGAAAGTCAGTTTGTCATGGTTCGCAAGGGGAGAGCGTAGAGGCTCGGAGATTACAGCTTACACATCATGTATGTCAAGCTCATAAGAGCAATCATGGTCGTGACAAAGTAGATGATACGTCCATGGAGAGGTGTGCCGGAGGTCGACAACCCGAATCCGGTGCCTATGTTTTAATATTAGCAAATTATCATCTTTTCAGTATATGGATCGAACCGCTCAGCTCAGGTTTGGCGACGGTGCTGCAGACAAGTGCGAACCCGACTAGCACGAGGCCAGCATAGTTGAGTACGCGCTGTTTGCAGCTATTGAGTTTCATTCCGCGCAGCTGAACCTTAACAGTCTCCATCTGATCGTCTGCCTTCGACGAAAAGGCCTGCCCATGCTTTGGAACGTTGTCAGACATCTTGAAATAGATGGTTTAGTGCTCGGAGTGACCTCGTGAACGCGTCGGTGAGCATGAACGGAAGTCTGAGCAAGTGAGCTGAGTTGAGCTGAGCTATAGATGCCTCCACAGCACATGCCAGGAACTTACGTTGTGATAGCCTTCTGTTGTCAAGGCTTAAGATTGACACTGTGCTCTGGAGAATGAAGCGGATATGGGGAGTATAGCGAGGGGGTGCGGGTGTGCGTGTGATAGGAGAACTTAATGTGAGGAGGTTGATGTTGTGGGAGTTCAGCACGACTAGTCTCAGGAGGCGGGCTATTCTTGCCCTGTCAACAGCTGAAAGAAAGCTCGTCTGCTGGAGTCTGATAGCAGCCATCTCTTGTGAAATATAGAAAAAAGCATGCTACACATGGCTCCGTCAGACTCCCTACACCGGACCATGTCGCGATTGGCTCTACACCACAGACAGACTGAATGCATGCCCAGCCATCTCAGCGAATGTGGTTGCATATAAGGAGAGAAATTCAAAGATAGTAGAAGTGCCTTTCGGTACATCGCATTTCTTTCAACAAAATATTGCCAGCAGATTTAGTCTTCTCTTTCTTACTGGAATAAACCACAAGTCATCGCAGCAGTTTGCCTCAGAACAGCACATGCCAGAGCACTCCACGGTCAATCAAATCGAGAAAGCCAGACACCTCCAGTGAATCTGAGAGGCAGTAGACGTTGCATACATTGCAAGCTGGACAAACTTTCCTACATGCTGTACTCGTATTTCGCTGGAAGTTGAAACGGTAATTCACAGAGAACTTGAGATATTTTTCAGACATTTCGAGGAGCTTCTAGTATAATTTGAAGTGTGTGATGTTCTCCAAAGTATGAGCAATATTCACGGCTTCTGTGACCCAGCTGTGTGACTGCCTCTCGAGGCGTACGGCCATCATGGATAGAAGAAAGATGGATTTGTAAGGTTCCCTCGCTTAGGAACAGGCGATCCTTATAGCCGCAGCAAACGCCGGTCCTCATCCGGTCTTCAACACCTCGGACTCGAAAGTCTCCCATCTACCGACCGATTTCACAATCAAATACCATCCAGAAGGTTCCCTTGCAATCGTTATCACTATGCCGAAGGCCGAAGTTGGTAGCACAAAATACCTGAACAACAAGCTCAAGTCGAAAGGTCTCCAGCGCCTTAGATGGTATTGTCAGGTCTGCGAGAAGCAGTGCAGAGACGGTATGAGCATTCACCCGTCGCTGATGAATTTGTCACGCCAGGCTGACTATGTCACAGAGAATGGGTTCCGTTGTCATACCATGTCGGAGTCACACGTCCGCCAAATGCAAGCGATCGGGGCCAACGCAACGAAGTATATCTCCGATTACAGCCAACAGTTTCAAAGAGACTTCCTCCAACTCCTACGTAAGTCCTCCCTGTGACCTCATGGCTTGTTAGCCGCTGAGTATTCTACAGGTACTGCTCATTTCACAAAGAGCGTCCACATGAATCATTTCTACCAAGAGTATATCGGCAATAAGGAGCATGTTCACATGAACGCAACACGATGGCCCTCATTGACGGAGTTTGCGAAACATCTTGGACGAGAGGGCATCTGTCGCGTCGAAGAAAATGAGAAGGGCCTACATATTGCATGGATCGACAACTCCCCAGACGCTCTGAGAAGGCAAGAAGCGATCAGGAAGAAAGAAAGGCAGGACAGAGGCGATGAGGAGCGGGAGCAGAAGTTGATCAAGGAGCAAATAAGAAGGGCAGAGGCTGATGCTGAAGCAAAAGGAGGAGAGGATTCAGACAATCACGTTGGGGAACTCAGGAAAGAAGATGGGGAGAAGATCAAGCTCAGCTTTGGCACAAAGTCCAAAGACCAGAAGAGTATAACACTCGAGTCTAAGGAGGACGAAAGCGGTGAAGGGACAAAGGCTGAGACCTCGGAAGAGAAATCAGCATCGCCTCCTACGCGAGTGCCAACCCCGCCGCTGGAGAAGGTGACTCTAAAGATGGGCTTAACCAGTAAACCGAAGAACATTTTTGCCTCAGCACCCAAAAAGAACGCTTTGAGTGGCTCGAAGTTTCCGGCAAAAGATTCACCCAAGCGGCCTATGAGCGAAGCTGAGAGGATTATGAAGGAGGAGATTGAACGGAAAAGAATGCGAGACTCCTACGGTGGTCCCGGTCTCAACACAAAAAGGCCGCGACTTACCGAGGCATGACGGGTCCCAAACAATCGCCCATGAGTCTGGAACGCGAGGAGTCCGCGATGCACGATGATTGCCGGCACAATGATGTTATTCTACATGTTGACTTTCCGAAGGCGACCAACGAAAGAAAACGGTGTAGCAAATTCATATTCTACAAACTTGGAGAACAGGTGTAATCAAGCTTCTGTACAATCTCTCTCAATTAAGCCCCACTTGTGAGGAGCTATGATCGAATCGTTCAGCATTCATCCCTTGAGAAACATCCACCGCCACCCGATCGATAGAAACACCGAGTGTAAACACTGCAGTGCTACTCAGGATGGTCTGTTTGAAGGACTTTCAGCGGAACGTAAACGCCTGCCAGCCTGCAGAAGCCAATCCCAGTCCTCTAAATGTCCATTGCGCCCATAGAATGATCTTCAGTCATGTATGACTCATTGGGGGACAAAAGGCCAACCTATGACATCCCAACCCCGTTCTCAAAGCGCAGGCAAACATCCCCAGGCTTTCTCGAGAAGCTACCTATCTACAAGGCTATGGGACTGGCCCTGTGCACTCTCCACTGCATGTCCCTTGGATTCAACCCTGGTCCCAGATCCAGCTACTTAGTAACAATCAGGGCCAATCTTTGATCACCGACTCTTTTGTTTTCTACCTGAAACTCGGTATTACAATCGTGACATCTGAGAGCCTGCTGACTACATCCACATTCGGGCTCCATGTGGTCGTACTCCAGCCGATGCTCTATGATTTGTCTCATCCTCCGACGGCGAGTATGTATATGACCGTATACCCTCATAAATCCCCACCTCGAAAGCACGTCCCCCGCCCTGTGGAGCTGAACTATGCCCACTGCCAAAGTTGGAAACACAAGCTCATCGGTCAGGGCAAAGTCGCCCTTCCACTGACAAGAGCTAGGAATTTGACGCAATGCCGTTGACTGAAAGGGTATAATGCCGGGCCCGGTAGGCCTACTTTGTCACGCGGATGAATACTAAAGCAATAGTGGCAGAAGAAGTAGCTCGAGAGGTCTCGTCATCTTGTGGTCAGGAATGATCCTTGGTGTTCTTTCCCATATCTACTGAATGCAACGAGCTGTCCTATTCCGAGAACATGAGGGAGAGTGTGGTCGCAGAGGACTAAGCTGGCAGATTTGGACAGTCAAAGATGCTTTGGAATCATCTGCAGAAGTTCCGTTGTGTCAGATGCACTCAGGGCTAAATCGTCTGATTGATAAATAATGGTGCACAGCACCCTAATATACATGATGATGAGGCCCTAGATAGGGGCAAATGAATATTCCTAGCCCTGTTTCATACCAATTGCTTCGCCTGATAAAGTGGAGAATAGGTAGTATAATAATGGTGTTTTGGTAGTATAATTAAGGGTCCAAATAACCCTAGAGAAAGCAAAATAGGAAAACACGGGCTAACAAGGGAAAATAAAGGCAATAATAGCTAATATACCTCCCTAGGATAACAGTAGTCTGGCTATTATTATAATTTTATTTAACCAGTAGATAAAGCTATACAGCTGTTCAAGTCAACAAGCTATAGTATACGAATAAATTCCTTATGTTTCTAGCGAGGAAGGGGTTTGATAAGGCTATCTACTGGCATTTTAGCCGTAAGGACCTATTTAATAGCGATATAATTATTCTAAACTTCTTAGCGAAGCCAGTATTAATATATATCAATATACTTAAGGTATATAGATAGCTTAGGAGTAGGTCGGTTGACGAGGTCTAGTATTTACTAATTATCGCAGATAATAGTAATATTTTGGCCTATTTGAAAACATATATATTCGAAAAATCTATTCTACCAAACTGTTTGCCGAGCTGTTTTATTAAGAGCAAGCAATTTAGCTTTAATATTAGATATAGTAACGGTAATTTGTTTTGAAGCTTTCTAATCGATAGGGCTATTATACAGTTGGAAAAGGTAGCCGAATAAGCTTTTCCTAGTAATAGAGTCGTCGGCAAATGCAATATCTGATGCTGGTAGAAAAATATCGTTTTATATTTGGTTATTATACTTAATCGCGAGCGTTTTGGTAGCAAGCAAATACGCTATCAACCGATTGGCTAGAGCCAAATAATAAGGGGATAGATTTTGGAGGAATTGGGCAAGCCGAGAACCAGCAAAAGCGATATCTAGCCTGGTAATAACAGCAGCAAACGAAATAAAACTAATACGCTATTAGTATAAGTATATTTGCTTAGGGGTAGCTTAATATTCGTATAGAAGGATTTCTTCTACTAGCAATAATATTTTTGGTAGAATATAACTTCCAGGAGGGAATTTACTAACTACTTTTTCGATATATAAATCTTAATTTAGCCAAACTTGCTTAATAAAGCGATTTTTGGTAATATATATATTGATAAATTATACTAGCTCTCTTAAATACCGAAACTCGTATATACTAAGGAAAGATACTTCAAAAACATTATATTTGGCTTGGTATTGTTTCTTATATAATATTATAAAATTATCGATATAGAAAAATACGATTAGCTAATTATTAGTAAAAAGGTATTCTACTTCTGATATTATATATAGGCCGAGACGTTCTATTATTTTAATAACGTCCTGAAGCCAAAGTAATAAGGATCTCTTTAATTTATATAATACTTTTATAAGCAAAAGATATTTATATAATATATTTAATCCCTTCGGAGGATTAATACCTTTAGGGTAATAGATATAGATCTCCTTATTAATATTGCTATTAATAAAAGCGTTAATTATATTATATTAACGGGATTCGAAGGAAAAAGTAGCTATAATAATTATAAATATTCTTAAGATTTTGACGGCTAGAATAGCTATAGCCGTTTCCTGTTCTGTTTGTTATAAATTTCCCCTAATATATAAGCGAGCTTTATACCTTTCTAGATATTTATTCTTATTATATTTGTATTTGAAAACCTAGATAAAAAAGAGAATATTTATTCCTTAGGGTTTAGGGCTTGCTTAGAATATACCTCTATCGTTAAGGCTGGTATATTCTTTATATACGGCTTATACGAAGGTATTGCTATAAAGGTATTTTGCTAAGGCTTTCTAGCTTTTTGGCTCTGATAGAAGGTTATCGCAATATAAATATTTAATAAAGTTGAAGTTTTTCGTAAAGGCTAAATAATATCCTATATCCTAGCCGAGATTTGCGATAGTTAATATATAAATATAGCAATAATCTTTTGCTCGTATTCTGGAAGGTAAGATATTATCTTCGGTTATTCCTAATAAGATCTCGGAGCTCTTAGGAGCTAGATTTATTATAAGTTAATAAAATCAATATAATATTAATAATAATAATAATATAGCGAAAGTATTATTTTCCAAAATATAGCTCTTTAGTATATCGCTAGTATTTTGGCCTAATATTGTATTTTTAATATTTTCAGTATTTTGGCCTAATATCTCCCCCTCTTTAGTAGCAGGTATATAGACTAATAGTATTCCTCCTGAGGCATTACTTAGTAAAGGAATAGAAAAAATAGGGTAGGAATAATTGGTTGGAATTGGTAAAGTAGTAATCGTTATTTTTAGAGTTGGTAGCGAGATTTGGTAATAAAGCTAATTTGCGATATTAGTACTATTAATAAATAAATCTATTCTATTTATCTTATTTAACGGCTAATTATTAGCTAATAGCCGATTAGCTTCCTTATTAATAATATTTACGGCTTTATTGAGCTCCGGGTTATTGAATAATAGGCCTAAATCGATATCTGCAGGGTTATAGTAGTAGCTTTTGTTAAACGAGATATTCCTAGCCTGAATAATATATTTTTTGCTTAAGACTTATACCCTAAAGATATTTTGTAAATTATAATTAATAAAATAGCTTAGATAAACTCTCTGCTAAAGCTTCAGAAGTTTAGGAACTTCTGGACGTATAAGTAAATATACTTTATAGCCGAAAATATAAAGGTAGGCCAATAATAGCTTTATATAATAGAGAGTCTTAAATAGTTTTTTGCTATTAAGTATTTTAGTTAATATCCGATTAAGGAGATATATTATTATTAATATAGTCTCAGGCTATAAATTATAAGGAAGTTTTGAAATTATTCGTATATATTTACTTTTTATTATAATTACCCCCCTAGAACGTTCAGATAAACCGTTCTGCTCTATAGTATATAAGGCTATTAATTTTACGATAATATTATTTTCCTATATTAATACGTCAAATAATTTTCCTAAGGAAGGCTCGTTATTGCTATAAAGGTATTTGATTGAATAATTATATTGTTATTTAGCCAGATAAATTATTCATTCTACTATTTTGGTAGCTTAGTCCTTTATATAATAAGTCTATATCCAATAGTATTTAGTAATAGGGCAAACGAAATAGCTTAGCTATTTGTACCCGTTAAATCCTTTTTCAATAGGAATAAGGTTATAATAGATACGTTCTAATAGGTTTGTTGCTTCGTATTTATAGTCCTGATAACAAGAAATAATCTTTTTGGCTTTGAAAAGATAATATAATTGGTATACCTCAAATTGGCCCCGGGTTGATAAGGTAGTAAGCTTAACTCCAATAGTATTTTCTGGTAGTATTGCAATTGCCTCAGGGCTAAGATAGCCTATCAGCAAATACTAGTATAGTAATATAGCCTCGATTGGTAGTCGAGGGCTTTTAGATTTGCGTTGTTTTGCTAATACAGCTGTAGCAGCAGGTTTTTCCGGGAAATCCTGAGCTTCTGATTGGTCGGTTTGTAAAAGCCAATGGCCTTGATGCTGATAGAGTTTGCAGAAATGATCCTTATGATCATCCTCCATCGTGTAGAGTGTATTGCTTCTGGTGTTCCAATGCTTGTATAGGTTGCTGCAAAGGCACGAGGCCTTGCTGGTAGTATTTGTGTTTGGCTTATTGGAAGTTCTGATAGGGTAGGAGTTGAAAAACATTCTTCAAACGTTTTCTAGTTGATAATAGCTCTCTCGACTCTTTCCTTAAAAAAACTGTTTTTTATAAGCGTTTCAGCTTTCTTGGTATACGCGGTATTTGGGATTTAATTTTTTAGGCGAGAAGCTTTATTAAGGTAATAGTATTTAGCAAACCAGTAGTATATCTCTTCGACTGGGTACTTGGGAATAAGGGTGCTATTATATTATATAAATTGTTCTCTTGGAGGTCTCCCCTATAAAATAGCAAAAGATAAAGATATTCCTGCCTAATAGACCATCTTTTCGTTTATTCTGTATAATTGTTTGATTTTTTATATAAGTTCTTCAAAAGTTAGTAAAGACTTCCCCTTATTCTCCTTGCGGTCAAAATATACCTTGATTGCGCTAGACTAGTCCTAATCTATAAAGCTGGTATTCTTGATAAAGTTAATCTTCGCTATCGTTATTTGGAAATTAGGGTATTTGATTTCGATAGCTTCGGAAAACAGTATTTGCTACTTATTCAATCAGAATTCTATATTTTGGCCTTTGGTCTTTCCAGTATATAATACTCGATATTCCTTATCGACGTCGAAATACCGTACTTGTATAGTAGGTATTAGTTGACGTTTGAAGCTTTTAAGGGCTTAATAGGAAATAATATAATTAACAAGGTATATAATAAGATTTGCGGAGATTAATTTTTCAATATTAATTTATAAAATTCGTATAGCTTTTATCTAGTCTAAGTAATACTTCTCTTTATAATTATATTCGGTATTAAATATTCCGTATATTTCTTTAAGTATATAGCCTTCGTATTCAGCTTGTTTGCTTATTTGTTTTACGGATAATATAATAAGAGGTATTGATAATAGATAGGAAAGTTCTTTAGGTACTTCAGGGTCAATAAAGTATCAGATTTTGGCAGATACTACTTTGTTTTTGATACTTAAGATCTATTAGAACCAATTGTTTGTACCGGTAAGTATAAAGGACGTAAGAATAATAATAATAGAAGATATAATACTAAGGATATTTTGTATTCGGGAATATTTGGGTAGTTTGAAAGCGATTTTAGTATAAACTATACCTGTTTGGGCCTAATAATATTAAATAATTACAATAGTAGCTTAGCGAACCAATTAAATAAGTTTAATATAGTAGGCTAATAGCGTAATCCGGGCTTATAATTATCAGATATATTCAGGGCTAAATTGTCTGATTAATAAATAATAGTATATAATACCCTAATATATATAATAATAAAGCCCTAGATAGGGGCAAATGAATATTCCTAGCCCTGTTTTATACCAATTGCTTCGCCTAATAAAGTGGAGAATAGGTGGTGTAATGATGGTATTTTGGTAGTATGATTAAGGGTCCAAATAACCCTAGAGAAAGCAAAATGGGAAAACACAGGCTGACAAGGGAAAATAGGGGCAATGACAGCTGACACGTTGGCAATGAAGGGAGGTTTGTTTCCAGATTCTCATCCTTGGTTGTGGCAGGTAATGGTTAATAGGTTAAAGGCTGATGAATTATATTCGTCTTGGGCAGCATTCGCACTTATGAAAGTAGTAATCCAGAGGCTGTCCTCGACTTGAGCTGGTGGGCTATCTACAAATGCAAGGCAATGTGGTGAAATTGATTTAGATTACCTATAAGGATAATTCCCGGATGCCTAAGGTAACGAAAGGTTACCTGTTTCGACCCGGAATCAATGGCTTTCAAAACACATGTTTACAGAATGTAGATGTGCTATCAAATTTATCAACAGATTCGAGGCGCCTCATCTGCTATGAACCCTAGGCCAATCAATATGTAAAAGACGAAGTTTCACGGAAAGTCCCGTATTCGTATGACCCCTTCAGCCCTATGGGCGCAGAGAAGCCACGACTTCACAAATTCCACGAAACAATTTGTCAAACAATTTCCCAAAACATTGTAATCATTCTTGTTCACTCTTTGCCCAATTTGAATCTGTTTTCTTCTCATATTCCTCCATACATACCGTGAAAATGGACGCTTATTGGGCAGCACCCCCAGTGTCTAGGTAAAGCCATCCCCTTCTCTGCCTTACCGTTGCAGGAGCATTTTCTGATGCTGATGTGCTAGGACCTTGACAGCATTAACACTAGCCGCGTCTCTTCTCGTCTACGGGGGGATTCTAGGCGGACACAGGGTGATCTTTCATCTCCCATGGATCTTTAAACTTCCTTTACCGGAGCTATGGCGGTTCTTCACCTCATTCTGGATAACGGGGCCGAAGTTGAGCATTATTTTTGATACGTATTTCTGTAAGTTCTTACTGAATGTTTGACGAAGGTTTGTGCTTACAGGTGTCTAGTGTGGACGTATTCAAGTGGGCTAGAGAAGGAGTCGGGCAGATTCTCGGAGCCGGGAGAGTTTTTTACTTATATCATCTTTCTTGGGGTTGTCATCCTCGTAAGTCGAATACATCTTCTCTTCTGCAATGTCGATCGCTCCTCTATGTCTGTCCTTCTTTGTTCAGAACCTCGTAATATCTGCCCGCCCAGTCTTCATCTAGCTGCAGCGGTTCCTGGAAACGAGGAAGATTACCCTTGCATCTCGCGTAAGCCCATCATTCGCAATCAATCCTTACAAGGGCCTACGTGCGGTGTGAGCATGGTGAAAGCTGTATTGAGAATAGCCTACGTGAGAATTTGAAATTGCGTTTGGTGGTTTTCGCTTCCTACATATAACACAGCCAGTCCCAGGTTCCTATCAGATCAGGCTTTGTCACAAGATTAGCTGAAGAGCTCCGATTGACTTGTTGCAAACAGACTACGGCTGGTGGCATTTTTGGCGGAATGGTGTTCACACAATGTAAGCGATGTGCCCAGTATCTCTTCGACTTCAGACTCACATTTCCAGGCTTGATACTCGGCATCGCATACACCTACTCGCAAGACAACAAAGGCAAAAAGGTCTCCTTCTTCATCATCTCGTTCAACGTAATCTGGCTACCGTGGGCCATGCTTCTGATGACCTTGATCATGAGCAGCCCAGAGGCAGCGTTGCTGCAATTCACAGGCCTTGTTGCTGCTCATCTCTATGACTTCCTGACTCGGCTTTACCCAGAATTTGGGGGTGGTAAGAACTACATCCAAACGCCGGGGTTTGTCAAGAAATGGTTCGCGGCGGACCGGCCGGGGATCCAAGTGAGAGGCTACGGGACTGCTTTCAGGCCTGCAACTCCAGCTCCAGCTAGGGGACAGTGGAATGGTTTTGGATCGAGTACATGGGGCGCTAGAGGTCAGGGAAGGAGGCTGGGAGGAGACTGATAAATGCGACGATGGATCAAGCCGTCAAAGTAGATTGAATGTATGAATAGGAGCAATCTATAGACCCTCTATCTCTGGCAGTATCTCGCCGACCCTGACCCCCTTATCAACTTTTTCACAATTCTGGTATCTGATTGCATTAATTTTGTGCATGAGGGCAGGTCTTCATGATGGCAGGTCTTGAGAACGCGCTAAAGATTGGACCCTGAGCCCACAAAATTTTCGGGCTGGAAGCTTTGCTGCAGCTCGAATAACAGCGTGAGCAACTACTCAACCACCAACTGAAGAACAACTAAGAATTGGGAGGCACGACCGTGCCATTTCATTTTGCGCGCTGACAAGCTCTTAAAATGGCGTTGGTAAAGTCCAAAGAGGAGGAAGAAGAGAAGGACCACATCATCAAGCCCGAAAACACTACACCACCAGTCGACTGCACCGACTGGCCCTTGCTCCTTAAAAATTACAATAGACTCCTTGTGAGAACGGGTCACTTCACTCCTATACCCGTTGGCTGTACACCTCTCAAACGCGATCTTAAGGCTTTCATAAGCTCCGGGGTGATCAATCTCGATAAACCGTCGAATCCATCCAGTCATGAAGTCGTTGCTTGGGTGAAGCGCATGCTTAGGTAGGCTCGAGATACAAGACCCAAGGAATTATCATATACTAATCATACGCAGGATCGAGAAGACAGGCCACAGCGGAACCCTCGACCCCAAAGTCACCGGCTGCCTCATCGTCTGTCTCGACCGGGCAACACGCCTCGTCAAATCCCAGCAGGGCGCCGGAAAGGAATACGTCTGCGTTCTCCGTCTCCACGACAAGCTACCAGGAGGTGAAGCTCAATTGGCTCGAGCACTGGAAACACTCACAGGCGCACTCTTCCAACGTCCACCTTTAATCTCTGCTGTGAAGCGCCAGCTACGCATCCGCACAATCCACGAGAGCAAACTGTACGAGTTCGATAATGACAGGCATCTTGCTGTTTTCTGGGTCAGCTGCGAGGCGGGGACGTATATCCGGACGCTGTGTGTACATTTAGGGCTACTGTTGGGTGTGGGCGCACATATGCAAGAGTTGAGGAGAGTGAGGAGTGGAGCGATGGATGAGACGGATGGAATGGTTACTTTGCACGATGTGCTGGATGCGCAGTGGACTATGGATAATACGATGGACGAATCGTATTTGAGAAAGGTGATTAGGCCACTGGAGAGCTTGCTTACAACGTATAAGCGGATTGTGGTCAAGGATAGTGCGGTCAATGCGGTTTGCTACGGGGCGAAACTGATGATCCCGGGGCTACTGAGATATGGTGAGCTTTCTCGGGCATCGTCAAGACTGGGAATGCTAATTGGTTTGCAGAGTCTGGCATTGAAGTGCATGAAGAAGTCGTTCTCATCACAACGAAAGGAGAGGCAATCGCTCTGGGTATCGCCCAGATGTCGACCGTCGAATTATCTTCCTGCGATCACGGGGTGGTTGCAAAGGTCAAAAGATGCATTATGGAGCGAGATCTGTACCCTAGACGATGGGGCTTAGGTCCAGTGGCACTTGAGAAAAAGAAAATGAAGTCAGATGGAAAACTCGACGTAATCACTCCTTCAGTCATTGTTCTAACCGCTGGAAACTAACGTTGCCCAGAAATACGGGCGACCCAACGAGGCCACCCCCGCAAAGTGGAATGCCGAATACAAAGATTTCCACGCCCCGCTAGGGGACGCACCTGCGAAGCCCGAGCCTTCGTCTCAACCGGCACCGCTTCCAGCGAACGAGGACCAAGTCGAAGCGGGGGCCACAGAGAAATCGATCCAGGAATCTCCGTCGATGCCGGCGAAAGAGGAGAAGGAGTCGCAGAAACGAAAGCACGAAGGCGAGACGGCAGAAGAGAGAGCGGAGCGGAAACGTAAGAAGAAGGAGAAGAAAGAAAAGAGGAAGGGTAAGAAGGTGGAAGCCGATGATTCGGATGAGTAGGAAGTAGGAATAATTGCAACCTCGCGAGGGCGTTTGGCAAAAGGGCGGTTCGATTCCAAGCTCCACAATCATTGTACAATATAAAACCGTAGTGGTGGAGATTGCCCTGTGTGGCATAGGATCGATCAATCGAAGGCAGACAGTGTGCATCCTCTTCTTTTGATATGAATCATGCCAAATTCGGCCCCTCTTGCAAGAAATAGGTGATTAAGGTAGGCAGGTATGGAGCCTTGAGCATTGGAGGGGCGGATGCGGAGCGAGTTGGTCCAATTACAGTGTATGTATTACGGTTGGCGGTTGGAGACACTGGATCCCCCCTACACCCTCCATTAATGGCTGGGAGGAGCTGGAGGAACGATCATCATGGGTTCTTTCGAGCTCGTGGAAATCGACCGACGAGCTTTGCAGCTGTCGTCCTTGGAAGGACCATAATGCGAACATTGATTCGATTGGACCTCGATATCTCTGAATCCAATGTCTTACTACCAGCTACGGGCACGGTGGGCTAGTAGAACATGGGTCACCCATCCCTGTAGTTTGCATCGATTAAGGTCCGGTCCACTGCCAACCAGTATCTCAAATAGCAACTACCAAAGCTGGTCATAACACACTAGACGGGTCAAGGGAGAAATGCGCGTAGCAATCGATTATGCAGTTCACGAAGTCTTTTAATCTGGATCGTAATAAGCACAGATGACGGATCCTATTTATACAAGATAATTTGTACTACGTGTTTGACCCGAGACGCCAGTATACGAGTGGACATAGCAGAAACGACGGAGGGAAAGATGGTCTTCGATGAGATTCATACGCATTGACAAATGAGTCTTATGCTGTGTGCGAGAGTGTAGTACTATGCGCCAATGATGGAGGAGATAGTATGACCGTACTGTTGTCCGTCAGAGCCGGTGGACCTCCAGGCTTTACCATGATCACCCTGAGCTGTGAGTCTCCCACTATACTCTATGTCAGCAAAGCCAAAATAAAGAGTTCATCTTTGGGGCACACACCATTCATGATTCCCCTGCCACCTTTGCCCTGATTAATACACATCCACAGTACAGCTACTGCTGAGGACCAGATATCGTACCACTGGTATCTAACAGGGTCTCCGTTCATGACGATTTTGGCAGCACACTGCATTGTAGCTGAAAGATAGACATTAGCGAATTTCCGATCAATATGGTTGAGACTAGATAGATTTTCGTACAGTCTACATACGCGTCCGGAAGCCGCACATCCAACCCGACTTGGCCTGCGGTCCCAAAGACTTGTAAGGTTTCTGAAGCCGGAAAGCCTTGTAGCAACTGCTGGCATGCTGAGAATGCTGGAAAACTGGCTGTGTCGAGACATTGAACATCGGGATCGTACTGTAAGACCTGTATCTCTAGCTTGTGCGTCCCTCCTGGAAAAAAGTTCAGCTCTCATAATATACACATAGGCAACAGTGATAATTGGCTGGATTCGCCTTACCCAGTCCCTTGGTAACTCCACCCATGCTACGATCTTGTACACAGCTTGTTATCAGATTTTCGGCAGCTACCCTGATATTATGGGTTTCTTCAAGCTCGAGACTTCCTAGAAGCGACAAACGTAGCTCAAGTACACAAAGTCCATCACCTAAGACATCGTCAGTTTACTGGAACCAACTTTTGGTCTGTGAAACAATCATATACTCACGGCTAACCCATCGATAAGGAACAGTCACAGAAGTTCCAAACCTTCGGGGCCGTTCGCGAAAGGAGAGAAGGGCCGTGTCATCTGGGATCTGTTCCCAAGCCTGCCTGCAACTGTCAAGAAGTGGGCGACCGTAGATCTCTGCCTCGCAATAAGGCTCATCATTGTTCAGTCCTGTAGCCCTAGAGATCCCAGAAGGTATTGTTAGAGGCGCTCTCACATTGAGAGACCTAGCGAGGTCGATCGAAGTTACCGAGTTCAAGGCCAGTGATGAGGCTCTACAAGCGAATACAAGCCAAAGCCAGCTTATCGAAGATATAGTGGTCATAAGCAGCAAATGTCTTTGGATTGCGCGGTGAGAAAGGGACAGCAGAATCATTTCTGGCACTACGTACGGTCTTCCTCCCGCTTAGTCGAGTTGAGTGACTTATCAATTATCTGCGCCAAGCGCAAGAATGTCGCATACTCGGATAAGCTGAGCTCTCTAGCGGTATTGTGTCGGGCATATCTGGAGGACAATGGCTTTTTGTAGCGATGGAGGGAGTGTTCGCTCACGCGGGGGAAGGAAGAAGCTGGACTGGCCCCAAAGTAAAGATGACATTCTTTTTGCGTTTCCTTACCCACCAAAACATCTAATTTTCTCCTATGATGCTTCTGGCTGGCTTGCTCTTTCCTTTTTAAGATTTTGAGAATATTGTAATTCTGTTGACAGAACCCAAGAGAAGAATATTTGTTTTTGTAAGTAAGGAAACGTAAAAAAGGAAGTCATCTTTAATTGGAGGCCAGTCCAGCTTCTTCCTTCCCCTGTACATTAGCTTGATATCGTTTGCTCATGAATGCGGATCATTGACGAGTTCTAAGACTCTCAAAGTCGAACCCTTTTCTCCCTTCTTTCGTTGATTCAAAAGGTATTGCCGCATCTATTAGCATTTCTTTGGTGTTGACGATAGGACTGACCGATGCGTACCACATAACAGGTATTTGCAGCTGGAGCGGCTTTATGCTCGACACGTCTAGGGACAAGGTCCGCCGTTTGAGGAATCAGTGAATTGAAGAGAAAGTCGCACCCATGTATTCCTGACAAGATCCGCCTCGGAGTTAATATCGTTGGGCTTACTGTAGTACAAATAACCTCATACATAGTTAGCCAAGACTCGCTTAGTAAGAAGGCCTACGGGAAAATCGATGGTACTATGATACTAGCGAGCGTAGCCCAGTCACAAGTATCATGTATTATCTATCTGCAACTTCATCATCTGTCAACACCTACCATTCTACCTGATGCAGAACGTTTACCAATCCTCAAACATAAGTTTCAGGCGAAAGGAGTCGACCGTTTTATAACGACGGCAACTTGGAACATAGCCCCCAAAAGATGGCAGCCGAGCTCACAACCACAAAGCTCAACCATGAAAGCCACCTTCTCCTGGTACAGCTCGGTCACGGCCTCATCGAACCAGCAGCTAACATACATTCTCACCAGGAGCAACCGCTCATCCGCCTCCCCCAAGAACTCCTCCGCAAAAACTTCAAAACCGCCCAAAAACACATCACGCGAGAATCCAACGAGATCCCCCCTCTGCTCAAAGCTACCGCCAATGCCTCCTTCGCCGGGCAACCCGTTTCCGAAACCGTCGCCTCTTTAGACACAATGATCAACCGCATGGCCGGCCTGAAAAGAAAAATGGAGTCCATACGCGCGGAGGAGAAGGCGTTGCACTACGCCTCGAAGAACCGATTGCAGCATTTGCAGGATTTGTACGACATACCGAGTTTGGCGGATGTGAAGTATGATGAGTGGAGTCGGATTAGGCTGGATAGGTTGCTGGTGGAGTATCTTGTAAGGCAGGGCTATACGGAAAGTGCGAGAGCGCTGGCGAGGGATAGGAACGTGGAGGATTTGGTGGATTTGGAGGTGTTTGATCGGTGTGCGAGGGTGGTGAGGAGTTTAAGGGGGAGAGGGTTGGAGGATGCGTTGGCTTGGTGCAGTGAGCATAAGGTTGTGATGAGGAAGGGTGATGTGAGTTCTACCTGAATCGACGAGGAAGGTTTGGGGATTTTAGTGGAAGGCATTGCTGATATGGGATTGCAGAATCGACTAGAGTTTGAGCTACGGTTGCAGCAATACATTGAACTCTGTCGCAATGGACGACCGGTCGATGCGAGGATACACGCGAAGAAATACTTTCCGGCGCATATGGAGACGCAGTCCAAGAAGATTTATCAGGCAGCTTGCCTGCTTGCTTTTCCTCCGACGGCACATTCACAGCAATACCTGGTATGTCCAACCCCCCCCCTAAAGAGATCATCCATCTGACTCCGGGATAGCCATGGTACTCCCAATCCCGCTGGGACGAACTCGCAGCCCTCTTCACCGAAACCCACCACCAACTCTACTCTCTCCCCTCTCAGCCCCTCCTCCTCATCGCCCTTTCGGCCGGTCTCTCCTCCTTAAAAACCCCCTCTTGCCACTCCGAATTCGCCAGCAGCACCGCAAACGCCAGCTCCTCGACCACAACCGTCTGCCCGATCTGTTCCACCGAGCTGAACGAACTCGCTCGAAGACTGCCGTACGCCCACCACACCAAAAGCCATGTCGAGAACGACCCCGTAGTGCTGCCGAATGGGAGGGTGTATGGCCGGGAGCGGCTGTTCGAGATGAGCAAGAAAGTCGGGCTCGAAGAAGGATGGGTCAAGGATCCGACGGAGGGGGATGAATATAAGGTGGGCGAGCTGCGACGGGTGTATATTTCATGATTGCCCACCAAGGGTCTGGATAGCACAGCATAGCATAGCAAAGCATAGCCCGCGTGTACCACAGCCACCACGCCTCGCTAATCCCACAAACCCGATCCATAATCACTCACTCTCCTCACTGCTCCCTCCTCCCCTGTTCCTCTTCAATACCTGCTCTTCCCTCTCCTTTCTTTCCTTTCTCACCAAAACGAATGTCCTCGCCCCCCTCTCCTCCCCCCTCCACCCGCCCCCCCCCTCAATATTCCCCAATGTCCTCGCATGCCTATACCCCGGATACGCACTCGCCTGAAACTTGAAACTCCGCTCCACACCTAACCCAACATGCCGTGCCAGATCCCGGATATTCCACAGCTCGTAGGGCTGGCCTTCGAAGAGGGTTATGATGATGGCGCCTGTGGGGGAGACGAGGGGGGAGGCGGTGCGGAGGAAGGATATAAGTAGTTCTAGTGGGGTTGGCATGACATTCCCAGAAGATGAGGGGGGGGAAGGAAGGGGAAGGGGAAGGGGAAGCTTCTACCCTGGTTCGCCCTGACCTGGCGATTCACATCCCGACTCTTCCCCCCCACATGCGGGAAATTAAACACCACGCGATCCCACTCCCTCCTCACTCTCTTCCCGCCCCCTCCGACCCCGTGGCCCAATTTCGTCGCGTCGATGTTGTAGAGGACGCTGCAGTTTGGTGCGGCGGTTAGGAGCGCGGTGTTTGTGGTTGCTTGGGGGTGGTTGA